>Ga0315277_10007730_pt1 | contig 13902 bp, 19 predicted proteins | sample YL17G05_15_MG_FD_203695 | JGI IMG/M metagenome (GOLD analysis project Ga0315277, IMG submission 203695) | Sediment microbial communities from Yellowstone Lake, YNP, Wyoming, USA - YL17G05_15 | ecosystem: Environmental > Aquatic > Freshwater > Lake > Sediment | place: USA: Wyoming | collected... | reverse complement strand
TTGGATGTATGCATTGCCAGAGAGTCTGTCCACTGAACAAGGATTTCATAGGGTGGTTTGGAGAGGAAGAGGAGTTCTCCGAGGAGGAAACTGCTTTGCTCTTGGAGGGTGTGCCGCATGATAAGGTGCCAGCCACGATACTTAGAAAACTAGAACGTCTAAGCCTAGTCGAGGACCTTGACAATCTTCCTCGCAACTTAGGCGTTTTCTTCAAGAAACGTGAGCAGTCCAAATCCAAGTGAGCTCTGTGTGCGGGATAAAACTTTACCGCAACCGACCAAAAATTAAGGTGCAGAGAAGTCATGACGGAGCAGTTGTTCATTCTCTTATTATTATTGATTCAAAATATCTCTCTGGAAATTTAGTCAAAGCTCGTATTTCTTCGTCAGAGAATTCCACATTCTCAGGGGCAACAACCAGCTTGTCTTCATTGTCGTTTGTTCTGTGAATCACAGCAATGCATCTACCAGTGAATTCTTCAATTGGAACAAGAACTCCCAGCACGTAAGCATCTAGTTCTTCGCCATCTGGAGCCACTGTGTCCGGAATGTAACCATAGTTAACAGGATAGTGAATATCAAAGCTTTCATGTTTGCTACCAATGGGCCTATCAATTCTCACTTTAACAGTCTTTCCCAAGAATATTCTGGGGTTCGAGTGCACTTCTTTCACAGCGTGAAATGACTACTTCTATTTGGGATAAACGTTACCCCAACCTTAATTTTGACACTGTTAACAAGTCATATCGGTGCAGAACATAGAACTCGATGAATCTTCCGATTGGCTCATGAACAATTCTGGGCCAGTTATTAGATATCGTACCGTCAAACTTTGGGAATCAATAAGCCTGAACTGAGTCTTAATGAGTGCGAGGGGTGGGATTCGAACCCACGGAGGCCTTCGCCAGAGGATCTTAAGTCCTCCCCCTTATCCTAGGCATTATCTGGCCGCCTAATTAGACCTGGCTCGGGTACCCTCGCCGCGATTAGACTTGATGCCCCCTTGCAGTTAAGTTTTTTCGACTGCCTTTTCACTGTGTTGAACAGCCCTTTCACAAGCCTTTCTGCCTCCGATTATACTTAAAGGAGAGCCGTGAAGTATCTGGTCACTTCTTGACTTGTCGTTGGGCGAGCGGTTCTTGGAGGCAATTTGAGCAGTTCAAGGTAACAAGTTGTATAGTTGAAGACTCACGTACCACACGTGGCGCTCTATTTGATAGACTCACGCGCTAACAAACTGTGTGACCCTACAGATTATCAGTAAAGTCTTAAAGAATCTGAGCCTTCTAACTTACAAAAAGGGCGAGTAGCTCAGTACGGATAGAGCACCGGTCATTACTCTTAGTATTTTTTCTTTGGTTTCTTGTTGGTTGTCCATGGTTTTTTCTGTTTTACCCTGTGTTTCGGTGTTCGGGGTTGTCATTGTTCTTCCTTCTCATGTTCTATTGCATTGTGTAGTTCTCTAGGGGCTACTTGTAGTTTCCGATTTTTCGGGGTCATGTTTATCATCTCATGGATATTCATTCTTTAGTGTGGCCTGTGGCATGACACGGTTTTCTGGGGAGTGAAAACCGAAAAATTTATGTTGAATGAGCGATAGAGCGAGTGAGACAATAAATTTTTGAATGACATTGTGCGTTAAAGACTTCATGACTGAAAGAGCGCAGGGTCTTTGCATTTGCCCTTTGGGTCGAGCGAAGCGAGAGGCGTTAGCCCAAATGCTTTTTCTTCTTATTGTTATTGTTATGTTGGACTATTTTATATATGGGTTGGTAATAGGTAGTATGACATCAAAGTAAGGTGAAATTAATGCACTTTCCTTTCAAGGGTGCTTGGAATGGCTTCTTCTAAAAAGTTGTTATCCTGCGGCTTTCTGCTTGATGTCTTATGTTCCTATCGTAAGGACGCAAAATTCGCAATCATGGGCAGGTGTTTGAAGTGTCCTCATTATGTGAGATTCATGCGTGAGATGGATGAGGAAGATGAGCGAGTCATGGATGAAATTGACAAGCAACGTAGAGCCGGGGTGTTTAAATGACTTCTCTTGAGGCTGTGAATCGTTCTTTTTCTGAGCGTTTACAGTTGAATCACGCTATTTTGGAGAATAAATATTGGTACTTGCCCACTGATAACAAGGGTCACGAGAATTATCAACCTGTTGGACGCGCGCGTAAAGAGTTCTGAATTTTGTGGTCGCTCGGTTAGTTTCTCGGTTTGCAAAAATGTTGAAGGGCATAAGGATGTTGTTCTTGCAGGTGGAATGGATTGTACCGGCAAGGTTGTCGTTCGTCATAATCATTTGTGGTGCAATAGGCCATCCTGTCCAGTTTGTTTTAATCGCGGCTGGTCCGTCAGAGAGGCCTATAGTATTGCGGGTCGTGTGTTGGAGGGAGAAAGGCGTGGTTTAGGTATGGTTGAGCATGTCACGGTGTCTCCGAAAGTTGCTGACCGTGATCTGCCTGAGAGTGTGTTGAGAGTGAAATGCAGAAAAGCTTTGCTCGACAGGGCGGTTGAGGGCGGTTGTATGATTTTTCATGGATTTAGGGAAAATAAGGAGCGCAAATGTTTGGAGTGGAGTCCACATTATCATACTCTTGGTTTCGTAGCTGGCAGAGAGAAATGTCGTGGTTGTAAGAGGGTTTGTTTCAAGGGCTGCGGCGGTTTTGTGGACCGCAATTATAGGTGTGGTGAAGAGGATGGTTACTTGGTCAAGGTTCATGGTAAGCGTAAGACCCTTGTTGGAACTGCGTGGTATTTGTTGAATCATGCGACTATTAGGGTTGGTCTTAGGCGGTTTCACGCGGTTACTTGGTTCGGTTCAACTAGCTATTGCAAGTTTAAGTCTGAGAAGGTGAAGACTGAGAATTTGTGTGCCGCATGTGGCGGTGAGATGGCTCGGTGTTTTCACATGGGAAAGCGTCATATCGTGAAGGACATTGGTAGTGCGGATTATGTTCCGTTGTTTGTAGATGACGAGTTTGACGCTTCTGGTCGGCCTAATTATGTGGATGCTAGTGGGGGTCGATATGGTTAGCGGTAGCTCTGAACGTCGGCGTGCTGGTTTGCCGTCTAAATCTAAGTATGTTGAATGTTGTCCGTTTGACGGTCTTCCATGCGAGCATGTTGATTCTTGCGATGATGCTCTTGCATTGAATTTAGGTCTTGTTCTACCGTGCTCTTGTTCTCGTGCGGTGGTGTAATTTTGAGCAAAGTGCGTTTGTTTGTTCGTGTTCGTAAGCAGGGTTGCCGAATTGAATCCGTTCCCTTTAGGCGTTTGGTTGAGCTGTCGGGTTATCGTAAGAAGCGTTGGGTGTTTGAGGATGGTTGGTTAATCTTGGAGGCTTTTTAGTTGCCTCTTGTTTTCTTTTCAAATAGCGCGTGCTGCATGTGTTGCCTAAAGACTGTTGAAAAGCTTGAAGAGTCTATGTGTTTTGCTTTGTATATTTTTGTACGGCTTTAGTTCTTCCTTGAATATCTCTTGAAGCATCAGAGCTACCAATAGTGGATAGGTAGAAGTTAGCGTGGCTTCTTTTTTGTCAAATTGGGGAACAAATTGAAGATCCACACTAACGCCTCCTTCCGTATTTGCGTCTTTTTTCACTTTTTGCTCATGTGTTCCTCTATAGAAGTAGATTGCACTTCTAATGTTCCTATGGACATAGTTGCATAGAAGTCCGTACAATCTTCTCACCTTAGCGTCATTCTTTCCAAAAGCATAATCGAACAGATGAATACCAGCTAATTTGATCCGTTTTCCATGTACCCAGCGATTTGCTTCTTCATCATCTGTCGAAAGATATGTGCAAAGACCTACCGACTCCAGAAGACTTCTCACGACTATTGCAGAGTCATAGTAGTATCCTCTAGTGATTAACAGCCGAATTGATTGCACTGATTGCATGATGCTCGGTAGAATAATCAAAGTTGCATCTTTCCCTTTGGAGCTGACTATTTCACTTTCTCTTGATTTGGCCATGCAGTCGAAGGTTTCCATACAGAGGTCAAAACAACGTTCGTATAGCTTGAAATCTTGCTTGAGTTTTTTAAGAGTTACCTTAACGGTTTCCTCTTCCCTCTCAACGAAATGTTTGTAGGGTGTAGAGTCTGTCAACCTTATCATTTGACAATAGTCCTTTTTCTGCTAAAATGGTTTTGGTGTTCTGTGGGTTGGAGCGCGAGCGTGATGCGAGCGCGACTTTTTTTGTGCGGTTGCGGTTAGCTCTGGTTCTAATGAGACTGTCGTCTAGATTTGTTCTGTTCGTGAGAGACTTTTGATGTTGTTTTGAATCTTTAGATTTGTTTGGTTTAGTGTGTTTGTTGGCATGTTTTAGTGATTTCGGCTTTTTGGCTTATCGTCTGGAACGTGCGAGTGAGCCGAACGGCGCGCGCGTGGATGGTTGTTTGATTCTTGAAGCGTTTTAGTCAATTTTTGTTTTTGTTGTCAGCGCGTGCGGAACGAGTGGCTTAGTCTCGATTCGCGTGGAGAGCGGCGGAGACGCTCGACTTGCGTTTGAGGATGGTTGGTTGGTTCTTGAAGCGTTCTGATCCTAAGTTGTACTATAGCCCGCGCCTTGTTACTATCCGAGCGGGGGAGGACATTTTTCATACATTTTAGTCAGGAATTTTTGCAGTATTTCCGCTTTGTCTAGAAGTCTATTCAGACAATTGCCAAACTTCTCCTCTCTTCCAAAGTCACACATTGCGAAGATGGCTAGTTCTGAGCCCGCGCATCCAAGTTGGAGTTCTTTGTCCATGTGAAATTCGGTCAGCAAATCTATGAGTCTGCTTCCGTATTGGTATATCTGTTTAGCCTTCTCCTCGAACATTCTGATCGTTTCTATACTAATGCCCGTAGAGATTACATGGGCTCCGTGGGGGATTCTGTTTGACTTCCCATCTAACTTGTGTTCTCTCCTCGTTGTAATCTCCATTTTTCTTATTTTGGCATTCTGAAGTTCTCTCTCCGTCAACGCCTCGAGAGGATTCATGAAAAGAGGAATAAATAGGCGCCCGATAATGTATCCCGCTTCATGATCCTTGCAAAAGTGCAACCCGATTGTCATGAATGGCATTTTCTCAAAGAGGTTTCTGTTGAAAAATTTCGTCTCGCCACCCAAGGGGAGACCTTTCATGGTTCTAACTTCTTCAACGGTCTTCTCCAGCGCATCTTTTTTGAGGTTTGTCAGCTCAAGAATGTTTTGTCTTAAAGATTCCCTTGTCCAATCAAACTCCTTCATTTTTGCGAGGGTGCTGGGGGAGATGAAGACTCCTTCCACTATTTGGTTAATTTTCCCTGTTTGAATAAGTCGTTCTACGATTTCTTTTATGGGCACCAATCTGACTGCTATTGGTGAAGGTAATTTGTACTTTTCTTCCAGAAGGTTGTAGATATCTTTCTCTGTGAATACATGTCGTATGTTTCCTATGTCTGAGCTGAGGTTTTTCGAGACTATTGAGAGTACATCTTCTGACAATGTTGGATAGTATTTTCCATCATCTTCTATTATTTCGCCACCTCTACTGAGATCATCAATGTCTTGGTTCAATATTTCCTTCCTAACTGTGATTCGAAAGCGTGGAGAAGAAATCCCATCTATTATCTCATCACGCAGAAGCCCTTTTGGTTTGGATTCCGATAGCAGTTTGTGAATGGATTTTTTGCGGTTAGAAGCAAGGTTTGGGTCTGAGGGTGAGACAAGAGAACCATCGACCCGCAGAAGTTGGACTTTCTGCAACATTTCCTCAAGAGCATCTTTATCCACTAGGCGAATGTTATGCCGAGTGGCGAATTCCATACTGGTTCTCGCGTAGCCAGAGATTGAAACCATTAGGGCTTTGTCAGCTTTCTGATCCTCTTTTACTCCAAGCAATTCGCGAACAATTCTTACTCCTACTGGATCTTTCCATCTCTTGACCTGTATGATATATTTCACGTAGGTTTCGGTTTCTTCGCTAAAGTAATTCGCAACGACGTCCACTCCCCCATCTTTAGACAGAGAAGTGAGTATAGATTTGAAACCCATTCTGTCATAAAGACTGTTCACGATCCATTCAAGTTCGTGTGGGTCTACTTTTGCCCAATCAACCAAGATATCATCCTTCTGAGCGATCCCAAATAGGTTAACCACCAAGGATAAGTTTTTCTATAACGGTGTAAGTGCAACGCGGGGTGGAGAAGCGCGCGATACTAAATTAAGGCTGAATTGTTGGTATTTGTTAGGAACGGAGCTAACAGCACACTAACATTTCACTTTTTCGATATTTTGTCTCCCAGAATTGCGCGTTGATTAGAGCTTCTTTCTGAAATCTAGCACAGCGTTAGACAGCATTGGAAAGTGTCTCCCAGACGCCAAAATGTTGTCTCCCAGAATGGATAAATCGTTCAAAAGTGTCTCCCAGACTGTTCAAGGGATGCATCACGGTCGTTCAGCAGCAGTTCAGCATATCCGTGTGACAGTCAAGCATAATAATATTACTGTCAAGCATATTAGACCAATGTCAACCACATTGAACTTCATTGTAACACAAACATCCATCGTTGGAACATCACTAGCCAACAGAATGTATCATGAAGCATAGCTCTAGTACGGTGCAATCCGACAATTTACAGGAAGCTATCAATTTGGAATTGATTTTTCGCTCGTCACTAACAATGCTGTTGTTTTTGCTAACATTCTACGGAATTTCTTACTTTCTTACCATCCCAAAACTAACAAACTAACTCATTCAAAACATAAATAGCAGTAGTCTCCTAGAATGTTCTGATCGTCGTATGGCTCATCTTGTTCAAGTTCTCTTAGGCAGTACGCAGAAGACCCTGACCGAGTGGAATCAGAAAATACGAGCTGCCATCCAGACTAGGGAAGAGGAACGACTCACTTATCAAGCAAAGAAGAACGATTTGCTCCCTCAATTCATTGAAGCTCACAAGAGAGGCGTTTCCTCTAGAGAGCTAGAACGGATCACAGGAATTAACCACACGACTATAGCAAGATGGATTCGTGAGGGTTCTAAAAAACAGAAGGAGAAAGAGAATGTTTCAGCCTGAGAAACGTCTCAACGTCAAACTCGATGTTAGAGTGCCGTCTGAATTGAGAGCAAAGATTGAAGAGTACCAACGCACCCAAGGAATGAAAACACTCAGCGAGGCAACCATCGATCGTATTGAGAAAGGATTCTCTACCGAGGTCGAGTTCATCGCGCTTCAAAGTTGCGAGTTCAGAAGTCTAATCCCTGCACACCCTGATTTTATCAACTGTAAGAGAGGCACACGAACAATCACTAGAAAAGCTCAAGAATGTCTGGCTTGCCAAATATATGCTGAAATTAGAGTTCCATTGGCAAGGGAAGAAAGAATTAAGGCCAAAATCAAAAAGGCCAATGAGACACTTCAAGACCTACTCGTTAGAATCAACAATGCGAAAAGGGAACGATCCGAAACTACACTAGACGGTTTACGAGAGACTAACCAAGACCTCCGACAAAAGTTGAAGTATGCCCTAAACTACATCGCTGAGTTGAAGAGCACTAAAGCTATGGAATCCAAACCTGTTATCCATAGCATCTTGACTCCAATGGAAGAGAACGGAGTAACTCAGAAGGTAGAGTCAAATCCGCAAATCATCAAGAGAGTTGTTGAAGAAAAGAAAACCACAGAGGAATTCATGCCTTCTCAAGAGCAAAAGAAGCTTGCAGACATTCTATGCCCTAAAACCAAGGATTTCGTCAGCGTTGACGATGCCTGCAAAAAGTGTGATGCAATCATTAATTGTGGTCAGTACCGCGAATTTATGATCCTCAAGAGGGCTATCAGAAACCAATGAAGACCATCCAGACATCACTAAACGAGAAAGAGTACAAGCAGTTCAAGAAGAAGGCCGCAACGGAGGGCATCAGCGAGTACGCTCTTCTCAAACGTTTTGTCCTGAAAGAGTTGCCGCATGTATAGGTATACCTCTATCCTGCTTTTTAGTGGATTGTAACCTTGGTATCTTTACAGGTCAGTTTAGAATGCCATGGGTAAAAATCTCTTCAGACGCGCACAAGGATATGAAACAGTATCTTGTCGATGTCGATGGCCTAAATCTGGGCGAACTTGCTGAAGCTGCTTTTGAGTACGCGATGGAGAACCTAGAAGCCTTTGAAAAGTTCCTTGAACTAGAAGATTCCGAAGAATCAGAAGAGGCAGAAGAGAACAAGGAAGAAGACCAAGAGGAAGAAACCGATAACGGAGAAGAGTAGAAATCATGAGCGGTCAAACATACACCTATGAAGTGCACGTCCAATGGAAATGGACTCATGACTATGGTCTTTGGGAGATTCCAAGCGACGCTGATTATCAAAGTCATCTGATCGCTGATATGGCGAAAGCCTTTCCTGCATCACTTGCGGCTCAGATGGCGCCTACGGGTCATTGGTACAAATTCGACGATATCAATACAACGATCAAGAGTTCTACAGGTGGGTATGTCTTCGGCCTTCCACCTATCTGGCGCGTCAACACTACAGGCGAGACTATCATCCATTTTGAGAGTGACGTTCAAGACGCTTCCATACATAACAGTCCAGGCCTCTGGGAGGTCGTTCAGACTGCGATCCAGCAGATTATACAGTACTTGGGTCAACATCCGGAAATAGTGGTTGGTATGATCATTGTCGCTGGCTTGACCATAGTCTACATCCAGATGGTCAACACGACGACGAAAGCGGCCCAAGACATTGGAAAAACCCTTCAAGACGTTGGAAGTAACATAGGCGCAGCAGTTATCGTGTTAGGAGTTCTGGCCGTGGCCGGTCTAGGAATCTACGCTTTGTTCTTCACTGGAACCGGTCGAAAGGCAGCCTCAAAGGGATATCAAACAGCCACGCGCGGGTATAGTGCGGTCAGACGGAGATTAAAGTAAATTGCTTGACGGAGGTGTATTGCGTGGACGTTGAGGAGCTGAAGGCTCTCAGGGAAGAGATCGACGAGAAAAGCGAGCAGCTAGACCGATTGCAGGCAGAGTTGGAAGACGCTGAAGACGACGAGGACACAGAAGATCTAGAAACGGAAATCGCTGATCTCGAGGACGAGTTAGACGACCTTGAAGAGCAACTGGCTGATGAAGTGCAGGCAGCAGCCGAGGAACTGCGCGAGATCGCCATCTCTTAGAATCTATCATCATTTTTTCTTTTCGGCTTCGATGTATCTCATTAGAGCTACTTCTACCGCATGGCTTCTATTTCGGAATCTCTGAGTCTCTACTTGCTTGTCCATCCATTCAACGATCTGTTTGTCCACGGTGACGCTTATTTTCGATTTCACGGCATTCATATCTTGCTAGTCTCCTTAATCTATTTTGTATGACTCAGTAACGAATATATACTTTATCCTACTCAATACTACCTAACAAACTAACAAAGGAAGGAAAAAACACGAAATACAAAGCCTCAAGAGACTTGCCACAATTCGTTAGAGATTACAAAACTACGAGTCCTTCAAAACTCGCTGAGATTGTCTTGAACCATAGAAACAAAGAGATAACATCTGAGAGCGTGACAATGTGGTTCAAAAGACATCCAGAAGCACGATTCCAACTAGAAAGAGAGGTTGTTCAAGGTCTTCCTACGGAGAAACAAGTAGTTGATGAAAGCATTTTTGAGAGAGGCCATTTTGAAGAGCTGTCTTCTGTCAAGAAATGGGTTCAAGACCTTACCTTGAGAAATGCAAAAGACGCCACGATTAGAGGATGGGTGAACCTACTCAAACGTGTTTGCCGAGGAGAACTACAGGACGGTGTTTTGATTTCAGATTGGAGCTTGAAGCATCCCGATAGACTGACCCTTCAGGACGCGAAGGATTTTCTATTTGAAGTCAAGAAGAAAAATCTCAGAATGAGAGAATGGGCGCTGATGCTGAGAAACTTCCTGATGAGCGGAAGAGAAACCATCGTTCTGAGTACGGATATTTCTGGAAGGCTAGAAGAGGATGCAGGCCAATACGCTGATCTGTTCGCTTCCAAGGAGAAAATCTACGAGATTTTCGACTACTTGAACGACAGAAACCACACTGCTTATCTCATCTCCAAGTTCAGCTATAAGACCGCATCGCGCCTAACTGCCTCACTAGAAGCACGATGGGCTTTCGTCAACCATGAAGAAAGAACGATAACGGTCTTTGAGAAGTCCATCAAGGGAAAAGCAAAAACGAAATGTACCAAGCTTCTGCCTGAAGATATGTACGTTGAACTCATGGAACTAGAACCAAAGCAAGGAAGGATATTCACAGGTTTAGAGACTCCAGAACTCAACAAGCTTCTGAGAGAAGTGTACAGAATCGTCATTCCTGAGATAGCTGGGAGAATTCCTAAACCGTTTCATTTCTGGCGACACATGTTCGCTCAACACATGCTGAGAGCTTCAAATTGGAACTATGGTCTAGTGGCTAGTCTCGGACATTGGAGCTTAGAAGCATTGAGAAGATACTACGGACTGCCACCAAAAGAGGAGCTGCGGAAATTCGGACTAGCCACACTCCCAAGAATCTAGGAATGAGTAAATTGACCGAGAAAGAAGAGAAATTCGTTGAAAAACGACAATTCGCTACGCCACTAGAAACCTTTGTCGAGATGGACATTTCTGAAGAACAAAGATCCAAGATTCTCAAATGGATAGAGAATGGCGACATCATTGGCATTTTTCCATATGCTACAGGACTGCCTAGACTCGTTCTGATCAATCAAACGAGACTCGACAAGTGGAAGAGGAAAAAGAAGAAACAGTGCCGGCGCGTTGAGGACGAAAGACAAAGAGATAAAGAACCTTGAAAGAGTAAGTAGCGGAGCTGCAGGCATTTCCGCAATACGAGCAAACTTATAACTCGATCATCATAACACTTGTTCTATGAGTTGAAATGTCAGACAGAGGAAAAATCAGGAAGCCAAACAAAAAGGTCAAAGAAGCAGATGCAGGGCTCGAATCAGACGAAGTGAACCATGAGAACATTGACGAACGTCTTCAAGAGATTGAAAAAAAACTGACAAGAATCGAGAAGGAATCGCGTGTTGGTCTAGACGATCAGCTTTTTTACGGATTAGTTCTCTCTTTCCTCTTGTTTTTCTTGGCGATTCCCTTGCCTGATGTTACAAACTTCCTCTTGGCTAGTTTCCCGTTTGATCCTCCTACCGCGTCAAACGTTGCTCTGGGTTTGAAGAATGCTTTTGTCGTGCTCTTACTTCTGTCCGTTGTATTCAGGTATTATGCCGCAGTGAAACTAGGTAAGGGACATCGTCTGTGGTCGATTCTATTCCTTTTCGTAGCGTTCGATCTCTTTGTGTGGAATCTAGCATTTGCCCTAGGAAACCCACTTGTTCCACCACCAGGATACACGGTAGAGAGTGCGTTCTTTTCTCTCTCAGTTACATATATCGTGCTCTTAGTGATCTATTTGTTGATAGGAAAGTTTGCCGAGAGCAGAATCCTTGGATTCTACGCAAAGAGAGAACTCATTTTAAAGAAATATGTCAGACCGATTGCATCAGCCTTTTTCATATCTTTCTTGGGAGCAGGGGGCATTGCCCTTCTGTTACAAGGAGTGGCCTTTTTTGCTTGGAAAATTCTGTTCAGTGCCCAAGATCAAAACATCGCTAGTTCACTTCTGTTTGTCGTCTGTTTTTCCATTTATTTTGTGTGGTTGCGAAAAGAGAAGGTCTTGTGAAGATGAGCAGAAGAGGCGCGGGCGCTTCGCGCCCTTCTTTCTTCAAAGGTTCATAATCTCATGAGATTCCTCTGTAAAACGAGAGCGCTTTACAGCCTTCAAAAAAAGTTAGCATCATCCACTAACTATTCCCATGATAAAGTTAGTTTTTAGTATCGCGCGCTTGTTTGGGATAAGTTCGACTCTGAACAAAATTGCATTGGAAGATGTTCATCCAACTGTAATCGCTGGGATGATTTACTTATTTGGTGGAGTTTTCCTATTTGCAATTCACTTTTCTCCGCGCGCGCTAACAGTCTAGCATTTTGACAGCTTCTGATGGTGCCAGAATTCTGCCAGACCCCAGTTTGACAAGTCTTGGTTTTTTGGTTTGTTTGTAGAAGTTGTTGTCATTTGTAACAAAGACATCTCCATTAAAATAGATGTGGCTCCAAAGCGTGAGCACGTCACATTTTCTGTTTATCCACTTGTTCCACGCTTCTTTGTTTCTCTTATCATAACCATGCTTCCTGCAGAAGTCACCAAACTCCGTTTCATCTTCTCCAAACAAGACTGCCTGAATTTCCTCCTCAAGTTGGTCTAGCCAGCGATTGCCAAAAAAAACACAGTAATCGAAAAACGAAAAATTAAAGCGACCGAGTGTCGGCAGAATCTCAACATCGCCTAAACCAATTAGTGCCATTCTCTGCTTGAATTCGTCGAAATGTTGAGGGTGAGTATTGTTTGGCTTCAATTCGGAGGCACTGGTTGCAACCACACGTAAGCTGATTGCCTTGTTGCGATGCATTTGAACTAGTTTCCTGATTTGAGGAGCATGCTCACGGTTTTGCTCAAGGTTTTGCTCAAGGTCAATAATGCACATGTTATCAAGCGTCAGGTTTGGAGGTTTCATATGCATCAGAATAGTTCTTACTACCGAAGATATTAATGCCATTTTGGGGAACAAAACTTTGACCGCACGGGGAGCGCGCGCAAGCGTGATGCGAGCGCGACATAATGGTTATGCATGATATTGAATAGAAAAAGGGTGGTTCGTGTCTATTTGGATTTTCTGAAGAGCATTGTTCCGTCTGGTGTTGTCAGCTGGTAGGTGAAGTTTGCTAGGAGTAGTTCTTCTGCTCGTTTTTTGTCTGTTGTTCCTTCGACTATCCATTCTCCGTTGTTGATGTTTAGTAGGTGCATGTATTTTTGGGTGGTGTTGAGTTGTTTGTGTCCCATTACAATGCGTACCATTTCGGTGTTTTGCATTTTGTGTAGTTGTTTTGTGCAATAGTAGTGTCTGAGATCGTAGAGTCGTATGTTGTGTATGGTTTGATCGTTGAGTTTCTTGGCTAATCGATTTCTTAATCGTCTGAAAGCTTTTCCGAAGTTCTTCGAGTTACCGTTGAATAGTAGGTCATCGTTTTTGAGGTTGTGTTTTCTGATGTAGTCTTGAAGTCGTGTGTTTAGTTCTTCCGTGATTGGTAATGGTGGTCTTGGGTTGCATCCTTTGGTGATTCGTGCGGTTATGGTTTTGGTATCGGGGTGTATATTGTTTACTTGGAGTCCTTTTTCGCCTGTTATTTCGATTGGTCTGAGTCCTGTTTGTTGTATGATGTCTATTTTGAGTGATAAGTCGCTTTTTGGTGATGCTACGAGCATGTGCACCTTTTCTTGGGTTGGCGGTTGTATGGTTGTCGGTTCGGGTGTGTAGATTGGTTTTTCCCATTCGATTTTGTAGAATTTGCAGTATGTGGCGTAACAGTCGCAAAGTTTGCTTTTGTAGTTGTTTGTTATGGGTCTGCCGTTTTTCTTCTTGTATCGGGCTATCGTTAGTTCTACGGCTTTAGTGTCTTTCAGGTTTGTTCGTAGTGCTAGTGCTTTGAGGTTCTTTTCATAAGCTGTTACGGTGTTTGGTGCTTTTCCTTTTCCTTCCAAGTATAAGAGGAGGTTTTGAATAGTTGGTAGTTGTTGGATGTATTGGGCGGGTAGCTCAGCACGGATTAGTTTGGGGGTGGTCGTGTGTTGCAAAGCCCCTACTCCGGATAGAGCACCGGCCTCCTAAGTCGGTGATCGTGGGTTCAAATCCCACCCCGCCCGCTTTGACTTTAACCCACTACCGTTTCAGACTTGGTTAGGTGAAGGCAGGACCAGGGCAGTCACGGCAGAAAGCTATGCTAAGAGAGTGCGGTTGCTGAGCAAGATAGCTGACATTAAAGACTCAGAACG
>Ga0315277_10007729_pt1 | contig 13906 bp, 10 predicted proteins | sample YL17G05_15_MG_FD_203695 | JGI IMG/M metagenome (GOLD analysis project Ga0315277, IMG submission 203695) | Sediment microbial communities from Yellowstone Lake, YNP, Wyoming, USA - YL17G05_15 | ecosystem: Environmental > Aquatic > Freshwater > Lake > Sediment | place: USA: Wyoming | collected... | reverse complement strand
TGAGATGGTCTTCCCGCTCGCCAACGTTTCGGTTCTCATCTGCCATTTCCCGGAGAGATTGCCGCAGAGCTATTTTTACTCCGACCATTATACATATGTGGTCCATAACAGCCTGTATACGGCCGAGTGGATCAAGAGAATGTGGAAACTCGTGCCCCATCAGCATATCTATCCCCCGGTCGACCTGGGAGACGGCGGCGCGATCGCGGCTAAGAAAAAACTCATTCTCTCCGTGGCCCGGTTCGAGCCGGAAGGGACGAAAAGGCAGCGGGAGATGATCGAGGCCTTTTTAACCGTCCATCGTCTCTACCCGGAGGTCATCAGGGGATGGAAGTTCGTCCTAGCGGGAGGAAGCGAGCCGAATAACCGGTATCTCAAAGCTCTCCACGGCCTGACCGCGGATCTCCCCGGACGAAATGTCGAGCTTAAGGTCAATATCCCCGCCGCCGATCTGCGGGCTCTCTACCGGGAAGCCTCGATCTTCTGGCATATCTGCGGGATCATCCACGACCATCCCTCCGAAGTCGAGCACTTCGGCATGACCACGGTCGAGGCCATGCAGAACCGGGCCGTGCCGGTCGTTTACGACGGGGGAGGGTTGAGAGAGATCGTGGACCACGGCGTCGACGGCTTCCGGGTTCGGACAAAAGGAGAACTGCTGGAGCTTTCGATCCGGTTGATCCGTGATCCCGGACTCATCGAACGTCTCGGAGAAGCCGCCCACCGCAAGGCTCAGGATTTTTCCCGGGCCAAGTTCGAAGAAAGGGTCAAGGCTTTCTTCAGCCGCATCCTCAGCGGCTATAGCGGACTATAGGGCATTCAATCCTTTCGTGGATATCCTGATAAGAAAAACCATTCAGGAGGTGCGGGTATGGGATGCGCCAGGACGGCCTCACTGATTTCCGTCGGATTTTTTATCCTTATCTTCACTGCGCCGCCCGGCGCAGCCGCGGACTGGCCGGTCCTCAAGACCTACGACCGGGACCACATCGAGCGGATCGCCCTGCCGCTCGGCGGGATCGGGACGGGGACGGTCAGCTTGGGCGGGAGGGGGAGCCTCGTCGATTGGGAACTCATGAATCGCCCGGCCAAAGGCTACGTCCCGTACACGGGCCAGCATCTGGGTCCCTTCTTTGCCCTCGACCTGAAAGGGGTGAACGGGAAGACTTGGACCCGCGCTCTCGAGGGGCCTTTGCCTCTCTCTGTTTATGAGCAGAGCCACGGCAGCACGGCTATCAACCACGGCCTGCCCCGCTTTCGGGACTGCTCCTTTTCCGCCGCCTATCCCCTGGGACGGGTTTTTCTTTCTGACCCGGATATGCCTGTGGACGTCCGCCTTGAGGCCTTCAACCCGCTCATCCCGGGCAACCCGGACGCGAGCGGGATTCCTATAGCTGTCCTCCGCTACGTCATAGAAAATAAAACCGGCCAAGGGCTCAAGGCGTCTGTCTGCGGGACGCTCCCGAATTTCATCGGGTCCGACGGCTCCAATCCCGCCCGGGACTGGAAGAGTGATCCTTTGGTTTCGGGAGTTAAGAAAAACCGAAACGAGTTCCGGACCGGCCCGGCGGTGAGCGGAATCTTGATGTCGTCGGCCGGAGTCGACCCCAAATCTGAAGCCTGGGGGACGATCGCCCTGAGTGTCGCCTCGGGACAAGCGCTGAGCTATCGGACCGCCTGGTCGGAAGAGGGCTGGGGGACATCGCTTCTCGACTTCTGGGACGACTTCAGCCGGGACGGCCGGCTCGAAGACCGCGCCCTCAAGGATGCGGATATGCCTCTGGCCTCGCTCGCGGTTCAAGTCGAGATCCCTCCCTTGGAAGCCCGCTCCGTCACCTTTCTTCTAACCTGGCATTTTCCCAACCGTATAGCGTGGAGAGAGAAGGACACCCCGGACGAATTGATCGGGAACTTCTACACGACCCAGTATGCCGACGCCTGGGACGCGGCCGAAAAAGCGGCGCCCCGGCTCGAGGATTTGGAAAATAAAACGGTCGAGTTCGTCACGGCTTTCTGCCAGAGCTCCCTGCCCCAGGAAGTCAAGGAAGCCGCTCTCTTCAACCTCAGCACGCTGCGCACCCAGACCTGCTTCCGCACCCCCGACGGCCGGTTTTTCGGGTTCGAAGGGTCGGGCAACACGAGCGGCTGCTGCTGGGGTTCCTGCACCCATGTCTGGAATTACGAGCAGGCGACTGCCTTCCTCTTCGGGAGCCTGGCCCGCTCGATGCGGGAGGTCGAGTTCAATCAGGCTACAAATCCCGAGGGACTGATGAGCTTCCGGGTCGGCCTTCCGCTTTCCCGGGCCTGTGATATGAACCTGGCGGCCGCCGACGGCCAGATGGGCTGCATCATGAAGATCTACCGCGACTGGCAGCTGTCCGGCGACGATTCTCTCCTCCGCTCTCTCTGGCCCAACGTTAAGAAGGCGCTGGAGTTCTGCTGGATCCCCGGCGGCTGGGACGGCGACCGCGACGGTGTCATGGAGGGATGCCAGCACAACACAATGGACGTCGAATATTTCGGGCCGAACCCCCAGATGGGGATCTGGTATCTGGGTGCCCTGAGGGCGGCGGAGGAAATGGCCCGCTATCTGGGGGACAAGAAGTTCGCGGCGCTTTGCCGGAAGCTCTTCGAAAGCGGACGCTCCTGGATCGATGCTCATCTCTTCAACGGCGAGTACTATGAGCACGAAATCCGGCCGCCGAAGGACCTGAAGGCAATCGCTCCAGGCCTGGTCATAGGGTCGGGGTCCAAGGATTTTGCGAACCCGGATTATCAGCTCGGCAAGGGCTGTCTCGTCGACCAGCTCGTCGGCCAGTACATGGCCCATGTCTGCGGGCTGGGGTATCTTGTCGACCCGGGCCATGTCCGGGCAACCCTCCAGAGCATCCTGAAATACAACCGCCAGCGGGGGTTCTACGGTCACTTCAACTGCCTCCGTTCATTCGTGCTCGGCGACGAGACGGCACTCCTGATGGCCGCTTATCCCAACGGCAGACCCAAAAATCCGTTTCCTTATTTCACCGAGGTGATGACCGGTTTCGAGTACACGGCGGCGGTGGGAATGCTCTACGAGGGCGATGTCGAAAACGGGTTGGAATGCATCCGCGACATCCGGGCCCGGTATGACGGCCTCAAACGAAGCCCGTTTGATGAGGCCGAGTGCGGCCACCATTACGCCCGGGCCATGGCCAGTTGGGCGGCGGTCCTGGCCCTGACGGGGTTTCACTATTCGGGTGTGGAGAAGTCGGTGACCTTTGCGGCCAAGGAGGGCACTTTCTTCTGGTCGAACGGGTCGGCCTGGGGGACCTGCCGCATCCTGCCCGAGGGGCAAAGATTCCGGGTCGACCTCCGGGTCCTCTCTGGTGAGCTGGAGCTGAAGAGTTTCAGGCTAAGGGAAAGGGGAGAGAAGAGGTTTGAGCACCCCCTTCTCCTCAAAACCGGCGAAAGGACAGAAATCCTGGTCTGAAGCCGGCGATCATCGACTTCGGCGCGGAGGAAGGTAGGTCATATCCAGCCGCCAAGAATTTCGGTCAAAGACGCTGCCTTTGACCACGAACTCATCCAGGCGCGGGAAGTAGCTCTTTTGCCAGTCGTCTCTTCCCCATTCATGGTAAAGAAACCGCCGTTCCCGCACCTCGTCCGGACCCACCTCGAAAAGGGACCGGCCGCCGAATTTTTCATCGAGGCGGAGGATGGAGTTTATGGTCGCAGGGATATCGGTCAGCGAGACCTGGGCTTGCGAAACCCTGAAGCCGTCCGTGTCCTGAGGGAGTTTGACCAGCACCAGGGCAAGGGACGAACCGGCGATTACCTGGAGGCTCATATCGCCGATGAAATTCACTCCGTCCCCGGGACTCTCCGCATTCACCCAGGCGATATCATGGCCCTGACCATGATCGGATTGGAGAATGATCAAGGATGAATCATACAGGCCCGCGCTCTTCAGCTTAGCCAAGAACCTGATGATCTGGCCGAGGACGCACTTGGCCTGAATTTTGATATTGTCCCTTGTGGACTCGATTTTTCCCGCGTATTGACAATCTTTATTGACGACCATCGGAAAATGAGAAGTCATCAGGTGGACGAATTTATATACCGGCTTGTCCTTTTTCACCGATAGATGCTTGATCAGGTCGTCCAGGAAGGCGGCATGGGAGAAATAGTCGAGGTTGAGCAACCTTTTTTTCGGGGCGATGACGCGTTGGATGAGCCAGGTCTGATCATTGTAGATATATCTTTTTAGGAAATGAGGCGCATGGCGAAACAACGCCAGGTCAAGCATCTGAGCCGAATTGGCCCTCACATTCTCCCGTTCCGTCCCCCCATAGGGGACAGCGATCTGGTATTGTTGGGAAAACCGGCTTCCTTTAATGAAGCGCGACGCCTCGACAAGATGGGTCTCATAGCCCCGGTCATAGAGCTCATTGAAGATCGTCTGCCCTTGATTGACCTCTTTGACGAACCGGCGCATGGGCATCTCGTTCTTGTAGACCCGCCCGCTCAAAAAGGCGGGGACCGACATGTAGGTCGTGGGGAAGGAGCCCATGGCCTCCTTAAAGAAGGTGAACCCCGGCAAGGATCTGGAGTAATGGTCGGGGTCCCCGGCGACGAGCTCCGAGAAGATGTCCGACTGAAATCCGTCCAGGATGAGGTGGATGACATTGAACTGGGAGGAGAACTCAAAGATTTCTTCCGGCGGAACCAGAGGCCGCCGCAACTTCTCTTTGGCTGCCCATGTTTCCGGATTCTGCAGGCTCGTTATCAGCAAAGAAACGAGAAGGAGGGCCGTGATGGCCGCACTCCCCCAGGCCGCGATCCGATAAACCTTCCTGTAAAACAGTCCGGACAAAATGAGCAGCCCGGCCCACAAGGCCCCATCGGCCCAGCCGCGCCAGGCGTTTTTTGTCCAGTCGATTCCCCGGCCGTCCAGCAAGCCGTATTTCCAGACTAGGAAATTCCCCTGTATCCAGGCCAGCAATCCGAAAGAAAAAACGATCGAGATGTAGATCTGGTGCGGTTTCTCGCGCAGGAGCAGGCCGATGAAGCCAAGGACCAACAGCATGATCAGCGCGGGCAAAGCCAAAAACTTCAAGATGGACGTCAGAGGGACGGTCAACTCCTCCGTGTTGCCTTGATAGATTGTGGCCGGCCCGAACACAAATAGGCTGGATACGATGAGGAGTGCGGCGCCCAGCGAGGTCATGATCCTGTTCATAGGGGCCGGCCGGCTTCTCCCTCTTTCCAGTTTTTCCCAGGATTCCATGATCGCTCCGCCGGTTCTGGATTCCGTCAGCCCTCGGGAGAGCGGCGGTTTCTCATCAGGTAGAGGATTCTTTCTGTCCCCTCGACAGGGGCGATTCTTTCGACGAGGAAAAAGCGGTTGAACTGCTCTTCGAGGTCGGCCCGGGTGTAATGGTCGAAGATATCCTCTCGGGTGGCCAGAAGCCGCCGGACCTGGGAATCGGTCTTGGGGACGAATTCGATGACCAGCCAGCGGCAAGCCCGGCTCAGGAATTCGGCGATTCTTCGAAAAGGCAGGTTGTTGGAAATCGCCAGATGGTGGAGGAGAGCCAGCGCCAGAACCGCGTCGGCCGGTCCCCGCTCCAGAAGGGATTTCCTTTCCCGGTTCTCCCAACCGAGGGCCGGAGTCGGGTTGGTCAGGTCCATGACCAGGGGGAGGAGGTTTTTTTCGTTCTTGTCCAGACAATCGCGGTAATTCAGTTCAACGGCGACGTAATCAACGTCAAAAGCCACGGTCTGGATTCCCCTCCGGCTGGCCAATCGGCTGAAAACACCCGTGTTGGCGCCCAGGTCCCAGACTGTATCCGGCTTCATGATATCCAGGAATTCTTCGACGATCTTCTTTTTGCGTTCGAAACCCTCCGGAGTGTAGTTGGTCTCCCCGTAGTAACGGGCCCATTCCGTCTTTTTGACGGGGAGTTTCAATCTCCGGACCAGGGATTCAAGGCTCTCCACGAGTCCGGCGAGCGACACAGGACGGATCTTCCGTTCGCGCACTTTGACCGTCTTGGCCGAGAAGACCTTCTGGCTGAGGGCATGGAGATGGACGTGGGAGGCCACACTCGGGCGCAGGCGGGTGCGGAAAGGGAGAAGCCGGCTCGTCAGACTCAGGGGTGGCCCATCGATAAATATCCGGGAAAGCTGGCTGAGTCCGTAATCCTTATAAACGACGAGGAGAAGCGGGCCGAGAAAATGCTGGCAGAACTGGCGGTAAGCCACCCAGGGCTTCAGTTGGAGTTTCTCGAAGGACAGGGTATCGACCAGGACCGGCCTTCCATCTACGAACTGGATGTTGAAGGCGCTGGCGTCCTTGAGGGACATCCCCAAATCAAAGGCCGTTTTCTGGATCCGGAGAGTGGCCAGGGCTGCTTCTTTGAGCTGGGTAAAACACCACTCATACGGATAGGAAATAAAGGGGACGACCTGGGGCTTTATGATTTTATAGGCTGGCTGAGGGTCGGGGGGAGGAATGTCGACTTCATCATGGCCAACGAGGAGTCCCTGCTCCGTCAGCGAACGGTAGAGCCCGGAAGAAAGGAGAAGGTCATAATGGTCCCCATAGATCCGGTTGACCTGCCTGTAGAGCCGGCCGTCCTGCTCGAACAGGAAGCCGCTCGGATCCCGGAATGAACTCGGCAGGGTTCGCGGTTCATTCGGCATCTGCCGTCCCATCGGTTTTCTTCTTTTTGGAAAAACGGGACCTTATTTTCTTCCAGAATATTCTGATGGAAAGAGAAAAACCGACGAAGCCGGCAATGAGGAGCTGAATGATGTAGCTTCCCGATCCCAAGTCGATGTAGCCGTAGCCGCACAGGGGAAGGAGAAAAAGACCTGAGATGAGGACCGCAGCGAACCGAACGACGAGGTTGGTGTGTTTCATCTCGGTGTTTTTTTACCACGAGCGAGCCGGGATGTCAACCTGGGGCGGCCCTCGATGCTCGTCCATGCCGGGCGACGACGGATCAATCTGCCCGGAAACAGGGCCCGGCTATTGTTTCTTTTCCAGCTCTCTGAGCTTCTCCTCGGCGCCCTTTTTAAGTCCTTCCAGGAACTCCTTGTCCGGCCGAGGATCCTTGGGGATCGCCTCCAGGGCCTTTTTATAGAAGGCGATGGCCAGCTCCTTGTCGCCGCTCGTCAGATAGGCTTCGGCCAGGCTGTCATAGACGTTGGCCGATTGGGGGTAAGCGTCCACGTTGAGCTTGAGCACGGCGATCGCTTCTTTAAAACGGCGGGCGTTCATCAGCTGGTAGCCGACGCGGTTGATCACCATCTCGTTGAATTCATCCGGGTGAGCGCTCCTGAATTCCGGGAAAAGCCGCAGCGCTTCTTCACCGCCCTTTGCAAGCACGGCCCGGAAAAAGCGTGGGCCGGGCGAGTCGTACTGGTCATAGCCGAGGAAGGTGATCGCCGGCTCTTCGCCGCCGCCGATGGCCGCCCTGACAAGATCCTGGCCTATGCTCAGCCCGTTAAAGCTGTTGGTCAGGTAGACGAGGCCGATCTTCTGCTTTTTATAGCCGACCACATAGTTCCGGAAGATGCCGTAATCTCCCCATTGCCAGAAGGTCTCCCCGTTCGGGTTCCGTTCCAGGCCGAAACCGAGCCCCCAATAGACATCTTTAGAGACGTCGATTTGCGGCTTGAGCATCTCGCCAATCGTCTCGGGCTTAAGTCCGACGTCGTTCATCATGGCGATGACGAACTGGGCGTAGTCCTTGGCTGTCGTGTAGAGGGTCGCGCCGGCGTGCGCCTGCGTCCTTTTCCGGAATTTGCCGTCCGTTTCGCCCAAAACATCGTGGCCGACCGCGGCTTCCTTTTCGTATCTGTCCTGCCAAATCATGCGGCTGGCCGTCATCCCCAGGGGCTCGATAGCCATTTTCTGCATGAGCGCGTCCAGGGACTGCCCCTTGAGATGCTCCATCACCTGTTGAAGATAGGCATAGCCGTCTGCTGAGTACCGGTATTTTGTCCCTGGCTCGAAAAAGAGCGGGAAGGGCTTGCCCCGCTCACCGTGAGGAAGTCCGGACGAATGGCTCAAGACCATCCGGGCCGTGATCTTGCGGAACCAGTCGCCGCGGAACCCCTCCAGGTCCAGGGAGTGTCCCAGCTCTTGCTCGATCTTTTCTCGAGGTACGTATTCGTAGAGCGGCCGGTCCAGGCTCAACTCTCCGCTTTCGACCATTTTCATGGCCGCATATGCAAAGAACGGCTTGGTCAGGGAGGCCGCTTCGAAGATCGTCTCCTCCGTGACGGGCTCGTTGGTCTTGGTGCTCTTGACTCCGAAGCCCTTGGCCCAGAGGAGCTTTCCGTCCCGGACGACCGCGATGGTCAGCCCGGGAATGCTGGCCTTCTTCATCAAGTCGGGGATAGTGCGCTCCAGCTCGGCGATCAGCTTGTCCTTGGGGACGTCGGTTTTGAGAGGTGCCGACGTCTGGGCCGGGACAGGCCGGAGGCCGATGGAAAAACCGAGCAGGATGATAAAAAACATCAATCCCACAGGCTTATGGTTCATTGGCAGTCTCCTGGAACGAGAGGGGATGACTTGTGGACAGACGCTTATTATCCACCATAATTAATTACGTTCCTTTTGAAAAAGGGTTGCGAGCGGCCCGTGGTGGCGCGTCTTCAATAGATCGCCCTAAATGCAAGCTATTTGTGAGCCGCGCCACTAGATCTTGATAAGGATCCGGTGCTTGTAGAGCCAATAACACATCAGCCAGAGGACGGCCAAGGCGGCGAGGCTCATGAAGACTTCCGCCCCAAGCTCCCCCGTCCACCCGAACAATCCGGATACGAATGGCCGGACGAGCCTCGCCACCCACGAAGTGCCGCCGCTCTCGGTGAAGAGGTAGATGAACAGCGAATTCAAGCCGACGATGTTGAAGAAAACCGTCCATTTCCGGAGCCTGCGGACGTCGATTACCCAGTAGGACAGCGCCAGGGCCAGAAGGCAGAAGCCGCCGCTGGCCACGACGAATGAGCTGGTGCAGATGCGCTTGATCATCGGCGACACGGCGGTGAGGGCGAATCCGGCGGCCACTCCGGCCGTCCCGAGAACGGCCAGCCGGCGGATTTTGTCCCCGGGAGTCCGGCCGCTCCTGAGCCATCGACCCGCCAGGACGCCCCAGATCGTGTGGGCGGCCGTCGGGATGGCGTTAAAAGACACCCAGTGGCCCGCCGAAAGCTCGCCCGAGATGATCATGTCGACCCATGACCCGAAATTATGGTCCGGGACAAAGGCCTGGTTGTAGCCCGGGACCCAGAAGAGGCGATAGATAATTTCCGTAAGGATGATAAAGACGAAGCTCCAGGCGAGCTGGGCCCGCGGCCGGCGCCTCATCAGGAAATAGGCGATGGGGTAGGTCACGCCGAGCTGGGCCAGGACGTTCTGGAAGCGGAAAGTGATGCGGCCCGGACCGATGCAGTAGAGCGCCCAGCCGAGGAGGAGGAGGGTGAGGGAGCGGACGACGACGTGCCGCGTGATCAGGGCCCGGTCTTCGCCGCGCTCTTCGCGCCTGGCCACCGAAAAAGCCAGGGCTACGCCGACGATGAACATGAAAAACGGCTGTACGAGGTCCCAGAAGCGCAATCCGGCCCAGGGGTGATGGTCGAGCTGGGTGCCGAGAGCGTGGAGGATCGTCCCGCCGAGCCGGGGGTCCCGGAGGTGTTCATAGAGGAGGGTGCTTTCCCCGATGAGGAGGAACATGGTGAAGCCGCGGAAGAAGTCAAGGGACATCAGCCGTCCCTGGGGCGCCATGCTGGGGGGGGCCGGATTTTTCATGGTCTCACCTCGGATGGAATCCTTCTCCTTTGCCCGGATTTCCTCAGCCGGTGGTCAGGCCCCAATTGTAAAATAGAAAAGCATCCTCCGTCATCTCTTTTTTGAAATCGGTGCCAGGCAGCTCATTACCCGAATTCCCCTCAGGCGAACTAGTGTCCCGTCTTGTGAATAACTTGCGTAAGTCTTCTGCATAGACGGGACACTTCCAAGGGGGAGTCAAGCTCCCCCCTTGGCGCTTCGCTGACCCCCTGAGGGGAACGACGCCGTCCCCCTCAAACTCCCCCGCGGCGGTGCGTCTTCCGATGGTTATGACATAGCCAGGTTATTTGTGAGACGCACCACTAGGTCTATTGTAGGCCTATTGACAGTCCTCCGGCGGCAGCGATATATTCGTCTGGCAAGCCGCGGCCGGCGATCCGGCCGAGGAGAAAACCTATGGCCACCGGGAAGAACAGGCTGCTGGGATGGGGCTTTATCGGTTTTTTCGCCCTTGGCCTCATCCTTTACCTCATGGTCGTCTTCCCCTGGATTTTAGGGTGGGGCGCGACCGAGGCGGAAGCCTTCGGGCCGCTTCCGGGAGATGAGGTCGTTCCCGACCCGATGTACCGCAGCACCCGAGCCCTGACGATAGCGGCCCCGGCCGAAGACGTCTGGCCGTGGATCGCGCAGATCGGCCAGGACCGGGGCGGTTTTTACAGTTACAGCTGGATTGAGAACATGATGCTGGCCGATATCCACAGCGCCAGGACGATCAACCCCGATTGGCAGTCCCGGGGGGAAGGCGAGCTCCTTCCTCTGACTTCTCCTGATTATCCATTGGGACTGATTAAGCGCAAAGAGAAAAGTGTTGGGCCCCACATCCGCCGCTTTGTACCCGACCGGGTCATGGTCCTCGAGGGGTGGGGGAGCTTTATCCTCCAGCCGCTCGCCGGAGGGAAAACCCGGTTCATCGTCCGCGACCCGACACCCACGATGTCCCTGCCGGTTAAATTCCTTTGGCAGGTTTTCTTCGAACCCGGGCACTTTGCCATGGAGCGGGAAATGATGAAGGGGATCCGGGCCCGGGCCGAAGGCACTTCTGGTTCAGGAAGTGTGGCCCAAAGTCTGGCCACCACCGGGTTTATCCTGGCCGCCTTCATCGGAGCGTTCTATGTCGCCCTCACCCGCCGAAAATGGCCCCGGCTGATCGCGCCGTTTCTCTATGCGGCCGTGATCCTCATCGCGACGGGTGATCCCCAGGGGGCTTTGGTCGGATTCACTTCGGTTACGCTCGTCATCGCCGGGTGCCTTTATTTCCGGCGCTGGTGGTGGGCGTACCTGTTGTCCATGTTCGTCTATGTCAACGCCGGGTTGCTGCTGTCCTGGGATGCCTATACGGCATTCGGCCTTATTTTCCTGATCGCTTTTCTCCTTGTGGTGCTGAGGTTGTTGTTAAAGAAAGAGCTGGTCAGCAGCATCAAGTCCCGGGAAGAGGCCAGGCGGAAGACCCGCGGATAGGCGCCGGCTTAACCGCTCATCAGGAAACGAGCCTGACTTCCAGGCGCTCCAGGCCGTGCTCATTGATCTCTTTCTCGTATTTTTTGAGGAAGGGTCCGAGCTTCTTGTCATATTCATCCCATTCCATTGTGTCGAGGCCCTCTTCCCCGTGTTGGCGCCCGTAATCGCGCTCGGCCAGCCCGTCGATGAGCATGTTCCAGAATACGTCCTCGTCGTATTCATCCCAGAACTTCCGCATCTCTTCGTCCAGCTTCCGGGAGGGATAATAACGGCCTTCGAACTCGTCGAACTCGACTCGATCCTTGAGTCCGGCCGCCGGGGCAAAAGACATGATGTCTTCCGCGAGCTTGTCGTACGGCTCGAGCCTTTCGTTGCCGCGGTAGGAATTGACCAGCCAGTTCCCCAGAAAGACGAGATGCAGAAGCTTTTCGTACTGGTCTTGGGAGAGCGTGATTTGCATGGTGGGCCTCACTATTTCATTCCGGCGACGGCCGGTCAGCGATTATAGAGCCTTTACGGGATTGGGTCAATCGGTGGCCGAGACTTCCGGCGGGCGAAGCGGCCGGACCGATTCAGTCCAAATAAGCCCGGGGGAGAAGCGGGTTCAGGCCGATGAGGATCTTGTAATCCCCGATCCCGGTCAGCCCGGCCAGGTCGTCCGCGGCCAGGCCCGCGCTCCTGTCGGGATCGATGAGCGTCACGTCATCGCCGATCCGGATGTCCCGGTCATCGCCGAGCCCGACCATGGTGTGATTCGAAGTTATGGCCTCAAGAACAGGGAGCTTCCTGTTCCGGATCAGGGCCTGGACCTTTCCTCCAAAGAGAAAAGGATACCCGTCCGAATAGCCGATCCCGACGGTCGCCACCCTCGTCCGGCCCTCGGCTTTGAAAGCTCGAAGATAGGAATAGGATTCTCCGGGGGCCAGCTCCTTGATAAAGGTGACTCTCGCCGAGAGCTTGAGGACCGGCTTCAAGCCGAGCGAGTCCGCCGCCTTGGTCCTGGCATTAGGATAATAGCCGTAGAGAGTGATCCCCGGCCTTATCATGTCGAGGTAAAACTCGGACGGATAGAAGACGGCCGCGCTGCTGGCGGCGTGCCTGAGGCCGATGGGAATCCCCTTTGCCTTGGCGGCGCCACAGACCTCGAGAAACTGCCGGAGCTGTTCTCTGTCGAAACCGGGGTCTTCAGTCAGCGTCGTGCAGACACCCTCGATCTTGACGTGGGGAAGAGAGGCGATCTTTTCGATGAGCGGCAGCGCTTCCTTGGGTGCAGCGCCAGTGCGGCCCATCCCAGTGTCGATGTCGACGTGGACCGCGGCTGTCACGCCCGCTGCCGCGGCCGCTTCTTCCAGGTAGGCCGCCTCGCCCGTGAAGACGGCCTGGCTGATCTTCGAGCGGACGATCTCCCCGCCGTCGCCCCGGTCAAACGGACCGAAATTGAGGATCGGGCAGCGGATCCCGGCCTGCCTAAGAGACACCGCCTCCTGCAGCTTCCCGACCATCAGTGAATGGACACCCGCTTTTTCGAGGGCGCGGGAGGTTTCGACCAGCCCGTGGCCGTAAGCGTTGGCCTTGACGACTGCCATGACCGGCACCTTGACCCGGCTCTTGAGCTGAGAAAGGTTCCAGCGGAGATGGGCCAGGTTGACCTCGATCCGGGGGTCTCGCAAGCCGCCCGGGCCGGCCGCTGATTCCGGGCGGGGGGACGCCGAAGCGAGGGCCGTCAGCGAGCCGGTTCCCATTGCCTTGATGAAATGCCGTCTGTTCATGCCGCTAATCTTAACACTATTAGTTTTGAATAAACCAACGGTTTTTTGCTGGTTTTCCGGATAATATTCGAGTATATTTATAGGGTTAGTAGAGTTTAGACAGCGTGGCCTGTCGTCCTGGCCGCGTCATCATCCATGAAGCTCAAAGAGAACGACACGATCGTTATTGTCGGCGGGGGACCCGCCGGCTCCTTTTTCGCCATCCATTATCTGCGCCTGGCGAAATCGTGCGGCCTGAAGGCCGATCTCGTCATCATCGAAAAAAAAGGCAAGACCGGACCCGGGGACGCTCTCCCGCCCTTCTCCTGCCGGGAGGGGTGCAACTATTGCGCCGGCGGCCTCTCGCCCAAGTTGGCCGAAGCCCTCGGCAAAGATGATTTTCCCATCCTTGACGATGGAGATGGCCAGGCCCGGGACTTTCCAATCGGAGACCAGCCTGGTCACCTGCTCGGAAAAGCCCTTGAGGTCGGGCTTCTTCGCCTCCTTGGGGGCCGAAAGAAGTGGAGCGGCGATCATGGCCAAAAAGAGAAAACAGGCCAAAAGAAAGGGAAAGCGCAACTTTTTCATTTTCAATCCTCCTTCCAGGAAATTCATGAGTTAGGCCATTATAAGAAACATTACGGATGAAATCACGGCGGGTTTTCTGGGACCTCAGGATCTAGTGTCCCGTCTCGTAAATTTCTTGCTAAAGTCCTATGCATAGACGGGACACTTCCAGGAGGGAGTCAAGCTCCCCCCTCGGCGCTTCGCTTTGCTCCGCTGACCCCCTGAGGGGAACGATGCCGTCCCCCTCAAACTCCCCCGCGGTGGCGCGTCTTCCGATGATTGTGACATAGGC
>Ga0315277_10007728_pt1 | contig 13908 bp, 10 predicted proteins | sample YL17G05_15_MG_FD_203695 | JGI IMG/M metagenome (GOLD analysis project Ga0315277, IMG submission 203695) | Sediment microbial communities from Yellowstone Lake, YNP, Wyoming, USA - YL17G05_15 | ecosystem: Environmental > Aquatic > Freshwater > Lake > Sediment | place: USA: Wyoming | collected... | reverse complement strand
TGTCGGGGCTGGCGGCGCATTGCCGGGCTTCCTACCCCTAAAAAACCGTCTCCCGCCCGACAACGCGCCGCCTGCCCCGAGTCTTCTCCCCTTTTCCCTCCTTCTCACAGCGATTTCCCCTTGCCCTCCCGATAGAAATGCTTATAAGGAGGAATAAGGAACCGTATGCGATTGCGTCCGACGTTAATCTGGCGCTGAGGTTCGTCGGTCATCACTGATACTCCTGCGGCTGCTGGTGTGCAGCCCTATACAACGATGCCGCGGAGAGAAGGCCGACATAGTATGGGCGATCCAAATGAGTCATCAGTTGGTCAATGAACCACGATGGCGGAGACGCGCCCGCAACACGCTGCTCCAGCGGAACGATGATAAAGAAGCCTCGCCGGGGAACCCCAATCCTCCCCTTCGCCGCGAGCCGCATCGCCGCTTTCTTAAGGCTCAAAGCACTGACGTGCAGTGCGCGCAACGCCTCTTCTCGGACAAAAGGCGCTGCGTCGCTTGACTTCGGGCCTTACCGTGCTTAGAATCCGCGTTAACGAGATCGTATCGCTGGTTGCCTCGAATAAAAGGAGGAAAAACTATGTGGAGTAGACGTCGGTTCCTTGGGCGGGCAAGCGCGGGAGTCGGTGCGCTGGCGGTTTTACACCCCGATGGAGTGGATCGTGTTCTGGCGGCCGGTCGCAGCACCGCAGGCCTGTCGCCGCAGGAGGTCGCGAAGGACGAGGACTTCTGGTTCGATGTCCAGCAGGCGTTCACTGTCGACCGCAACGTTGTCAACCTGAACAACGGCACCATGCAGCCGAACCTCCGCGTCGTCGAGGAGCGGATGCGCAAGGCCTATGAATACTCAGCGGGCGTCGGCGCGCACACCAGTTCCGAGCTCAACGAAGAGATCGAACGGGTCCGGAAGCGCCTCGCGTTTCACGCCGGTTGCGACGCCGAGGAGATCGCCGTCGCCCGCGGAGGGAGCGAATCGGGGCAGATCGCCGTCATGGGCTTCGACCTCAAGCCCGGCGACGAGGTGGTCACGACGGAGTACGACTACCCGCGCTTCATCACCTCCTTCAAGCAGCGTGTGCGGCGTGAGGGCATCGTGTTGAAGCAGGCGCCGATGCCGCCCCCGTGGGTGGAGCAGGATGATTTGTACGACCGGCTGGTGAAGGAGATCACCCCGCGCACTAAGATGATCATGATCTGCCAGATGACGCACTGGACGGCACAGGCTGCGCCTGTCAGGCGAATCTGCGACATGGCGCACCAGCGCGGGATCGACGTTCTTGTCGACGGGGCCCACGGCTTCATGCACTATCCGATAAACGTCCGTGACCTCGGCGCCGACTACTATCTGGCCAGCCTGCACAAGTGGTGCATGGCGCCGCCGGGAAACGGGTTCCTCTACGTCAGGAAGTCGAAGATCGCGGGGCTGTGGCCCCTGACGCCGTCCGACGAGAAGATGGCGGGCGACATCCGGAAGTTCGAGGATGTCGGGACCCGCACGGCCGCCAACCGGGTGGCCATCGCGGAGGGGCTCGCGTTCAACGAGGGACTCGGACTGGAGCGCAAGGCTGCCCGCCTGCGCTATCTCAAGGAGCGCTGGGCGCTGCGCCTGAAGGCTCAGCCGAAGGTCCGCTTCCTGACCAGCCTCAAACCCGAGGAGTCGTGCGCGATCGCCACGATATCGATCGACGGCATGGACATGGCGAAGCTCACATCCAAGTTGCACGATGATTACGGGATCGTCGTGTCGCACATGAAGCATCCCAAGTTCGACGGCATCAGGGTCGTGCCGAACGTGAGCAATACGCTCAGGGAGATGGACTACTTCGCGGAGTCGATCGAAGAGGTGATCAAGAAGGGACTGGGCTGAAAAGCGCGGCCAGGAGGTGTTGTCTGTAGCCAAAAATCTATCGCCGCGGGATTCATGCACTTGGAACTGGAGAATTGTCGGAAAGTTGAAGTGCCAAGAAATTCAAGACACCGAGTTGGGATGAAGGCAAATTCAGGTTTCCACCGCAGCCTCAGACATTGATCCGTGCCGGCTCGAAAGGTCCTGTATCAAAAAAGAGACCAGTCGAACGAAAAAACTCGATCCGGGCTGGATTCGGATCTTTTTCGCGGTGAAGCATTACTACTCCGAAGTGCTGGCTGGTTCGGGACCACAGCTCGGGAGGAAATCACGCTTGGCTTTCAAGGCTACGGCTTACATACCTATCTCCTCGTGCGCCATATTTCCAGCCACAATCGAACGATCTCTTCAGGCAGCCTGACGCCAATCGTATCGATGATGCAGGCCGCCGATGCGCGGGAATGAAAGCAAACGTGCAGATTGGTTCGGCTTGGAAGAAACAGGCCGCGGCGCCGGTGTGTCTTTCTCAAGAGAGTCGTGGATTCGGTCTGCGTGATAATAAGAGATGTATTCCCGGATCAGACGGCGCAAATGAACGTCATTGATGACGATTACCTGATCGAGAAGCTCTCTGCGACAGCTTCCGATCCAGCGTTCCGCTATTCCATTCTGCCAAGGGCTTGCAGGGCTTATGCGCACGGTTTTCATGACGTCCGTCGTCAGCACATCGGTCACCTCCTTGCCGAACTTGGCATCACCATCCAGGATCGCATAGCGGTACGGACAAGATTCCGGAAATGCTTCCCTCAGTTGCTGCACGATCCAGGGGCCGGTCGGATGTTCCGTGACATTGAAATGGACGATCTTGCGTCGACCATGCTCGATGACGAAGAAACAATACAAGACTCGGAAGGTGAGGGTTGGCACCGTGAAGAAGTCCATGGCGGCATCGAGGCCGCAGGGGATCTACTTTACCGGCAGCCAAACGCACATTTCGCCTTCGCCGCGATTGGCCCAGGCAAAATAGGGAATGGCGGTGAAGGGCAATACTTGCCCGTTGGTGCCGGTCGGGCTTTTGGCGTGAATCACGGTTACGCCGCCCAGGAGGTCCTTGCGGTGTTCAGCGACGAGCTCGACCTTCGTGGAAAGCACGAGGGTGCGCGCGCGTCCGCCGTTGTCGATCCCTTCGGCACAGTAGACCAAAGGGCCGCGCTCCAGCGCGACGCGCCCGCGGTCGGCTTCGATGCCTTCATTGGCCAGCACGCGATGGATCGGCATGGGCAGATTCAGCTCGATCGTGTCGCCCGGCTTCCAGGTCCGGCGGAGCACGGCGTAGCCTTTTTCCAGCGTGGGCGATACAGCCCTGCCGTTCACCGATAACTTGAACGCCGGCACTTCCTTCTCAGCATAGCGGTACAGGTCGCCGGGGACCGGTTTGCCCTGCGCCCAGCCCGGGATGCGGAGGTTCAGCGTGAACTCCGACGCAGCGGCGGGGGCAACGGTGAGCTTGATGCGGCCATCCCAGGGATAACGCGTCTGCTGGGTGAGCCGGAGCGCTTTGGCACCCGCGCCTTCCCCCAGTTTGAGATCGGCGCTTCCCCCGATGAAGAGATTGACGTAGACCGTATCTGCCCCGGTCGCGTAGATATAGCCCGGGATCGAGGGCATGAGGCGCACGATGTTGGTCAGGCAGCAGGGCCAGGTAAACCAGGGCATGCGGGTCGAGCGGTTGCGCGCGCCGTCGGATTCGAGGGCATTGGTGTAGAAAAAGCGGTCTCCGCTGAGGGAGACGCCGCCGAGGAATCCGTTGTAGAGCACTCTTTCGAGGACATCGACATATCGGGCGTCGCGGTGGAGGAGGAAGAGCCTCTGCTGCCAGAAGGCGTTGGCGACGGCAGCGCAGGTTTCGTTGTAGGCAGTGAGGTTGGGGAGTTCGTAATCGTTGCCGAAGGCTTCGCCGCTGCCGCGCGCACCCAGACCGCCTGTCAGGTACATGCGTTTATCGACGACGTTGTGCCAGATGTTGTTCATCGCCTGGGCGTACTGAAGGTTTCCCGTGAGGGCGGCGAGGTCCGTAACGCCGCAGTAGAGATAACCCGCGCGAACCGCGTGGCCGACGGCTTCGGTCTGTTCGATTACGGGTTTGTGGTCCTGGGCGTAAGTGCCGTAGTTGGGCATGCGCCGGCCGCGCTGATCGACGAAATACTGCGAGAGGCGCAGATAGCGCTCATCGCCCGTGGCGCGGTAGAGTCTGACCAGAGCCAGTTCGATTTCCTCATGCCCGGAGGCGTCATGTCGCTGATTGGCGGCGGGGCCGAAGGTGTCGTTGACGAAGTTGGCGTTCTTGATGGCCACATCGAGCAGCGAACGCTTGCCTGTGGCTTGGAAATATGCGACGCCGGATTCGTATAGGAGGCCCATCACGTAGGTCTCGTGGCTGGTCCGCTCGCGCGTCCAGCGTTCCGGCCCGGACATGTCGGGCATCTTGTCGGGCGGCGTAATGCGGCGGGCAGTGTAGATATAGCCATCGGATTCCTGGGCGGCTGCGATCTTAACGATGAGGTCATCGACATATTTCTCGAGCCTGGAATCGGGATGGACGGCGAGGGTGTAGGCAGCGCCTTCGATGGTCTTGTAGGCGTCGGAGTCGCGCGCGGGCGAGGAACCGCGGAAGGGGCCCTCCATCAGGCCTCCGGCCTTGGCAAAATTGTCAAACTCGCCGGCGGCTTCGGCCTGCTGGATGACGTGCCAGAGCGTGACGGTGCGATTGGTTTCGAAACGTGGACTCCAGAACTCATCCGCGAGACGGACGGAGGCAAGCGGCGCGGGATGAACCGCGTAATCCTTCACCTGGGCTTGCGCGAGCGCAAAAAATAGCGTCATCACCACCAGGCATACTCGTGGCCAAATGTTTTGTGTGTACATCAGCGCCTCCATTCCGTAGCGGGATTCGGCGAGCAGCCCTTGGCTGGTAGATTACCTGGCGTTGCGCCAGGCCTCTTCGACCAGATCCGCGACCTTGAGCGCCTGTGCCCAATAATTGAGATAGTCGCGGTCAAGGCGGTCGCCCTGTACTTTTATCACGCCGAGAACATCGTTCCATTGCCTCTCAGAAATCCGCGCACCCATTCTGTACCAAATGAGCTTCTGCAAAATGATGTCTTCCGGGCTAGCGATGAAAACCTTGCATTGGGAGACCTCGTCAACGGCTACTGCAAGACGCCGTCGCATTTCCTCGCGAGCATAATCATCTTGGCCACGAATAAAGAAGTCGATCTTCTGAACTGTTTCGAAATGGATTGCGTTAAAGGATGAGCGCCGGCGGACTGCTTGCGTGACCGTGTCCGAATCTACGTAGAATTCCGCCTGCATGGCTTGAACGAAATTCTTCACCTTGGTTGCCGGCAGGTCAATCACCAGGTCGATGTCCTGCGTCGCCCGTGGAATGCCGAATATGGAGCTGGCGACCGATCCGCCGGTCAGATAGGGTATCTCCAGGTCTTCCAGGATCCGGGAGATATGCAGAAGAATTCGAATCGGTTCCGCCGGCATCAGTATCCCTCGCGCGCCGGGTCCCAGTTGAACACGCGGATCATCAGCTCCCGGCCGAGCCATAGCGCGGCGAGACGCAACCGGACTTCCTCTTCGGATGCGTTCGGATGTCGCATGCGAATCCCCGCGGCGGCCAGCTCCTGACAGGCGCGGGTGAGGGAATCCACCATCGCTGCCTTGCGCCACAGGGGGGCCTCTCTCAGCAGTTTCAGATAGACCTGTTCGGTCTCCTTATCCGTGTCGTTCGGCACCCTGTCCATGGGAATCATCATAACCCATCATAGCTTACCAGTCCACATTGGGCAACCAGCGGCATCCGACAGGGCTACATACCATTATCGAGACAATCTAGCGGGGCAAATCCGTCTAATTCGGTGCGCATCGTTGACGACGAGCAACGCAGCGATCGCCGCGCAATCGCCATGCGCCCTTCGGGTTCCGGGCGGCGCGGGGCATCTGCTTCGTTTGTGGTGCCGGGCTTCAGCCCGGCCGACGGTTCGTTTTGGGCGGGCTGAAGCCCGCCACCACATGTTTTGGGCGTCGCGCCGCCTTGCATCTGCACCCGCGGCGCCCGGAACGCGGCCCCTTCTAATCCTCGGACAGACTCCTTAGGTCAGCAGTTTTTCCAGACCGGCTTGCGGCGCTCCAGGAAGGAAGCAATCCCCTCATTGGCGTCGTGAGTCGCCATCAGGTGATCCACATAGAGCGCCTCGACATCTCCGAGTTTTGCAGACAGCAGCTCATTGAAGCGATGCCGTGCCGCCCGGACGGCAAATCTCAGCGCCGCCGCGCTCTTTGGCAGGATATTTTTCATGAGCCACTCATCCACCCCGCTCAGCAGCGCATCACGGTCGGGGAACAGGCCGGTGACGAGGCCCATCGCCTCCGCTTCCTCGGCGGTGAAGGTCCTGCCGGTCAGGAGCACCTCGTCTGCTTTTTGCTGCCCGATCTTGAGCGGGAGGATCAGGGAAGCCGGCGGAGCAAAGACACCCAGGTTTATTTCGGGCTGGCCGAGCTTTGCGGATCGGTCGAGAAACAGGAAATTGCACATGAGCGCAAGCTCCATCCCTCCGCCCAGGCATTGGCCTGACACGAGCGCCGCGGTCGGGACGGCGAGTTCGATCAACGCATGGAACAGGCCGTGGAACTGACGGAGCATGCCTGGTGCCCGATCGCGCACATGCTCCTGGACGCTGGCGCCGAAACTGAAGTGGTCCCCCGCGCCGGTCAACTGCAGAAGCTTGGTTTCCTCCTTCTTCCGCAGATCAACAAGAAAAGCGTGCAGCTCGGCCATCATCTCCGCATCGAGGACGTTGGCCTTCGGGGCGTTGAGTGTCAGGCGCACCACCTGGCCGTCATACAAAGACTGCATGGTCACTTTGTCGGACATCTTGGTTCCCTCACTATGTGTCATCATCCGGCGACCCTGAACCGCACGCGAGCTTCGCGGCGACATGGACCTGTTGCCTGGGCACCGGCCGGCATTGGATCTCAGCGCGATGCCGTTGTAGCCTGAAATGTGCGCGGCCTTTCCAGCGTGTGGATGAGAGCCGTCACCATCTGATTCAGAGGTGTAGGCAGGCAGTGTTTGCGGCCGTAACACACGATTTTGCCGTTCAAGTGGTCGATCTCTGTGGGCTGTCCGTTCTCCAGATCGATCAGCATCGACGTCCGGTGATGGCCGGCATTCTTGAGATACCGGATGCAGAAACGCCGGAACTTCCTGCCCAATTCCACCTTCTCCATTTCCGCAACGCGGACCGATTCGTCGATGATCCCTTCGACCAATTCCACGGTTTCCTGCGAATCCATTACTTCTTTCATGGTCCGGCGTGTGATCGCGCAAACGGCGCTCAAGGCAGCGTTCAAAATCGCCTTCTCCCAGACATTGTCCTGGATATCGCTGGGTATCTTCGTTTCGAGGCCGACGCTGTTGAGCAGTTGGACGACACGGTTGGCCACCGGTTCGCCGCGCGGCGACAGGGCGGCCAGATAGTTGGGCGGATTGAAGAAGCTTACATGAACGCTGTTCAGGCTGCTCATGTTCCCTGCGTAATTGACGACCATTCGCAGCGTCCTTTCTTCTCCAAACAGCCTGGCCACTTCCAATTCGTTGTCAATCCCGTTCTGCGCGCACATCACGAACAGCTTTTCTGAATCTATCTCCGCCAGCTGTTCCACCACCTTTTTGAGATGCGGAGTTTTCACAGAGATGATTGCCAGATCCAGGTCAAACATTTCCATCGCCTGGACGGAGTTGCAGGTTCGTGAGAAATCCGCGTGTTTTTCGAAAACGTTCGTCAGCGTGAGGCCGGACTCCTTTACCGCATCCACTACCTTGGATGAGATTTCGCACAGTGTCACGGATGCACCTGCCTCCTGCAAATGCACTGCCAGAGTGGCTCCGACCGGCCCCAGGCCAATCACGCCCACACGAAATTCCCGTTCTTTTTTGATTTTTCTCATGCCTTCACTCCGATTCTGCAGTTGAGATTGTTCACGGCTGGGTCGATATTATCCACATTAATCATTTTGTGTCAAAGACTGCTGTTCCGGACCTGCAATTCAGACCGCGCAATGCCCCAAGGTGCGGGAGTAGCCCGAAGGCCCGAAGACCTGCAAAAGCGTCCTTGACACGGAAAGCAAAGCGGTTACAATCGGGATATAGGTGCAGCAAGAGAGATTGCGGCCCGATACATTTCTTTCAATCTGCAGGACAAAAACCGTGAGAGAAAATCATGCATATCAAATGACCGGAAAGGATCAACCCTTCGAGAAGGTTACCTATCCCATTCCGGCAATCCAACCTGGTGAGGCCCTGGTGCAAATCGCCGGCTGCGGCGTATGCCACACCGACTTGAGCTTCTGGCACTACGGCGTTCCCACGCGGCATGCGCTGCCGCTGGTTCTGGGACATGAAATCAGCGGGACTGTGCTCGAGGGGCCCCCTGAACTGGTGGGCAAGCCCGTGATTGTCCCTGCGGTTCTTCCTTGTGGAGAATGCGATCTTTGTAAGCAGGGGAGGGGCAATATCTGCCAGCGCCAGAAGATGCCGGGAAACGATTTCCATGGGGGTTTTGCCGGCCACATCATCGTTCCGGCTCGTTGGCTGGCGACCGTCACCGAGGCCGCTCTCGCCGGCCACTCTCTGCCCGAACTTGCCGTGATTGCCGATGCCGTTTCGACACCGTACCAGGTGATGGTCAAAAGCGGCGTCCGGCCCGGAGATTTTGCGGTGATCATCGGGGCAGGCGGAATCGGGATCTATGGCGCACAACTGGCGCAGGCGTTCGGCGCCAAGGTCGTGGCCGTCGATATCGTCCAGCAGAAACTGGACCAGCTCTCGCAGCTGGGGATTTCCGGTCTGGTGAATGCGGCGGGGCTGGACATCAAGGAAATAAAAAAGCGGGTCAAGGATTGCTGCAATGCGATGTCTGCGCCCCCGCACGGCTGGAAGATCTACGAGATGTCCGGCACGAAAGCGGGTCAGGATCTGGCCTGCGCGCTGCTGGGAATCGCCGGCACCCTTTCCGTTGTGGGATTCACACTGGACAAGCTGGAATTTCGCCTCAGCAATCTCATGGCCTTTGACGCCAACGCCATCGGCACCTGGGGATGCAAACCGGAACTATATCCGGACGTGATCGAAATGGTGGCTCAGGGGAGGCTGAAGATTGCCCCGTTTACCGAAGTTGCACCCATGTCCCGCATCAACGATATCTTTCAACAGGCGCTCGAGCACAAACTGTCAAAGCGTGCGGTTCTGGTTCCTGATTTCTAGCCGGGGGCTTTCCCGGCATATGCGCATGCAAACGCTGACAACATTCTGCACGTGATCCCATTCACTGGCAGAACAACACCATCATAGGAGTGCGCTCTCATGACCTGCAACCTTGTCGACCACAATCTGGCGGATCTGACTTTCCGGGAGATCCTCTATGAACTGCGCCCCTGCCTGGATCAGGATGGCAAACCGGTGGAGGGCTTAAATAACGCCTGGATATTCCTGAACAATCCCAAGCAATACAATTCCTACACTACCGCCGCGGTCAAGGAGGTGATCCTCGCCTTCCGGCGGGCATCCATGGACCGCTCGGTGGTGGCGGTGATTCTCACCGCGGTCGGAGACGCGGCGTTCTGCACCGGCGGCAACACAAAGGAGTATGCGGAGTACTATGCCGGCCGGCCGCTGGAATACAAGCAGTACATGCGGCTTTTCAATGACATGGTCACTTCCATTCTCCTCTGCGACAAACCGGTGATTTGCCGTGTGAACGGGATGCGGATTGCCGGAGGCCAGGAGATCGGCATGGCCTGTGATCTCAGCGTGGCCAGCGATATGGCGGTTTTCGGTCAGGCCGGCCCCCGGCATGGGAGCGCTCCCGATGGAGGCAGCACCGATTTCCTCCACCTGTTCGTCGGAATCGAGCGGGCGATGCAGAGCTGCACACTGTGCGAAATGTGGAGCGCCTATGAAGCGAAATCCCTGGGCCTGATCACAGAGGCTGTCCCGGTGCTTTCGGTCGCCGGCAGGTTCATTCCGAATCCTCTGGTGATCACGGACCGTTGGCTGGATGAACAGGGTTGCATGGTCTATGGCAAGAGAAAGTCAGGGGATGCCTTAAAGGCCGCCAAGGAAGTCCTGGCCGGCGGCACAGTGGATCTTTCCCCTCTGGACAGCGCCGTGAATTCCCTGGCTACGCGCTTTCTCTATCTCATGCCGGATTGCCTGAACAAGACCCTGAACAGTGTAAGAAAGAAGAAGCTGGAGCACTGGGACAGAAATCAGCAGTCCAACCGTGACTGGCTGGCGCTCAATATGATGACGGAGGCCAAGGCGGGATTCCGCGCCTTCAATGAGGGACCCAAGGGAAAGCGGGAAGTTGATTTCATCAAGCTGCGCCGCATGCTTGCCGAGGGACATCCCTGGGACGATGAACTCATCGAAGCGATCCTGCCGAGGTGAGGATCCCTGGTGGGCAAGCCGCCGCGAAGGGAGCGCGGGCGTCCTGCACAATGCCGCATGGTTTTCGCGAGACCATCTGCTTTTGCGGCCGGCTCCAGAAACGGACAAACACGAACCACGCGACGCCGGCCGCCTTGGAGTGCGGCGGCATGACCTGAGCCTTATTGCAGGCTAAAACCAAAGCCTCTGGCCGTGCGACCCTGAAAGGCTCAGCCGTTCCGGCGAGCCGTTAACCCATGGGCGCAAGAGCGGAGAATCCTCGGGGTCGGGGTCGGAATCGGGGTCGCAATCGGGATCGGGATTCGAAATCATGACTGACCAATGGGCCCCGGGATTGAGGTCAACCGCGAACCGATAGCGATACCGACCCCGATACCGAGGGTTGTTTCGTTTCGCCCCGCCTTTTAGGCGTGGTCGATTACACGCATTTCTGTGGGAATAGATATATGTGCAAAAAGATGTGCCGGCCCTTCGGGCCTCGTTTCGACTCTCTGCCTATCCCCGCGCTTACGCGCGGGGCTATTCACTGCCGGCGCTTCGCGCCTGGATTTGTGGGAATCAGCGTGGGCCGCAATAAATCATGCTCAGCGTGAGTTTCGAGAAGACGGCACGGCAATGGCCTCGGCCTGATTCAATGCCTGATGAGGCCCGAAGGGCCATAGATATGGCGCATCATTGAGCGCCGAAGGTGCGGCACAATGAACCAGAGATGCGTATTAGGTTCAGGCCATGCCGCCGCACTCCAAGGCGCCCTTCGGGCGCTGATTCTGTCCGCTGGAGGGAGGACGATGCACGGCAGCTTCGACTATCATCGCGCGGCCAGCCTGGAAGATGCCTGCCGGCTCATGGCGGAACTGCCGGGCGCACAAATATTGGCCGGCGGCACCGATCTTCTGGTGGACGTCTGGTCGGGGATTCGGCAGGCTGCCCACGTCGTTTCCATTCTGGATATTCCGGAACTCAGGCAGATTCAATTGCAGGGCGACCGGATGTGCATCGGAGCCGGTTGCACTGCGGCCGCCCTCGAGCGCTCCGAGCTTATACGCCGCCACTTCCCCGAATTGGCGGAAATGGTTTTGAAGTTCGCCTCCCCGCAAATCCGGGCGCGGGCGACCGTGGGAGGAAATATCTGCAGCGCGGTGGCGTGCGGTGATTTTCCGCCCATCCTCATGGCGCTCGGTTCCGAGATCGAGTTGTGCCGGAGCGGCGGGAGTCGGATCCTCCCGCTCAAAGACCTTTTTGCCGGAAACCGGCAGACGGTGCGGCGGGACCAGGAAGTGCTTACCCGTATTCTGATCCCTTTGAAATCCGGTCGCGCCGCGGCGAACTACCAGAAATACAGGAGGCGCGCATCCAACTCGCTGGCTGTAGCCAGTGTTGCGGCCTTTCTCGAGATGGACGGGCTCCGATGCCGTGCGGCACGGATCGTTTTGGGCGCCGTGGCGCCTACACCGTGGCTTGCTGAGGAAGCCGGCTGGTCGCTGGTGGGGAAGCATGTCGATGATGCAGCGATCGCCACCGCGGCCGGGATCGCCCGCCGGGAAGCCAAACCGATCACAGACCAGAGGGCAAGCGGAAATTATCGCCGGGAACTGATTCAGGTATTGACGGCACGAGCGCTCCGGGAAGCATTGGGCAGAACGCGAGGCGGTCACAGCCGCGATCAAGAGGGCCATGAATAGCAAGCGGATTATCGAGCTCACTGTGAACGGCAGCCAGTATGCCGTGTTGGGTGCCGGATCCACCACGTTGCTGGAGGCTTTGCGTGAACAGATCGGCCTGACGGGAACGAAGCATGGGTGTGGCGCAGGCGATTGCGGCGCCTGCACCGTCCTGGTGGACGGCCAGCCAACCAACGCATGTCTTTTGCTGGCAATGGAGGCGGAGGGCAGGGAGATTGTGACGATTGAGGGCCTTTCCCATGAGGGGAGGCTGCACCCAATGCAGCGAGCTTTCGTGGAGGAAGGCGCTATCCAGTGCGGATTCTGCACTCCCGGCATGGTTCTCACTGCCAAGGCGCTGGTCGACAGGAATCCGGATCCCGGCGAAGAAGAGATCCGGGAAGCTCTCAGCGGAACGCTCTGCCGTTGCACCGGCTATGCCGGGATTGTACGAGCCATCCAGAGATGGCGGAAGTACGCCGCCGCGCCCGCGGCTGAAGAATCCCCGGCCGGCTGCACCGCGGTTGTGGGCGCATCTCTGCCACGCAAGGACTCGCTCGAAAAGGTCACCGGCCGGGCGCAGTATGCCGATGACATCCGGCTGCCGGGCATGCTCATGGGAAAGATCCTCGGCTCGCCGTTCGCTCATGCTCGGATCAAAAAGATCGATGTCGGCAAAGCTCTCGCCTTGCCCGGCGTCAAGGCGATCCTGACCGGCAGAGACGTCACCGACACCATGTACGGTGTCAGTCCCGCGCGCTATGACGAACACATTCTGGCCAAGGAGAAGGTGCGTCACGTGGGCGATCCGATCGCAGCCGTGGCTGCGGTGGATGAGCCTACCTGCCTGGAGGCGTTGCGAAGGATCGAGGTCGAGTACGAGGAACTCGAAGCGGTTTTCGATCCGATCCGGGCCATGCAGGAAGGAGCGCCGGTCGTCCATGAAGATTTTCCCGGGAATATCAATACGCGCGTCGACTGGAGCTTCGGTGACGTGGAAAAAGGATTTCAGGAAGCGGACCTCGTGCTCTCCGACACTTTCACGGGCAACCGGACCTATCAGAGCCCCATGGAGCCGCACTGTGCGGCGGCCGAATGGCATCCGGAGGGCCGGCTTACCATCTATACATCCACCCAGGTGGTTCACTACGTGCGTTATCAGCTGGCCCGCCTCTTTGATATGCCTCAGGGCGATATCCGAGTCATCGGCACACACTGCGGCGGCGGTTTCGGCGGCAAGGCCGAGACCAATCCCCTGGAAATGTGCGCCTCCCTGCTCTCCCGGAAAACCGGCCGGCCGGTCAAGATGCGCTATACCCGCTCCGAGATGTTCCATCACTGCCGCGGCCGCCACAAGCAGATCGTCGAACTGAAAATCGGGATGAAAAAAGACGGCACCATCACCGCCGTCAAGCAGCAGTCGATTCTCGAGGGGGGCGCATACACCTCCTTCGGCGTCGTGGCAGCCTATTACTCGGGAGCGATGGTGCCCACGCTGTATAAGATTCCCAACTACAAGTACGACGGCTTCCGGGTGAACACCAACCTGCCCGCGTGCGGCGCCATGCGCGGCCACGGCTGCCCTCATCCGCGGTTTGCTTTCGAGAGCCTGATGACCAGGATGGCGATGGAGTTGCGTATCGATCCCATCGACGTGCGGCTGAAAAATGCCATGGAGCCCGGCACGCGCACCGTGAACAGCCTCGATATCGGCTCGTGCGAACTCAAGGCCTGCCTGCGCCGTGTCCGCAAGGCGAGCGGCTGGGATGAGAAATGGGGCAAGCTCCCGTTCGGGAAGGGGATCGGCGTCGGTTGCGGCGGGTTTGTAAGCGGGGCCGCCTATCCGATCTATCGCTCGAAATTCCCTCACTCCAACGCGATGA
>Ga0315277_10007724_pt1 | contig 13917 bp, 11 predicted proteins | sample YL17G05_15_MG_FD_203695 | JGI IMG/M metagenome (GOLD analysis project Ga0315277, IMG submission 203695) | Sediment microbial communities from Yellowstone Lake, YNP, Wyoming, USA - YL17G05_15 | ecosystem: Environmental > Aquatic > Freshwater > Lake > Sediment | place: USA: Wyoming | collected... | reverse complement strand
GTGTGAATGGGAGTCGGGGTCGCTGTTGGGGCAGGCGTGGGGCTCGGCGTAGGAGTCACGGTTATGCAGCCGACAAAGAGCCACGCCGCCATGATGAGCACTGCCAGCGTGACGTATTCATCCCTGATAAATGCCATGGAGCATGATTTCGTAGCGGCATTTATTAACTATTCAGAAAAGCCCGAGCCCGAACACCCGGTCAAAATCGCGCATCGCTGAAAGGGCCAGCGCCGCCTCGCTCTTCCTCAGCCTCTTCCGCCCGTTCGCAAACCTGACGAGCGCGCACGCGGCGTCATGCGCCTTCTGGGTCTGGAAGTCATCGTCCATCGCCCTCTCAAAATTCCTCCTCGCCTTCCCGACAGCCGCATAAACCTCTTTCCTTGCCTCCCCCGCCTTCCTTGCAGCCTTCAGCTTCCTAACGCACGCCCTGCACTCGCCAAAGCTCTCCTGCGCCCTCTTCGCCTTCTCCCATGTGAAGCTCATCCTGCGGCGGTAATGCGCAGTCAGGTAAAACAGCCGCAGGGCGCCGGGCTCGATTCCGCGCCTCTCCAAATCATCCAAATAAACGGCGTTCCCGAGCGACTTGCTCATCTTTTTCCCATTTATGAGCAGGTGCTTCACATGGATGAAGTATTTCGCGAAAATTTTCCCGCTCGCGCCCCATCCCTGCGCAATCTCGTTCTCATGATGGCAGAAGATGTTGTCCGCCCCGCCCATCTTCACATCAAACCTGTCCCCGAGGAACTTCCTGCCCATCGCGGTGCACTCTATGCTCCAGCCAGGCCTTCCCTTCCCAATTCGGGTGTTCCAATAAACGCCGCCATCCGGCTTCCTCCACCTCCTCCACAGGATGAAGTCGCCAGCCTGCCACTTGTAGTAGTCGTCGAAGGAAATCCTCCTCCCCTTCCCCGGCCTCCTCCTCATCCTGGACAGCATCCCGTACTTCCTGAACTTTGAAACGTCGAAATACCAGTCCCCGCCCACCTCGTGCTTCAGCTTCTTCGGCGTGCCAAGCGCCACAATCTTCCCGTGGTCCATGATGCCTATCCTGCTGCAGAGCAGGTCCGCCTCCTCCATATAGTGCGTTGTCATCACGATTGTCGTCCTCTCTTCCTTCGCAAGCCTGGCGATGTACTTCCAGATGTGCTCCCTGGTCTGCGGGTCCAGGCCCAGTGTCGGCTCGTCGAGGAACAGCACCTTCGGGTGGTGCATCAGCCCCCTTGCCAGCTCCAGCCTCCTCCTCATCCCCCCGGAGTAGGTCTTCACCCAGTCGTCCTTGCGGTCCGTGAGCTCCACGAGCTCCAGCACCTCCTCAACCCGCCTCCTCCTCAGCTCACCCGGCATGCCGTAGAGCATCGCGTGCATCTCCAGGTTCTCCTTCCCGCTCAGCAGGTCATCCACGCTCGGCTCCTGGAAAACGACCCCTATGTTCTTCCTCACCTCAGCCGGGCGCTTCACCACGTCGATGCCATTCACGGTCGCAGTCCCGGAGGTGGGCTTCAGCAGCGTGATGAGAAGGTTTATGGTCGTGGTCTTGCCCGCGCCGTTGGGCCCGAGGAGGCCGAACACCTCGCCTTCCGGAATATCAAGGCCCAGGTCATCTACCGCGGTGAGCTTCCCGAACTTCTTCGTGAGGTGGCGGGTGGTAATCACAAAAGAACTTGGCGCCTCGGCTTATAAAGTTCTTTCCATCCCCTAGATTGACGTCTTGCTGAAGAAGTAGGTGGCGGCCGTGAAAGCGACGGCAAGTATGGCGATGGAAACCCCGAAGTCGTATGCCAGGCTGAAGTGGCCCGTGCCGATTATCAATGTGCGCATCCCGTCAACCGCATAGCTCACCGGGTTCAGGCTGCTTATGTCCTGGAGCCACGCGGGCATCTGCTCGAGCGGGAAAAGCGCGCTCGAGAGGAAGAAGAGTGGCATCACCAGGAAGTTCATCAGGAGCTGGAACGTCTCCACCTCCTGCACGATTGATGCTATGGCAATGCCCGCAGCCACGAGGTAGCAGGAGAATATTGTCATGAGGATGAAGATGCCGGCGATGTTCGCGAGGGGCGGGATTCCGACGCCCGTGAAAAGAACGCCCAGGACGAGCATCAGGGCCCCCTGGAAGACCGCGGAAGTTGCGCCGCCAAGAATCCTTCCCATCACGATTGTTTCCCTGCTCGTGGGCGCGGCAAGCATCTCCTTCAGGAACCCGAACTCCCTGTCCCATATTATCGAGACGCCTGCGAAGATTGAGGTGAACATCACAGTCATGGCGAGTATGCCCGGCAGTATGAACGCCTGGTAATTGAACCCTGGCAGCATGGCTGAGAAGCCTCCGCCGAGCGCGACCAGGAAGAGGACAGGCATTCCCAGGCTGCTCACTATCCTGGCCTTGGAGTTGGTGAAGCGCTTCACCTCTCTGAGCCAGACGGCATATATCTTTCCCAGCTCAAAAGCCATGCGCTCTCCTCCGCATCATCATGCCGCCCCCTGCGCCCTTCTCCTCCCTTATGCTCGTCCCAGTGTAGTGTATGAACACATCCTCGAGGCTCGGCATGCGCATCTCGATGTTCTCTATCTCGATTCCCGCCTTTGAAGCAGCATTCATTATCTTCGGGACAAGCTTGCCGCCCTCTTTCACCTCGAAGGAGACTATCGTGCCGTCTACCTTGGGCACCCTGCAGCAGCCGCTCTTCCTCAGCATCTCAGCGAGCTTCTGCGGCTCGCGCGCTTCTATCCTGATGATGTTACCCCCGATAATCCCCTTCAGATTCCGCGGCGTGTCCAGCGCCTTTATCCTCCCGTGGTCTATTATAGCGACTCTGTCGCAAAGATAGTCCGCCTCCTCAAGGTAATGCGTTGTGAGCATCATCGCGATGCCCTCCTTCCTGAGCTTCTCTATGTACTGCCAGATATGCCGCCTGGTCTGCGGATCCAGCCCCAGAGTCGGCTCGTCGAGGAAGAGAACCTCCGGCGTGTGGAGCAGGCCCCGCGCAATCTCGAGCCTGCGCCTCATGCCGCCAGAAAAAGTCTTGACCATCTTGTCCTTCCACTCGGTGAGCTCCACGAGCTCCAGGACCTCCTTTATCCTATCCTTCCTCTTCTGGGCCGCCATCCCGTAGAGCCTCCCATGGATGTCCAGGTTGTCGTAGGCCGTCAGGCGTATGTCCACGGTCGGGTCCTGGAACACGATGCCTATTGATTTGCGCACAGCCTCGGAGTCAGTGCGTATGTCAAAGCCGTTCACAGTTGCAGTTCCCGAAGTCGGCGCTATGAGCGTTGCCAGCATATAGATGGTCGTGCTCTTGCCTGCTCCGTTCGGGCCCAGAAAGCCGAAGAGCTCGCCCCTTTTCACACCGAAGCTGATTTTGTCCACTGCCGTGAAGCCGTTGAACTTCTTCTCAAGCTTGCTTACTACGACTGCATCCATGGTCGCTCCTCTTCATTATCGCAACGAACTCTTAAAATTCCACCAGACAAACCGCAGGGGGTTCCACCCCCTTCAGTTTTTCCTCGATTTCCTGATTCCCCCGCTAGAACTCGCCGAGTTTCTTCTGCCCTTTCTCGCGCTTCAGGCTCGCGAGCCGCACACCGACAAGCCGGACAGGCCTCCCCTCTTCCAAGAATGGCACCGCCAGCTCGTGCACAATCTTCTTCAACTCCTCCAAACTTCCGCACGGCTTCCTCAGCTCCCTCGCTTTCGTGTGCGTCTCGAAGCCGGTGAAGCGGATGACGATGCCGATGTTCTTGAACGCCACGCCCTCCTCGCCAGCCCTTCCCCAAACCTCATCGCCCAGCTCATCAAGCTTCGCGAAAATCTCCTTCTCATCGCTCGTGTCATTTTCAAAAGTCCTCTGGTTGCCGATTGACTTCGCCTCCCAGGTCTCAACGAGCGGTGACTCGTCAATCCCCTGCGCCATGAGCCTCATCTGCGGGCCCATCTTCCCGAACCGCTCGAAAAGAACTGTCGGGTCTGCCTCGGCAAGCTCCTCAACCAATTCAATCCCCATCGCCTTGAGCGCCTGCTCGGTCTTGGGCCCTATCCAGAGAAGTTTCCGCACAGGAAGAGGGTAAAGGAATGCGCGGGCTTCCTCAGGCCGTACGACTGTCAACCCGTCCGGCTTCTTCGCATCGCTTGCCATCTTCGCGACCAGCTTGTTCGGCCCGGCGCCGACAGAGCATGTGAGGCCCGTCTTCTCCTTCACCGCTTTCTTTATTTCCTTCGCAAGCTTCTCCGCCTCCGCGAAATCCTTTGCCTTCCCCGTAACCTCGAGAAACGCCTCATCAATTCCCCACAGCTCAAACTTGGCCGCAAACCCGCGCAGGACTTCCATCACCTCGTTCGAGACCTTCACGTACAATTCAAAATTCACCGGCAAATACACGCACTGGGGGCACAGCTTCCACGCCTGGGAGATTGGCATCCCGGATTTCACGCCGAATTTTCTTGCCTCGTAGCTGGAGGTTGAAACAACGCCCCTCCCCTTCCCTCCCTTCGGGTCCGCGCCGACCACGACGGGCTTCCCCATCAGGTCCGGTCTCTCCCTGATTTCGCAGGCAACGAAGAACTGGTCCATGTCAACATGCAGGACTATTCGCCGCGCCATCGGGAAGAGCTGGCGCTAATCATCTATTATATACTGCGCCAGGCGCGCGCTTTCCAGTCACTTCCTCGGCCTCGACGCTGAAGAGAAGCTCACTCCGCTAGGAGTTGCGTGCACGGTCAAGTCCACGTTGGAGCTCCCGAGCATCTCCTGCAGCTCCGCGAGCGTGTAGGAGCCGATGTCAGGCTTCGGCTTCCTCTCCATTATCTCCTCGCGCTTCCCGAGCAGCCTCCCGGCGGAAACCGGCGCTGCGACAAGCTTCAGCCTCTTCGGGTCAGAGAGCCTCCCCTCCCCGAAAACATCCTCCAGCTCAAGGCTGCCCTGGGATACCTGCTGCTGTTGCGCCTTGGTCTGGTATATGAAGGGCAGCACGCGCTCAAACTCGGCAATCACGTCAGCGACGACCATGTCAGTCTCGTTCTTCCCGCCGCCGACAACGAACTCGCCATCCCCGAGGTAGCCGACGAAGCCCTTCCGCGAGTCCCATTCCCGCACGTTGTCCTGGATTATCTGGGAAACGAGGCGCAGCGCACCAGCCGCATACTCGGCCCCGTGCGCAGAGGTGAATTCGCCAAGGTTGAGGAGCCTCAGGTTGCTTATCTCAAAGTCGCCGTCGGCAACCGCGTGCTCCACCTCGCGCGACAGCCGCGCGGCGTCGGGGAGGTCGGTGAGGGGGTCGAACCTCTTCCCGCGCTTCCTGAGGAATATGTTCACGAGCGAGCGCAGGAGCTTGGGCTCGAAAGGCTTCTTTATGTAGTAGTCCGCGCCGAACTTCAGGCCCTGGAACCTGTTGCGCCTCTCATCGGCCGCGGAGACTATGATGACCACCGCGTGCCTGAGCGAGGGGTCGCCCTTCACGGCCTGGCATATCTCAAGCCCGTTCGGCCCCGGAAGCATCAGGTCAAGCAGCAGGAGATCCGGGTGAAATTCCTTCGCGAGCCTGATGCCCTCGTTGCCGTCGAAGGCCTGCATCACCTCGTAGCCCTTCCCAATGGTCGCCTTCATCAGCCTGTTTATGTTCTGGTCGTCCTCGACGATGAGCACCTTCCGCAACTGCTCCTTCTCGAGCGGGTAGAGCGTGGCCATGTTGCCAACGCGCTTCTCCTCGACCGCGCCCGCCTCCAGCAGCGCGGAAAGCCCTGTGCCCAGCTCGCCTTCGCCAACACCAAGCCTCGCGGAGAGCTCCTTCCTCGTTATCCCGTCGGGGTTCTCCTCTATCGCCTGCAGCAGCCTTGCCTCAACTCCAAGAGCGTCATGCCCGTCCATTCCGGTCGCCTCCTTAAAAGCAAAACCTATTTTAATGGGCCCATAAATAAGCCTTTTGGCGAGCCAGTTGGTTGCATGAGGGGAGATGTGAAGGCAGAGGGCAGCGAAGCCTTCCAGCCAGCGGAACCTGCGAAACCCGCGCAGGGCGAAAAAGGAACGCCAGCGGAGCTTTCTGGCGAGCGCAGCGAAAGGGCGCAGCTCTCGCCCGCGGAGCTGGCCGAAGCAGTTTCCGGGGAACGGACTGCCGAAGGCCTTCTCGCGAAGCTTTCCCAATTCAAGCCGCAGCTCGGGTGCGGCAGAATCTCGCTGGCAATCTTCAGGGGCTCGGGTGGAAGGCTGCTCACCTCAACCGAGGGAGGGAGGATAAGCGAGGATGAGCTTCCGCCCCAGGGCAGCTCCTTCACCGCGGTTGAGCGGACAGGGAAGCTCTACGTGGAGAACAAGCTCGGAAAATACTCCGACTTCTTCGACGAAAGGCAGCTTGCGGAGCTGGGCTATAGGTACTATGCATGCGCGCCGGTGAAGGCAGGCGGCAAGGTCATCGCGGCAATCTCGCTCGCGAGCAAAGAGGAGCCTTTCGGCCAGGGGCGCGCCGATGCGGCAAGGCTCATCGCAACGCTCGCGTCGCTCGCGCTCAGCTCCGCGTCCAGCGCCGAGAAGGCGGAGAGCTCCGAGGCGATCTCGCACGCCCTGTTTGAGAATGCCGCGGAGGTCGTAATCCTCGCCGACGCCTCAACCGGCCGGATTCTTGCGGCGAACAGCGGGGCGGAGGCAGCCACGGGCTACGGCAGGGACGAGCTATCCCGGCTTTCAGTCCCGCACTTTCTGGAGGGCGGGCTCCCTGGTGAGGGCGAGGCGACCCTGAGGCTGGTGAGGAAGACCGGCGATTACCGGCTGCTGCGGGCGAAGCGCGCGACATTCGGCGAGAACGGAAGGCAGATAGCCGTGATAACGGGCTATGACGTCACCGAGAAGATGGCGTACGAGAGCGACTTCCGCGACGTGGTTGAGAGCATATCTGACATCATATTCTCGCTGAACGGCGACGGCGAGATAATCTCGGTGAATGACGAGGTGGAGAAGATACTGGGAAGGAGGAAGGACTCGCTGACGGGCGCGCCGTTCGGCAGCATAGTCTACGACCAGGACTACAAAAGGCTCAGCGCAGCGCTGCAGGAGCTCAGGGGAGGGAGCAGGAACGTGCGCGCGCTCGAGCTGCGTCTGCTCACGAGCAAGAGCGAGCCGCGGTGGTTCGAGATGAGCGGCAGGGGCTACTACACGTCCACGGGCCAGCTGCTGAAGGTGACCGGCGTGCTGAAGGACATAGAGGAGAGGAGGCGTGCGGTGGAGTCCGGGCAGATGGCCGAGAACTTCCTAACCAATTCCTCGGATGCGGTCATAGAGACGGATACGATGGGGCTCATACAGTACTGGAACAAGGGCGCCGAGTCGGTATTCGGATTCAAGGCGGAGGAAATCAAGGGGCGGGACGTGCGCGACCTCTACCCGAACGATAGGAGGGGCGACCTCGACGCCCTCATCCGGAGGCTGAACGAGGCAGGCTCCATCTCCGACCACGCGACCGTGCGCCTGCGGAAGGGAGGGGAGCAGCTTTTCGTCAAGATTTCCGCAAGTGCGCTGAAGGACGAGGAGGGCCGCGTGGTAGGCTACATGGAGATGATGAAGGACATGACCGAGGAGCGGAAGGCGGAGGAGGCGGAGCGCGCGCGGAAGAAGCTGGAGGAGCGCTACCGCTACCTGCAGGAGCTCAACGAGATGAAGTCGGTCTTCGTCTCCAACGTCTCCCACGAGCTGAGGACGCCGCTGACCAGCATACACGGCTACTCGGCACTGCTGCTCGACGGGACTGCCGGGAGGCTCGAGGAAGAGCAGAAGGAGTTCGTGGAGATAATCCACTCGGAAACGGACAGGCTCACGCGGCTCATAAACGACCTGCTCGACCTCTCAAGGATGGAGCGCGGCAAGTTCAAGCTGAGCCCCAGGATGTTCGACCTGCGCGACCTCGTGGAGAAATGCTCGTGCCCGTCCATGGCGGATGCGAAGGGCCTTTCCGTGCAGTGGAACTTCGAGCCCGGAATGCCCGAGATTTACGGAGACCCGGCGAGGATGTCGCAGGTCCTCATCAACCTCATATCAAACGCGATAAAGTTCACCGACCGCGGCGGAGTGACAGTTAGTGTCTCGCGTAAGGGAAGGAGCTTCGTGCAGGTCGACGTCATTGACACCGGGCACGGCATATCGCAGGAGGACCAGAAGAAGCTGTTCAAGCCGTTCTCGCAGATTCCGCGCGCGGACGGGCAGAAGAAGGAGGGGACAGGGCTCGGGCTCGCAATCTCCCGCGAGATAGTCAAGATGCACGGCGGCAAGATATGGATTGAGCGGTCCGAGCCCGGGAAGGGCACGCAGTTCTCATTCACGCTGCGGACGGTCGCGAAGAGGCAGCGGGGCAGGCCGGAGGAAATGCCGCAAAACGGGGAGGCTGCGCAGCCCCCTGATGCGCAGGCAGCAGCCGGGCAGCCGGCGGAAGGGCAGCCCGCCGCCATGGAGCAGCAGGCGGCTGAACGGGAGATGGCGTGAGAGTCGCAGCTGCAATAGCACTTTTAGCATTCTCCTGCTTAGCGCTAGCCCAGGTTTCGCAGGATGAGGCGCTCGCCCTCGCGCTCGAGCTGAACCTCACGAACGAATCGGTGGTTGTCGTCGGCTCGAACATTGACGGGCCCGAGGCCGCCATGCTGGAGCTCGCGCGCTCACGAATCCCGGCAGCGTTCGCCCCGACCTATTACGACGACTCCGATGCCACGCTCACGCTGCTGGAGAACGAGACGCGCAACATAGTACTTGTCGGCGGCCCGAGCCAGAACGAGATAAGCCGCGAGTACTGGAACAGGGGATGGATTGCAAGCGAGACGAAGAAATCCATCGGCGATTTCATGCTCAAGGCAGGGCGGACAAGGGATGGTGCGCCGGTCCTGCTGATTACCGATTCGCGCGGCTTCGCAAACGTGAAGAAGGAGGGCGCGGGCGTCTCGCCGCTCCGCTTTGTGATGGATGAGAAGTATGTTCCGGCAGCAGCCACCGGAGTAACAATATTGCTGATGGCGCTCTTCGCGCTCGCCCGCACCGCCCTTGAGCGGTTCTTCCTCGGCCTCGGGAGGCGCGAGAGGAAGGTGAGGGAGCAGGCGCTCAGGCTCTTCGGGATAAAGCTGCGCGAAGTCGCGTCGCTCATCCTCGCATCGCTGGTCCTCGCAGCCGCGATAACGTGGGTGTTCACTGGCCCGACGCCTGCATTCATCCCCCTCCTCCTCGTCAACATCATCGTTGCGCTTGTAACCGTCGTGGGCCACGAGCTCGTCCATCTCGTCTTCGGGAGGATGTTCGGCTTGAGGATGGAGTACGTCTTCTGGCCGATAGGCTCGCTCTTCACGCTCTTCTCGGCCTACCTCGGCAACCCGTTCGGGCTCGCGGGCTTCCTCGTCGAGGAGGAGGCGCAGGGGATGAGGATGAAGGTTGCGGTGATGAAGCTCGCAGCGCCGCTCGCATCAATAGCGTTCGCCTTCCTCTTTGCAATAATAAACCTCTTCGCGCCCTGGGAGATATTCCAGATGACATTCACAATAGCTTCGACCCTCGCCATCGTGGAGCTTCTCCCGTTTGAGCCCTTCGACGGCGCCGCGGTGAGGAGGTGGAGCATATTCGCCTGGTTCTTCCCCTTCTGCGCGGTCGCCCTCCTCTACATCGTGGTCAACTTCATCCTATAGTCAGAGCGGCTTCCACTCCAGGTCCGCCTCGCCGCCAGGCATCTTTTTTACCCTCACGAACTCGCCGCCCTCGGTCCTCAGCTCCACGACGCAGTCCGCAAGAAGCTCAATGGACGTGACGCTCGCCTTCGCCGTCGCGTCAGGGTCTATCGTGAAGATCAGGTACGCCCCCCTCTTCCTCGCCTTCTCCGCGTTGAACCTTATGAAGTCGGCAACGCTCTCCAGCCTCTCATCCACAAGCAGGACTGAGAGGACGGGCATGTAGATTGCGCCGGCGCCCAACCCGAGCGCGTTGGAGACGAGCACGCCCAGTTCGGTGAGGCCACGCTCCGCGTCGGTGACCATCAGGCCCTGGAGCTGCTCCTTCCGCATGTTCTTCTCGAACCAAAGCACCTGCTCAGAGGGGTTCGGAGAGATGACAGCCGCCTTCCCGCCGCCCTCAATGATGCCCTTCAGGAACGCGTTGCACACCGGGCCCTTCCTGCTGTCCAGCGGCCCCTCCACAAGGATGACCGACCCCGGCGGCAGCTTAGGGATTGCGAAGCCCTTCCTCACCCGCGAGGTGTAGAGGTAGTATATCGCGCCAAGCAGCGCAACCAGGAGGACGGCTGCCGCGAGGAGTATGAAAACATACTTCTCCTGCACCCACCCGCTACTCCCGAGCTGCAGCAAAGCCATCGCTAAACATCTGCCTGAAGGATTATTAAGCATTTAAGGAGAAAACGAGCCTCATGGGAAAACCCGCCGCGGCATTGGCCCTGCTGCTTTTCGCAGCCGTTTCCCTCGCAGGCTGGACAGACCTCGTGCTCACATCCCTGGAGAATGGGCAGCCGTTCCACCAGGGGGAGAACATCACGCTCACGCTGGTGGTGAAGAACAACGGGCTGACGGACGGAAGCGCGGCATACATCGCGAACGTAACGCTCATCCCGACAGCGTGCATAAACGGCGGCGCCCCGCTCATGCTGCCCGGAGTGGCAATAGTCTGCCCGAATGTGAGCGCGGACCAGGGCTGCACGTTCCGGTTCAGGAACGCAACGCTCAGGGACACGTTTGCCTTTGAGAACGTTACTACGCAGGAAACCTGCCCCAACGGGACCTTCCATTACTCCTTCAGCATAACCGGGAACACGGAGGTGGGGAGCGGGGGCTATTTCGCCGCGACGGTGAAGAATGCGTCCGAAACGTTCGAGCTGCGCTTCACCGGGGCGCTCTTCTGCGGGGACGGCGCGTGCACCGAGTGGAGGGGCGAGAACTGCTCCACCTGCCAGCGCGATTGCGGGAGGTGCGGGGAGTGCGCCACCGGCAGGGTTGATTGCATGAACGATTCCATCGCCACGTGCCTTGGGGGCTTCTGGCAGATTACGACGCCCTGCGAGGCGGGCTGCTACTACTTCAGGGGCGAGCCGGCGTGCGTGGCTCCGTGCAGGGAAGGGGAGCGCGGATGCGCCGCGCTGAACACGGCCACGGTGTGCGTGAACAAGCGCTGGAAGAACGAGACGTGCATGTTCGGCTGCCTCCTCGGGGAATGCAAGGGGAACTGCGACACCGCCGGCTGCAACGACACCTGCGCGGACAGCGTGCGTTATCACAACGGCGCGTGCGACCGCGTGACCGGCAAGTGCTCCTACCTGAAGGAGAATTGCAGCTTCGGCTGCGCGGGCGATGCATGCGCCCAGCAGGGCGGCGGAGGCGGCGAAGGTGCAGGGCTTCTCCCAGCCGTGGCCGCAGCCGCTTTGGTTGTGGCAGCAGCGATCGCCGCCTACCTGAAATTCATAAAGAAGCCGGGGCAGCCTCAGCCGCCCGCGTAGCCCTCGAGCCTGCCCGCTATCTCGCCCTTTATCTGGTGCGGAAGCCCGGTCTCAATCTCGGTGTAGCTGATCACAATCTTGCCCCTGTAGTAAGAGCTCGAGTTCCCAGGGCTTGAGTCATTCGGCTCCTTGCATGTCACATTGCTGTTCGCCACGACTGCGTGGGAGCCGGAGTCTATGGTAATGTTCGCGCTTGCAAGGGACGGCGAGTCCGCCTTGGAGCAGGCGATGCCGGTAATCCGGACCTTCTTGCCGGTCGACTGCCCGAGGTCGAGGTAAAGCGACGCGTTGCCGCTTATCTTGAAGGAGTAGCACGAGAACCCGGCCGGCAGCTGGCAGCTGTTCGGCGCCACGTTGCGCGGGCTGAACACGCCGAGGTAAAACAGGACTGCGACTACTATCACGACGGCAAGAATCGCCCAGCCGTACGTCATCAGGAACTCAATGGCAGTCTGCCCTTTTCCCATGCGCGGCACCGTAGGCTTTGAGGGCGGACGCAGTTTATAAATCATCTTGCGCAAAATCACCTGGCGTGATTACGATGGAGATTGGGAGGAACAAGCTGATTGCAGTTGCGGCCGCCGCAGCGGTGCTGCTCGCCCTTGCGGCGTATTACGGCGGGCTTTTCGGCGGAGGCCAGCCAGACCTCGCGCTGTCTGCCTCCGTATCGCCGCAGTCCCCGTATTCGGGGGATGTGGTGGAGTTCTCGGTCCTCGTAACCAACGCCGGCGGCTCGCCAGTGTCCGATGCCGTCGTGGGGCTGTTCATAAATGGCCAGCCGGTTGCGCAGAAGTCAGTGAGCCTGGAGCCTGGCGCCGCAGAGAATATCACGATGCGCTGGCTCGCAAGCGAGGGAGACTACAGCGTGCGGATAGCCGCGGACCCGGGCAACCTGATAACCGAGGCGGACAAGGGGAACAACGCCTTCTCCACGTCCATAAGCGTTTCCCCAGCAGAAAGGCCCGACCTCCTCGCCGGGCTTCCGAGCGAGGGAATGAGCCGGCTGTACCACTTCAACGCAACCGGGCAGGGCATGGACCAGCTCGCGCTGTCCATGGCCAGGTCGAACGATTCCAACGCCGCGCTCTATGCGGGGCTTGCCGGGAAGGTCTATGATGCCCGCTTCGCGCTGGCCGATTACGCGAACGGCTCGAAGGTCGCGCTCGCCAGCCTCGGGGCCGGGCTTTCAAGCGATGACTTCACGGCAGCGGTCGCAGCCCTCGTAGGCAGCGATTTCGAGCGCTCCCAGATGGCAGCGGCGGGCAGGGATGTCACTTTCTTCTCCTATGCCGCGAACGCGACCACCGTGTGCGCATGGCACGAGAAGGGATGGAACAGGATAGTGATGTACAAGCAGAGCATGCCGTCAATGGTCATATTCAACAACACGCTAGGCGAGACGACGACCTGCCTGGACCTGATTGGCAAGGGCTACAACGCCTCTGCTGCGCGCGCCTTCCTGCTCCCCGCCGAAAACCTGCGCGCGCAGGCAGGGGCGGCCGAGCAGCCGCAGCTCGAGGCAGTGGCAAGGGCGGGCAATGAATCCCTGTACCTGAGAAGGTTCCAGGACGCGAACGGCCTGTACCTGCTCCTCATCTCTGATTCCGGCACGCTTGTCAAGGAGCGCTGCCTCGGCACCGTCCTGAACGAGACGAACAGGAGCGTCTGCAGGCTGGCCGGCGCGTCGCCAGCAGGGGGCGCCGAGATTTCGGCATTCGCGTTCATGGGCGCCTCAGACATGGAGGCATTCGAGAGGAAGCAGGGCCCGTTCAGCATCTTCACTTTCATACTGGCAAACCGCGCGAGCCTTACTCTCGCGGAGGGGAAGGCCAAGAACACCACCCTCGGAGTGGTTTTCCCTGGCGTCCCGGAATATGACTGGTCCTCCCCGCAGTTCCAGCTTGCGCAGTGCCGCTTCCCGTCGACAATCTGGTGCTCTGATTTCAACTACCTTAACGGGACGCTTAACATAAGCCTCACGCAGCTCGCAGGCCACGACATCATGCTGAACGGCTTCAAGTGCACGCAGGAGCTGTCAACGCCGAACGAGTCGTTCATCTTCCCGTACCCGCTGCCGATGAGGGCGAACGAGACGTTCCAGCTGAGCACCCAGTGCTTCATAACCGGCAGCATGCCGTTCACCGGCGACATCATGTACCTGCGCGCGAACCTCTACGCGAACTACACGGACCCCGCGACGAACGAGACGAACCTGCTCAAGGGCTCGCTCCTCATCAACAACATGGGCAGCGCGGCCCCGCCAGGCGGCTGAGCGCACGCTTATTAGCCTCTCCGCCGTAAATCCACCTTCCTATGTTGAGCGAAGGCCTTCTGCGCCTGACGAAGGAAAAGGGCTTCAGCGAATTCACGGAAATACAGAAGCTCGCAATTCCCGTTGTTGCCAGCGGGGCGAACGCGCTCATCATCGCGCCGACCGGCTATGGGAAGACGGAATGCGCGCTGCTGCCG
>Ga0315277_10007723_pt1 | contig 13918 bp, 13 predicted proteins | sample YL17G05_15_MG_FD_203695 | JGI IMG/M metagenome (GOLD analysis project Ga0315277, IMG submission 203695) | Sediment microbial communities from Yellowstone Lake, YNP, Wyoming, USA - YL17G05_15 | ecosystem: Environmental > Aquatic > Freshwater > Lake > Sediment | place: USA: Wyoming | collected... | reverse complement strand
AGTCGCCACGCTGTCCAATCGTCCTAATGAAATTAGGGCTTGATCAAGTTCTTCGCGGAGAGCGGCATCAATCGAAAGGGGAGGATTCGGCGGGAGCGGAAATGGCACAAAAGACCGAACTTCATCGTCCCCATATTTTTGAATGATGTATTCCCCTGTCAAACCACGGTTCATGGCGTTTCCTCGTAACGGCAGGCTAATTAAAGTTTCTTTAGTTGGCCTGAAGCTAATTAAAGGATAACGCCATTTCCTTTAATTAGCAAGCATAATTTCAAATTAGCCTTCTTCCTAAAGGTACGCATGGGACCTTGAGAAATCCCAAGCTAAGGTCTCATTTCGACCATGAAAAATCGAACACGCCGCGATGGATTTTCGTAGTGAAGGCCCGGGCCAATATCCCCGCATCGACTTTTTTGGCCGCTCTATGCCGGGTTTTATATTTGCCGCGTCCGGAGACTTCTATCGATTTCCTTCTTTTTTCATGCGCTTCAGTGGTATGATAAAGCCTCTATATAGGGCTTCATGACGTTCCAAACCCGGCATATCTTGGCATAATAATAGACCTCGTCGGAGCTGGCCTTTTTCTCACGAAGGCATTCCCTGGCGGCTTCGATAGTCGCCTCCAGGCCGATACGATTTCGGAATTTGAAGCAGTCGGCGACAGTTTTCGCTGGATTATAGATTTTGACTGCGACTCCCTCTATCTGGTGTTCATCGATACCTTCAGAAAAGGACGGTCCGGACAGTCGAACGATTGACACCGGAGGATAGGAAAGACGAGGCTGCGCGTTGCCCTTTTTGAGAGCCAGCCAGACCTTCCGAGGCAGTTGTGTTCCGATGTTATGAAAGCGCAGGGCGGAGGTCAGGCAAATAACGCTCTTAGGAACTCGCTTACCGATGATCGCGAAATTATGAAACTCGGTGATTTCCGAATCAGCCAGGACGTATAGCCCCCTGCCTGAACGAACAAGAAGCCCCTTCCCGACCAGCCTCCTGGCAAATTCGGGATGGATATTTCGTTCAAGGAGATCCTTGATGCGGATCGTCCCCAGTTGTCTAGCTAGCTCGATGACGACCTGCTCGTTGGATTTCCGCATGTGTAAAAGTATATATATTTATCAATAAATGTCAATACTATTACACATGAGCTCCCCCCTTATATGGGCATGAGGGCGGGTTTGACAAAACCTAGGTGCTTATTTTCATTTACCTAGGAAATGCAAGTGTCTTCCTCAGGGGAATGTGGGCCGCCTCTCAGATTAATGATGAAACTTTAATAAGCCCGCCGCTTATTAAAGGATAATGGCTTATCCTTTAATAACGATTCTGGATATCATAGAAATGCAATCACTTGTGCACAAGTGTAGCCAGTTTTAGCCGGAAGCGCTCGAAAAATCTTCTCGTCCAAAAATCGGAAATCGCATGTTAGATTTTCATGCTGTTGATCAAGTGCTCCGAACACCGATCTCGCCTGTGATCGAGGCAGAAAAATTGCTGGCATCGAGACAGTTCCTATTGATTCGATAGTAAGGCTGCCAAACATGTTGCTTGCCATACAACATAGGTTATCTTAAAATAATGTCGCAACTTGAGGGTCTCTCGGATGAAATCGCACAAGAAATCTTCTTCCAGCATGGAAATCTGTCTTGAATACAGTAAGCGATATATTTACGGTTGGGATGAAGAGACATGAAATTAAATCCATTCAGACCAAATTCCCCTGTGAACCCAGGGATGTTTGTTGGGAGACTTGGGGAAATCCAGAGATTAGAGCAGGCCTTAATACAGAGCCGTTCGGGAGAACCAGCGCACTTCATGATTACTGGAGAGCGGGGAATAGGGAAAACCTCGCTCTTGCTCTATCTGAAATTCCTGGCTAGAGGAGATATTCCGTACAATAAAATCAATTTTCGATTTCTTATCCTTGACCTCGATGTTGATAGCAACACCACTCAGCTCGGTCTTATCCGTCGAATACAGACGCACTTAGAACGTCAACTCGGCCAGAATGAGCCCGCCCGCAATTTTTTGAAAGAAGCATGGTCATTTATACAACGACTTCGTATCATGGATTCTGGAATTCAAGTTAAGGCCAACGAAGCTTCAGATGAGGTTCTCCTCGACGAGTTTGCCCTTTCATTGGCTCAAGTCTGCGGCCGGACATGCCGACCCGACGCGGTAGCCCTCTTCTCTGCGAGCTACGACGGATTTTTACTTCTCCTCGATGAGGCCGACAACTGTTCCGCGCAATTGGAGCTTGGGTCTTTTCTCAAGTTACTTCTCGAGAGACTCCAACGGAATGGATGTGATCGTATCCTTGTTGGTCTCGCTGGATTGCCTGATCTCAGGGCAAAACTTTACGCTAGCCATCCATCGTCTTTGCGGATCTTTGAGGACATACAACTGGGTAGACTTACTGGCCAAGAGGTCTCAAACGTAATCAGCATATGTCTTGAGAAAGCTAGAGAGAAAAATCAGGAAGCAACCGAAATTACAGACGAAGCTCGGCAAAAGCTTGTGGGCTTATCGGAAGGATATCCTCATTTTATTCAGCAGTTTGGATATTCTGCCTTCGCTATGGATACTGATAACATGATTGATGCCTCTGACGTGGTCGGAAGTGCTTTTGGAGCACGTGGAGCGCTCGATCTGATTGGAGATAGATATTATAGAAACGATTTCTACAATAAAATTCAACAAGACAGCTATCGACAGGTTCTCAGGATTATGGCTGATGATTTAGATGCCTGGGTGACTCGGGCCAAGATCAAGGCAAAGTTCAAAGGTAAGGATTCAACCCTTAACAACGCTATTAAGGCCCTCAGGGATAGACACATAATTTTGCCGAAGGAAGGCGAAAAAGGAATTTACAGACTGCAACACAAAGGATTTGCCCTTTGGATAAAGCTTTATGCGGACCCAGATTTTTACAAGTCCATTTTATATGAAGCGGCTAAGAAAAATCAGGATACAAAGGAGGAAACTCCCACGAATAAATCGAGCAAGCGGTGAAATGCTAGCACTATCACGGATTATCTCTTTTTTCGCCCTGTGGGTTCTCCGCCGCGAGTGGAAAGAACTACGCGTTCAGCTGGCTAAGTTGCATCGTTCATACGCCGGTGTTGATCGTTTTCGACCAACCACCCTGGCCCAGCAGCTGCTAATTTTGGGTGAAGATCATCGTTTTTTTAGTCATGGCGGGATCGATCCGATTGCTATCTGCCGCGCGATCTGGCGAGGGGTTTTTCTTAGCAAACCCGAAGGAGCGAGCACGATAGAAATGCAGATAATTCGTGTGGTTAGCGGAAGATATCAACGAACGCTGCGGCGAAAGATTCGCGAAATAGGTCTCGCGACGCTGGTATGTCGCGAGGTACCTAAAGAGGCTTTGCCAGCCCTGTACCTTCGAATCGGTTACTTTGGATGGCGGATGAATGGATATGAGGCTGCATGTCGTCGACTCGGTGTCAGTCCGGAAGAATTGACGCCCAATGAAGCCGCAAGGCTAGTCGCGCGGCTCAAGTACCCACAGCCTCGTTTCACTGGGCTCAAGCGGTGGAATCAAATTAACGTCCGTGCAGAGCACTTACTTCGGTTGCACTCGCTGCGCAAGTATGGCCAAACTCATATAGGGCTCGCAAAGGAGTCTCCGTATGAGAGCGTTTGAAGTATCTCCGGTACTCGAGCCGCTTCGTGAGGTTTACCCGTCGGCCGAAGCAATTATCAGAGCAGTCCGAGAGGGAGATAGGGAAGCTCGATATGCCTTGGCCGGATTGTGGCTTTCCGAGGGTATACCGTATTCTTTCAAAGCCCGACCCGGGCTCTACGAGTCTATGCGCCGGTGGCTGGCGCGTAAACTCGGTGTGTGTGCGAAAGAGATAACACTTGTCGGTAGTGGACGCCAAGGGTTCTGCCTGACTCCTGGTGCAAATCTCGGACGGATTTTTGGCGAACATTCTGATTTGGATCTCACGGTTATTTCCTCTCGGCTGTTCGGCAATTTGGTTTCTGCTTTTAAGCGTTGGAATGCGGACTACACAAATGGACATGTGTCTCCAAGGAACGAACGGGAGAGAATTTTCTGGAACGCAAACAAGGAATCGGTTCCCTCTGGCCTCACACGCGGCTTCATCGATCCCCACAAAATACCGACTTGGGAACGATACCCAGAAGCGCAGATGATCGCGCAAACGAAGTATTTAGCTCATGAAATGCTAAAGGCCACACCGAATGGGCCAGCCGTGCGAAACGTTAGTTTTCGGGTTTACCGGGATTGGGAATCATTCGTCCGGCAAATGGCAATAAGCCTAAGGTCCATCGCGGACTCCTTGGTTCAGATCAGGCCGATGCCATTTATGCCTCTTAAAATCGCAATCCTCGGGTGGGGCTCGCTGCTTTGGGATTATAACGCTGAATTCGATGCTCAGCATAATGAGTGGGTGTTTGATGGCCCTGAATTAAGACTTGAGTTCTCCCGTATTTCGGAATCCCGGGGTCGTGCGCTAACGCTTGTGATAGATACTAAAAACGGTGCACTATGTCGCGTCGCATACACGTTCAGCAGGCGCAAAGACCCAGAAGATGCCATTTGTGATCTTAGGACCCAAGAGGGGACCAACCGGAAAAATATTGGCTTTTATTTCCTTGACGGTTCTCGCCAACAAAGTCGGGATCTGGCGGTGGGCGAGTCAATCATTGCTTGGGCAAAAAGTAATGGAATCGACGTTGTCGTTTGGACCGACCTTGAAAGCAACTTCAAGGAAAAAAGCAAATTTGGCCAAGAATTTTCAGTAGAAGGCGCTATTTCGCACGTCGCAGCCCTTGATGCCGAAGGCAGAGCTAAGGCAATTGAATACGTGCAGCGTGCGCTAAGCTTCGTTGATACGCCTTTCCGGAATGCGATACGGAAGCAGCCTTGGTTCGAATAAAATAAATAACGAACAATTCGACGGACTTCAATATTTCGCTCTTGGTGTCCGTTGAAAGTAGCTGTAATACGATCTATATAAAATGAGCGCGCATCGGACCGCAGAAGAGGCCAAGCGAGACTTTATCGAGTGCATGGGCAATCCTCTGGGAAAGCTATTTAATGAGTTATGGCAGGAACTCGCATGGCTTTATGAAAAGTGGGAGCAATACCTCGTGCTCTACGGGAAAAAACCCTCGCGCATCGATCTTCTGAATAGAGCTGCTCCCCTCTTCTTTCGGATAATTCAAGATGTTCTTTGGGAGGACATAGTTCTCCATATTGCACGCCTGACTGATCCTCCACAATCCGCTGGAAAAGCCAACCTCACAATTAGAAGGATTCCTAATCTAGTGGACGATGCGGATACAGCGCAGGCCTTAAGGGAACTTATTAATATCGCGATACAGTCATCAGAATTTTGTCGCGATTGGCGGAATCGGCATATCGCGCACAGGGACCTAAACCTTGTTCTTGAGAAAGATATTGTTCCCTTGAAGCCCGCTAGTCGAAAGAAATTAAAGGACGCTCTCGATTCCATTGCCGAGGTTCTTAACGCGGTTTCACAACATTATACAGATTCAGAGACGATATTCGATATTGGTGAAGGACCCGAAGGAGCAGTTTCGCTCCTCTATATAATCGATGATGGATTAAAAGCAGAAAAAGACCGTCAAGATCGAATCCGCCGCGGAGAGTACCGGGAAAAGGATTTTGGACCACGTGACCTGTAAATCTTAACAACAAGCTCAAGGTTCCTCGGTGGTCAACGCGCTGAGCGCAGGCCTATACTAAGGTGACAAGTGATGTCAAAGATTCCTTATTATTACAGGGAAAGCTGGGGAGTCGGCACAAATCTTCAACTCCATGCATTACGCCAAGCCTGGAGATTGTGGGAGGAGCTCAGATCAAAAAAAGATTCCCTAAGCTTGAGTAGGATGAGAGAACGGTGCGTCGTCATCATTGACTTGCTTGGACTTAGCCTATCCCAGTTGCTCGGCCAGAACCTATCTTCTTCCTCAGAGCGTAGAGTTCCCTTTTTAAAGGAATTATGGGGCCGGTTTATGGATGTGGCTAGATGTCCTAATAAATGTAAGACTGAGATCGACAAGAAATTCCAGGAGTTTATGGCGTTTTATGATGATTGCAGGCACTTTGGGATTTCCAAGCACGAACAGATTAATAAAGTGACCGCGGAAGCTACGGCAGGATTTATGGGACTGGCTCTTGATATTTGGGATGCGGTCTGTGATCACTTTAGGACCGATGATAATGCCCCACTTGAGTTTCACTCAGTTCGCGACATCCTAGATGCAAACGAAGATGAGGAAGATGAAGCTGAATAGTGAACATGTCAAAACGCCTGAGAGAGCATAAAGAAGAACGCAGATCGATGAAAAAAGGTGCCTGTGAGACTCAGCTTCAAGCCTGATATCACAGCGCTGAATTTGAGAGAACCCCTAGGACTTTATCCTTTGGGTACTTTGAATGTCTATTCCCCCTTTGTTAATTCTTACACTAGTCCTATAGCTGATTTGCTCGATATTTTTATAGCGAGTAGTAAGAATCAAATCTAGATCTGAGTTTCTCTCTGCCAGGGCTTTTGGCGTGAAGCTCGCGACCGGGACTGATCGGATTAGGCCTTCACCAAGCGCATTCTTTCCTCTTCCCTTCGGGTTCAAGTCCTTCATTTCTCCAACCTCAATTAAGCTTTGCCGTTCAAAATTAAGAAAGAATGCCCCAGCGTCAAAAGGTTCAGTTCTGACATCGATTGCTGGACTATGACCGATATTTTTATAAACCAAGCGCTCCGAAAGCCCAGCGCTGTCTGTAAATATACAAATAACGACGAATGGTCTTAAATTCAATTCGGTCTGTTTCACAGCTGCCTTCTTAAGACCAAAGGTGGCAATAGTGTAGAAGATAAGCACAATTAACGTAATAACTAAAACCAAAGTAGAAATAAAATCACCGGGATTTTGAAAGAGGCCGATTATACACATGAAAGAACTCCTTTTTTCGTCGATAAACATAGTTTATTCAAGATGACACAAATACGAGCTGAATAGGATTGATTTAGATCAAGCAATGGTACCGCGGACATCAATTTTCCCTGTCACAGCCGCGGAAATAGTTGCCGTGCGGTATTCCTTGAGGCGTTCGATGGCCACTTGGATCTTTGCTATTAGGTCATCGATTTTTGCTGTCTCGCGGTTAAGGAATGCAGCGATGGCGCGTTGGTCTTCAACATCAGGAATGGGCAGGGTGAAGCCTGACATTTTACCAGCATCGATCGCAGGGTAACTAACGCCAACAGAGTTTGCAACCACTTGCTCGACAAAATATACGGCCCGCAAAGCATATGCAGCGAACTCGCTTTGAAGTCCTGATGAAGGTCGGACAACGGCGAAGCCCGTTGAGCAAATTAGATTGGGCTCTGGATTCTGAATCGGAGCTATAGCACGAAGGTATGTTCTCACTGTTGAAATAATGATGTCACCGTCTTTAACGATACGCCGCGCTCGCGATGGTGCCTTTTCGAAGATATGTTCTTCCCTCTTGACGATTCCTCGATTTTGGTCAACGCCTCCGATATCCACATAGACCAATTCAAACAGAGGATCAGTTTTTTCGCTGAGGGTCTCGTCATTGACGGAAGATAGACACTTTAGCCGCTTCACTTCCCAATGCGCGGGGATTTTGTCGAGCCATTCGACGCCGGAATCTTTCATGGGGACATTTGGGTCGAGGCCTTTGCTGACGGCTTGAGTGATGAGGGCGGTGCGCTTTTCCTGGAGTAGTTCGATAAGCCGCTCATTTTTCGCTATAAGGGCATCGATCTTCGCCGTTTCGTGGTCGAGGAAAGCCGCGATGGCACGTTGTTCGCCTTCACCAGGGAGGGGAGTTTGAGTTTGCGCAATAAGATCCATTTCAAGGCTTTCAACGGTTGCCCCTTCTTTCTTCCATTCGGCTAGAAGCTCCGTCTGCATTCCTGAGATCAGGAATAATAGGTACTCAGGGAGGAGCGCCGAACGCGGGATGAGCGCCTTAAGGTCCTGGTTCAGCGTCACTTCGCGTCCGGACAGCGCCGCGGGAATGCTGTGTATCAATATTCCCGACCGGACGACAAGAAGAACGGCACCTGGCGGAACAAGCTTTGTAGCACTTTCACAAACAGCCTGCGGCGTGATCTTCTCTTCGGTATCCACTACAACGGACACCTTCATGTCCTTCGGAGATACCCACGGGATGTCTCCGCTCCAATAGTCCAAGTTGTCCTTGCTTGGGGTTCCGCCTCCTCGGAACTCCACGATCCTCTTGAGGCGCTTAAGACCCCAATGTGCTGGAATTTTGCCTAGCCACTTGACGCCCGAGTCCTTGTAGGAAGGGTAGGGTTTAAAGCTTCGGGAAACCGGGCCTGAGATGATTGCGTTTTCCTCCACTATTCGGCCTCGTCTTCCTCTCGAACCAGGGCCCAGATGCGCTTAAGGGGGAGCTCTGCTTGGATCTCTGCATCCAGCCGATCATATGTTCGATATATTGCTTGGACAAGATCGCTTTGATCCCATAAACGGATTTTAAACATTTGCTGACGCGCCTCGTTCCGAACCTGCTGAGTGAACCCTCCCCAACAGACGAGCAAGCCCTGATGGGCATTGAAGGTTGTCATCGTTCCATGCAAGGCACGATAAATATTGACATCTGCGCCAGCCTCGGTCGCTTTCACTTGGACGCACAGGGTCGGAGCATCTAATCCGAAGGGACCTTTTCCGGCCAGGATATCGGCTCCGCCATCCGGGCCGGGAACGGACCTTTGCGTGATAAATCCTTCCGCTTTCAAAACGGCCTCAACAAGTCTGGCCAGATCGTGTCCCTGAAAGTTGGCTCTGATAAATGAAACGATTTCATCATGAGCGGCCTGCCCGATATCGATGCGGTCATCAACTTTTTCGTGCGTCTCCTTCTCCTTGAATCCGGGATCGGGGTTTCCTTTAATTATGTCTGCGATTCGTTCCTCGGCATTATTCCGGGTGATGCGGCAGACCGTTAAAAACGCCCCCAACGAATAAAGAAGATCCTGCTTAAAAATGGATCTCGGCACTGCCGGGCGAATCCAATCGACAGCGCGCACATGGCGTTTCTCCTCTCCGACTGCAACAAACGAATAAAGGCCCTTGGCCCTTCCAATCGCGACCTGCCCGGGTTGAGTTTTGAGTGGAAGAACAATGACATCGCCAGCCTTGATTCCCTCCTTAAAAGCCCAAAGTTGCCGGGAACTATTTTCAATCCTCTTTTCGGGATCAGCCGGGAATTTTTCTTTTAGAGTTTTTACGAGATTTCTAATTGAATCGAATAGACGAAGATCGTCAACCTCGCGAAATCCTATAATAGCTAAACCGTTTGATAGGGCGGTCTCTTCATCTTCACCGTGTTTGCCTGCGCGGACCAGCCAGACTTTTGCAGCGCTTTTTTCTTCGGTCATTTCGTAACCTCCCTAAGCATTTCGATTATTTCGGCCTCGATCTTTTTAATGTCAGCCTTGATTTTCTCGAGGGGACGCGGAGGGGTGTATTTGTAGAAATAACGGTTGAAATTGATTTCGTAGCCGATGATGCCCACTAAGCCGTCTTTGGCGTCGCGCCGGGACGCGTCGATCCAGGCGTCGGGGACATGAGGCTTCACCTCGCGCTCGAAGAAGACGCTAACGCTGGCCGGGACGCCCCGTTCATCACCCGGATCGGCGCCGTCCATAAGCGGCAGGCTCTCGGTATCGCGAAGATCAGGGTCGGGCTCCGGATTGCCGCCTTTGTCCCGGCAGATCGAGGCGGTTTCATCCGGCTCGGACAGGGCAGAAAGGACCGCCTTAAGAATCGGCGTTGGAAGCTTAAGGCCGGCTTTTCTCGCCGCGTCTTGAAGAACCGCCATGAATTCTTCCCGGTCCTTATAGAGCGTGTCCGGAAGAGAACGCAGGAGGCCTCGGATTGCTTCCTGAAATGCTCTTCCCTCAGCCTGCTCCTTGGCCGCTGCTTCCCCTTTCTTCCTTGACTGCGCCAAGCCTTGAAAGGCCCTTTCCTCCTCGAGCCGCGCGATTCGATCTGCACTCGCCTGGAAATTGAGCTTAAGCGGCCGCTCGACCGTGATCTTCCGGAAGCCGAAATGCGTTGTCGGAAAAATCTTGACGAACTCGCCTGCTTCGAACGAGCGCAGGAGCCGCAGTATCTCTTCGGCCTTCTCGGGGGGAACCTCGCGTCTCTTGTCGCCGAGACTCTTCCTCATCGGTGACCAGAAGGAAGTGGCGTCGATGAGTTGCACTTTGCCCTTGCGTTTTGGTGCTTTGCGGTTGGTGAGCACCCAGACATAGGTGGCGATACCCGTATTGTAGAAAAGCTGCTCCGGCAGGGCGACCAGGGCCTCGAGCCAATCGCTCTCCAGGATGAAGCGGCGGATCTCGCTCTCGCCGCTCCCCGCATCGCCGGTGAATAGGGGCGATCCGTTCATGATGATGGCCATACGCGAGCCGCCGTCCTTCTGTTCCTTCATGTGGGCCAGCATGTGAAGAAGGAACAGAAGCTGGCCGTCGCTTATCCGCGGCAAGCCCGGGCCGAACCGGCTGGACAGACCACGCTCGTGCTCGGCGACCACGGCTTCCTCGTCGCGCTTCCAGTCCTTTCCGTAGGGAGGGTTGGTGATCAGGTAATCGAAGTTGCGGCCGGCATGGCGGTCGTTCGAGAGAGTGGTCCCGAACGCAATGTTCTCGGCGTCCCGGCCTTCGGTCGATTTCATGAAGAGGTCGGACTTGCAGACGGCGAATGTCTCGGGATTCACTTCCTGGCCGAAGAGGTGGATATCCGCCTCCGGGTTGATCGGCTCGCGGATGAGGGTATCGTTCTTACGCCTGCCGGCCAGGATATGACCTTTCGAAATCGTGAGCATGCCGCCCGACCCGCAGCACGGATCATAAACGGTTATGACCACTCCCTTTCGGCGGATTTGCTCCTCATCGCCGGCGAGAAGCAGGTCTGCCATGAGGTGGACGACATCGCGCGGGGTGAAGTGCTCTCCGGGGTTTTCGTTTAGCGCTTCGTTGAACTTCCGGATCAGCTCTTCAAAAATCGTTCCCATGGTGGGGTTGTCGACTTTATCGGGGTGGAGGTCGACGTTCTTGAAGCGCTCCAGCACTTGGAAGAGAAGCCCCGTCTCATCGAGCTTGGAGATGGTGTTGTCAAAGTCGAACTTCTCGAGGACTTCGCGCATGTTCGGGCTGAAGCCCGCGATGTAATTGCGGAGGTTTGAGGCCAGGTGGGGGGCGTCGAAGAGGAGCTTGTAGAAATCGTAGCGGGAGGTGTTGTAGAAGGCGAAGCCGGCGGCCTTGCGGAGCTGCGGGTCGAGGTTCTCGAGTTTCTTATCCTTGAGCTTGGCCTGAGTCTCTAGAACGTGCTCCTTGGTCGGCGCGAGGACACAGTCCAGCCGGCGGAGAACTGTCAGCGGCAGGATCACGTCCTGGTATTTGCCGCGCTTGAACGTGTCGCGGATGAGGTCGGCGACTCCCCAGAAGAAGCTTACGATTTCGCTATGGTTCAAGATTCAAGCTCCCGTTGCCGAGATTCTATGATCAATGAAAGACGATGGCCTCGAAGATGGAGATTTCGGCGCCCTTCTTCCAGGCGTCGGCCGGGAGGCCGGCCTTGAGGCAGGCCTGGTCGAGAAACGTCTCCCGGTCCCAGTTGTTTTCGACGGGCACCTGGGGGAGCAGAAGACCCCGGTTTCTCCCCATGGCGATGACCAACCCGTGCTTGCCGACCTGGACGATACGGGGGTTGTCGATCTTTTTCAGGGGCGTGAGGACGGAGATCTCGACCTCCAGGTCGCTCAGTTCTTCGGGCTTGACGGGAGTGAACCTGGTGTCCTCGGTGGCGGCATAGATGGCTGTCCGGATGACCGTTTCGCAGAGCGAGGCCACCGGCTCGATGAACCCGATGCAGCCGCGGAGTTCCCCCCTTTTCTTGAGGGTGACGAACGCTCCCCTTTCGGCGAGCAGGTTCGGGTCCTCGCTCTTGCAGTCGATGATCTTTTTCTCGGCGACGAATGTCTGGACGGCCTGGCGGGCCAGCCGGAGGAGCTCCTTTTTCTCCTCGGAGGAGAGCGAAAACTCGGGCGCCGGCTGTCCCACTGTAACCGCGGCCGCGAGGTACCCGACCACATGGCCCTCTTCTCCGGAGGCCTCGGAAGAGTCGGCGTAGCGGAGGACTTCGACCCGCGGCTGTCCGGCTTTTTTCAAGGCGATGAGCACCGCCGCTACCCCTCCTCCTCCGCACATGATGTTTTCGCCGTTCGCGCATCTGGTGATGAGCGTGTCGGCGTTGATATTCTGGACGAGCGAGATGGTCTTGGCGTCCACGGAGTTGGCGTCAGCCTTGGAAAGAAAATGGGAGAGATCCGTAGAAGCCACAATCAACACTTTTTTATCGCCGACGGCCGCGGCGAGGCCGTCGGCTAGCGAGTGGACGTTTCTTCTCGTTGGATAGCCCACGACGATGGGGACAATCTTGGCGCTGGGAAGCGCTCTCTGGATGAACGGGACCTGGACCTCTACAGAATGCTCCTTGGCGTGCGCTTCGGCGACGTAGGAAAAACCGGAGGCCCTGGCGATGCGGGCGGCCAGCTCCTCGTCAACCGGAACGACGCCGAGCGGCGTTTCGAACCCGCCCTTGAGGTAGATCGAGCAGCCGTCGAACCCATAATGGTGTGATGTCCCGATGATGACCACCGAATCGTACGGCTTTCCCTGAACGAGCTTGTAAGCGTACGCCGCCGTCTGCCCCGAGTAGACGTATCCGGCATGGGGGCAGATGATGGCCCTGACCTCACCGGAGACGGCAGGGAGGTCCTTGACAGCGCTCAGATAGGCGTCGATTCGGGCGGCCAGGAGAGCTTTGTCCCCGTCGTAGAAGGCCCCCGCGAACGCGGGCCTGCGGACCTCCTGGGCCTGCGGGCCAACCGCGGCGGCGAACCCGATGACCAGGAAAGAAACGAGAATCTTTTTGTTCATGATTCCACCCTCTAGGAATATACCGAGCGGGTCCCCGAAAAGCAACTGCCGGGCCTAAACATTACAATTCCTATATAAATGCTAAGATAGGTTGACATTTTCTTTCGCTTAAGGGAAAATATATTCGCAATGCGAGGCATTGACCGATGAAAGATTTCTTTAAAGGCATTCTCGTTATAGCCGCAATTGTTTCCGCCTTCTTCGTGGGCCTTCAGTTCGGCAAGACGAAGGAAAAGGCCAAGATCCCGAATTTCCAGGAAGACACCGAAGCGCACATCTGAGGCCTGCGCCTCTAAGATTCGCTTTTTCTTTGGCCTACCTGTTTCTCTTCTCATTCTCCGATCCTGGTGAAATTGATTCTTGATGGACGGAGGTCTATAATAGAAAAAATCAGAACGAAGGACAGACCATGAACTGGGGAACATACGGGATCTTGATCGCTTTCGGCCTCTTCGTCCTGCTGGTGATCTTCAACCCCCGGATATCGTGCTTCGGTAAACGCATCCGGTCGCCGTTCTATCCTCTCCTCCGAAAAAAGAGCCGGAAGAAGGCTGCGCCGCCGGCGGAGGACTATGGGTTTCGTCTGACGGAAGGACAGGGTCAAGACGCGGCCAGGGCGGCCGAGGAGAGGAAGCGGGCGGTCAAGAAGACAGACGATTACGGGTTCCGGCTGGACCAATAGGCGAACGCCCGTCCCGTTATGGCGAAAAGAGGAGGAGGGGAAATGAGGAGGAGCGCGCCCGCCCTTCTCTTTTTATCGGCCCTGGGGCTTCTCTCCTGTCTTCCCTCTCGTCCCGCCGTCGCTCCCCTTCCCCCGACTGTGGAGTCGGTGGAGGGCTTTGCCACCTTCCGGCTCGTCAGGGAAGGAGGGACGGCCAAATCCAAACTCTCTTTCCTCTTCC
>Ga0315277_10007722_pt1 | contig 13920 bp, 19 predicted proteins | sample YL17G05_15_MG_FD_203695 | JGI IMG/M metagenome (GOLD analysis project Ga0315277, IMG submission 203695) | Sediment microbial communities from Yellowstone Lake, YNP, Wyoming, USA - YL17G05_15 | ecosystem: Environmental > Aquatic > Freshwater > Lake > Sediment | place: USA: Wyoming | collected... | reverse complement strand
GCCACCATCTTAACATCCACACTAAAACATCCTTTGGTTTCATGGGTACAATGGTATGCTTATTTTGTTTTCGCCTTTCTTAAGAGTAATATATTCAAACATCAGGCGGTTGTTTCCAATGCACACTACTTTATAAGTCAAGTTTTCTATGCCGTCTTTTGTTTCAAAGTACACGCGCCCGCTTTCCGAGTATTTCGAGTATACTTTATTTTCACCTTCAAACAACTCAACAGTGGAAGGGCGGTTTAAATCACCAGAGAGTATACGTGAGATTTCAGTATTATCGTCTATGTTAAAACAATATACGGTAAGAGAGTTTGGAGATTCAAGTAGACCACTAAAAATATCTAACATTCGTAGATTATAGTTTGCGTATGTACCAATTAGGTTTGTAAGTAATGAGAAAAGTATCACACCAACCATGATGGGCAGCAGTAGTTTAACACCAAGGCGTATTAGAGAAGATATTAACCCTATAACACAACTTATTATTAACTTAATGGAGTGTGTTCCGAGTGGATCTTCATTACTATTTTTTTCCTGCGTGGGTACATCTTGTTTAACATCATCATCGAGAGCATAATCAGTATCTATTACTCCGCTTATTATTGATACCGACACATCCTCATTTGGAGGTAGACTACTGACATTTTTAGTATCAAGTATCGGCGGTTTGATTAATGGCGGCTTAACATAGGCTCCGGCACTGGCTTTACGCAAAATTAGGACAAATAGAACCACCACAAGCAAACCAGCTAGTATTATCAGTATACCCATTTTTGAGTTCCCCCAACCTCAGTAGTTTGGTTTTGAGTTGTTGGGTTTTTAACCCATCCCTCATAGGAAATCCCTACCAATTTTAACGCCAAGCGTCCCGACTTGAACGGGCATCCATGCACTTCCCGTAGCGTGGTCGTTTAGGGCCAAATTTGGTTTACCCTCCATCCACATCTTTAACAGTAGCTTCCACGTCTACTGGCGTTTCTTCTTTCACTCGGGCGCCGATTAGCTTATCAACCGCTTTCTCAAACTGCTCCCGCTGTTTCCCAGGAAGGGTTTGGAGGAACTGTTGTATAGCCACACCCTCCTTACCGCCCAGGCGTATTTTCCCCAACAAGCCGCCGTCCACCAAGTTAGCGGACTCGCCACTTACGATGTTTATGTTAGCCTTCGCCAGACCACTTTTGTAGGCATCTGCCAACGCTAGTCCAATATCCTTGTTAGCCCGGACTACCTCAATGCCTATAGCAGCATCATTGTAGTTTTGCAGTGCCATAGCTAGTTTGTTAGTACCTTCCGCATCAGCCAGTTTTAGCTTCAAAATCTGCGCCGCCTGCCCATCAGCCTCCAACGTAAGCCGTTCCTTCTCAGCAGTTGCCAACTGTATGATACGTTCCTTCTCCACGCCAGCCATACCAACAGTTTTCTTACGCTCCGCCTCAACCTTCTGCGCGTTAGCGTCCATCATCTGCTTGGCTTCCGCCTGCTCCCTCTCCTGCTGCGCGATGGCTAGAGTACGTTCTTTCTCAATCTGCCTCTTACGCCATTCCTCCTCCTGCTTGTAGACTTCAAACTGGCCTTCCTTCTTCATCTGAGCCTCAATGACTGTTGCCCTCTTATCCTCCTGCGCTACCTTAACCCGCATGTCGGCGTTAATCTGTGCTGCTTGTTTAGCCTCAATATCTTTTATGATAGTTGAAGGCGGATCACAATCAGCAACATCCTTCAAATCCTTAATCTCCAAATCAACAAGAGTAAGGCCCCACTTTGGAAACACGGGCTCGACCTCATTAGTAACCGCAATATCCAACTTACTACGGTCCATATAAACTTCAAGAATCGTCTGCTTGGTGGCTACCGTCCTGCCTACAGACTCCATGATAGCCCGGAAGTCTGCTGCAATTTTCTCCTCGCCGGTACTCCTCTGCTCGTAATACACCTTCTCAGCGGTGATTGTAGTCCTCTCCGCCGCTAGGAGTGGATTGGTGATGTTCACGAAACAGACTATATCGCAGGAGAATTTTGCCATGTTTATGTCGTTCAGCTTAATGTCCGGCACGTCAATACGCAAGTTCACTAATGGCAGTCGGACAACCTTCGTAACAAACGGGATAATCCAGTAGGCAGGTTCATACGATGCCCTGGAACTAAAAACGTCTTTCTTGTTAAACAAGATTCTTACATGAGCTTCATTCACCGGAACAATCCGGTACAACCCCACCATCCCGCCAACCAAATCCATTATTTTCATCTTTTTTGTTTACCTAGTTTTTTTAGTATACTCATCCAATCTTGTTTTAGTAAGCACCTGTGCAAGCTCCATTATGAAGTCATGCCAGTTTGTATTTCCTTTAGCCCTTATTAGTTTTTTAAATTCACTATCAGTAAAAGTCTCGTAAATACTTTTCATCTTTGAATTCTTTTGAGTGTATTAGGTGACATACTCCCACCCCTGAAGGGTGTGGGCTTCTTGTTTCAATGACAGCATTTTATGCCCTCTCCACAAGCGTTACTTTCGACATGCCCTGCCGTAGCTCTATTGAGAATGTTTATTGAAGCGTTAACATCTCGGTCTTTCGTTACATAACTCCATTCCAGTTTATTTTTAAATCCAAGTATTCTTGGAAAACCACTTACCTTTTTTAATAGGATATTATCGTTGTCGCTTAGTTTTTTTGCCATCATCTTTATTACTCACTTACTCATTAATACGCAGGATAAGTATATAAAGTTTTATGCACACTTTTGTACGTTTGACTTACCTTTTTTTCTTTAGTCTTTCTAACGCTTGCCATAGCTTCGCCTCCAACTCTGGATAAGGAGTTTCTTTACTCAACTGCATCTTATTACCTTCCTCATCATACCCCCATTTCTCCGCAAACAAAACATTCCAACCGGAAATGCCACTGCGTATCCTAGTGTAGTTGAACGCCTCCCGCCGGAAATCTGAACCCATGAGCGTTTGCAGTAGGAGTAAATCTAAATCTTTCGCATATTCAGTATGATTACCCCTTAGGAATACACATTCCGCCCGGAACTCTACGTCCAGGTATAAGTGTGTGCCCCTTGCTGTCTTGTAGGCTTTAATGTCCAACACCTTCAAGCCCACAACATGCACAATAGTTTTGAAACGGTCAAAGTCTAAGCCATCTTCACCGTCAAAATCAAGCAGTAGTTTCATGGCTCCACCTGCTCGTAGGTTTTATGGAATATATCACGTCCACAAGGGTATAATTCCCCCTCGATACCCTTAATGAGAAAATCGCCAGGATAACCCTTCAAGACACCCTCCCGAGTGTGTATCTCAATTTCTTCTACAAGTTCGGCTGCTTGGACTACAATAGGTTTCTTCCGGTAGTAATGCCAGTCATTCTCCACATCCAGTAAACTCTTAACCACTTTAACCATTTTTCTTATCCTTCAAAACAAACCACTTATCTTTTGTTGTGAATAATTTTGCTATTCTGCTAGTAACGTACTCTATCTCATATTTTGTGAATTTAGTTTTATGTTCAGATATGAAATTTGTTATATCACAGAGTAAACCAGCATCTTCTTCCTTCAAGCCAGCCAATGCACTACAAACATATCCATAATAAATAATCCACATATCGCCAATCTTATTAACCTGTTTTTCCGTCAGTGGTTTGTGGGGGATGGACGCCGATAACACAGCCCTATCCACACCCACATCCTTTACAACGGGTTTACTTAGGCAACTACCCGCCCGTCCTCTCTTGCGTCCACCCCTATCCACCGCAACCACCACCATGTTTTAATAATTTTTCTACGGGATGGATATAGACGAGAGTATCCACCGTAATATCCTTGTTTAAACACCCTAACTCAAGAATCAATTCGCAGAGACTATCAAACCCATCATTAACCGCATCCTCTTTGGTTAATTCAATAACCCTGCATTTCTTTGAGTAGGGATGTATCCTAACTTTTTCGGGATAAGCAACCCAAGAACCCCACTGTATGCTTCCATGACCTGCAACCTTTATTCCCGGCTTCTGCTCCCTAGTTCGTATTGTAGTCTTTTTGTTGTGGGTTTCAAACCTACTCCAATTACTAGGACTAAACCTCATGGTTTTTTAACCTCTATTTTAGACTCCCCCACCTGCCAGACTGATTTTTTATCTTCCAGATGGCGTACTACCGCACGATCCCGCACGACACCAATCCGACAGCCTATATACGCTTCCATTACCGTACATTGTTGTTCCATAAACTCTATGCCAGCGAAACCCCCTAGCTTACGCACCACCGCCTTATTACGCAACGTATGTATGGTCGCGCCCTGCAATACCTCATCAATCTCCGCTATGCCGCCCACGTAGTCTACAGTACAGCCATCACGCAGGAGCCTTACTTTGACTTTATCGCCAATACTGCGTACTTTAGTCTCCTTGCCGGAGATACACCCTATTTCCGCACTATCGCCGATGTTGTCCACACATCCGCCCTTTATCTCCCAAACTTTGGTTTTATCGCCAATCGTGAGTATGTGAACATTATCCTTAATGGTCCCGATACTACAATTACCCCGCGTACTCCATACGGTAACATCACCCTCAATCACCCTAACGGTTGCCTGATTCCCAATATGCCATACGTTAGCCTTGCCAGCCAGACGCTCTACCATGGCCTTACCTCCTATTGAACGCACGATAGTATTCCCGCCGATAAACCACCGTCCATCATCAATCTCTAAACATCCGGAAGTAATAACCCGTCTATTTAAAACACTTTTAAAAGCACTAAAACATTCTTGAACCATATCCTCAGTAACCCATTCAGGCAGTTCATTTGGAATACGCTTAATATCAATTAAAGGCAGTAATGTTGAACTAATTTTAGCGTAAGCAAACTCGTTTACAATAGAGAAAATCCAATTATCCATATCCTTATTGAATACATTACCATCTTTAGGGAAGATTATAAAAGGCTCGAAAGTCTTAATTTCAGTAGGGAGGATATCCCCAACTCCATAATACTTAATGAGGTCCACATGCTCATCCAAATCCTCTTGCCACAATACTCGCCCATCCCGCATCAAAATCCCGCTGAAAAACATGTTTACTCCTCCTTAAACCAATCATATCCGGGACCCTTGTAATCCACCAGCGCCTTCCAAATGCCGTTGAAGTACATGCGGTATATCAGTATGAAACTATTTTGGGGTTGTTTTACCTCCCTAATTTGTGGACTACCCCAAACGATTTCGGTTTTAATGGAATCTATGAGCTTGCTTCCGAAGGCGCTGCGGAGTTGATACAATAGTTCATCCTCCAATTGTTTGACATACTCCTCCTTATTGACTTCATACTCCTCACGCCGGACGGTCATACCAGCATAAGCATCTATCTTAATGTCCTTGTGGGGGTTTTGAGGACTGTATGTTATTTTACAGTGAACCACAACCTCCACATACTCCGGCAGTTGTTGTCCTTCATACTCCTCTTTAGGCGGACTTGGAGCCAGCCAAGATGGTATAGCATGAACTCGTTTTCCAGCATACCGGACTGGCTGTAGGTAAGAGTATACCGGCTGCTGTCTGACTGTGAAAGAAGATACTTGATACTTCTCTAGGTTCTCAGGGCGCATCCACCGGCGTTGCACACGACCAGTAACATCCTTCACCCGAACTCGAATATGGTCAAGAGCCATAGCAATCATTAACTGAGTATAGGTTACTACATTTTGCTCCATATAAACATTTTCCAGTCTGTAGAATACCGCATACTGAACCATCAATTACGATGGATTTGTCCTCCAACACTACTTTACATTTATCCGAACTCCCGAATCCTCCAGCACTAACTTCAAAGTCTTTTATCACACCAATTTTGGAGTGGTTGAACCCATTTTTATAAGCACAATCAGTGAAATCAATAACGACAAGGATACTTCCAGTAACAAGAGAGAATAGGAGTGAGATTATAGCAAGTATCGCCATAACATACACGCAGTTAAACAATACATTAACAACATCAATGTTTTTCACTCTATTCAATAATTTAACTGTATTTTCCGCCATTGTGTATTACCTCGTTACGTTTATTCTGCATGAGTGAAAAAAGTTTATCGAAACATTGAAAACATAGGAATAATGGAGTATGCCCATTTAGTTTAATCTTAAACAACGAGTTTGATTTACAGCAATCGCAGGTAACTTTATGATTAGTCGAGGGGGGGAACGAAGATACGTTCATAACTAAGTATTACAACAGTAGAGTATAAAACAACGTAGTACAAAAATGTGCAATTCAACCCTTCAAGAAGGCTTGCATACTCCGCCCCTCAACGGTTGCAGCCAGCCTAGCTCCCTCACGCATCTTCTGTATGAACATATCATCCACTTCCAAAAACACGGTTTCCATACTACGCCGCGTTAGATTGGACACCGTGTTTTTATCCGACAGGGAGATAACATCCTTATGCACCACCAGCAGCCAATTAGGATACTTCTTTAATACTACGTGATGGGTTTCCAACGCATTCAACTCCACAGCCGACAAAGGCAGGTTAAACACATTATCTTCCACACGGTTCCTCATCAATCTGACACGGCATTCTTCTCCTCCGGCTCCGGCGGACTGATACTATTGCGTAGTTCATCCAACACCAGGGGGTTCAAGCGTCCGGCATTAACCCAACTGCTTATGGTGTCCAACAGGCTCTCCGGCTCGCTGGACAACTCCCTCTGCATCTTCAAGTAGGCTTTAATGTCCTTAATCTTCTTAAACTCCTCGGGCACCATCTCAGCATACTTTAACACCCGTTTGGCGGTGGTGGTGTCGCTCATGCTTTCAATACGCTCCCGGTGGTCGTAGTTGCTGCACACTTCCATCAGGGAGGTATCTATTAGTCCATCCTTAAAGTTTATCAAAGGAGGGAAGTACACGTTTTTGTTGTACTTAAACTCATCAATCTTCTGCTTATCGGGAGTGTAAATCTCCACCTTAACGAGTATGGGACGCCCCGTATGCTGGTCTATGTACTTTAACTCCGGCTTCCATATCATGTCGCATATCTCGCTACTACGCAGGCGGTACTCCACGCTGCTTATCAACTGCGCGGTAAAAAACATCCGGGTAGGCATTTCCACCTTACTAATCTTACGAGACTGCATAATCTGGTGGCTCAAGTCTATTACCGTACTCATGCTGCTACGCCGAGCTTCCGCGCTCTTAGCGAGTTCGTCTATAGCAATCGCATAACCCGCGTCCAACTCCAAGTTACCTAAATCGTCCACACTATTGAAATACTTGTAGGGGATGTGTTTCAGGTGGTAGTTAGCTAGAATAGTGTAGCCATGTTTGGAGTAGTATTTCAGAAGGTATGTTTGTAATAAAGTCTTGGAACAGCCGAGCCCTCCAATAATTCCACAGACGTAGGATTTAGACATTTAATTACCCTTTTGTGAAGTAATCTATCCACTTTTTCCTATTGTGATTAGTCCTCATTTTAGTGCGGGAAGAACCTCCTAAGTCCCTCATCCGGCTTACGTCCCATGAGGGCATTTATGCCCCCTTTTAAGCCGATTATCATATCGCGTACCATCTCCAAGCCAAACCCGTTTTCGCTTACCGTCAGGTAACATAACTCATTGATGAACTCCTGCACATCATCATCATCCTTGTTGAACATCCGATACCAACTGTTCGCAATACCCAAAGCAATAATAACCTCCCTACGCTCCGCGTTGCTGATGTGCATCCGGTATAGGTAGCGTTTCTCACTGCTGGTAACAATTTCGCTGAACTTCAAGGCTATCTGCTCGTTCAGCGGCTTATCCTCCGACATAACCTGCTCCATAATGTCCACGCCGGGCCCGGGAGCCGCCGGAGGATTAACGTCTTTAGCCATCGTTAGATTAGTCGGTTCACGCAGTATATGAGGAATAATGTTGCCGCGCTTCCGAACAATACCGCCATGATGATTTCATATCGTGTGCTAGGCTGTAGGAAGTTTAGTTTTTTAGTAACCCAAACCTTGTTAGTTAAAACACCCCACGCCCTACCATCGTCCGTGTCCTTCTTGTGCAAGTCTATTGGAGTGTATACTATGGTCTTGATTTTAAGCTCTACCTTACGGTCCGGCAGCTTCCTCTCCTCGATAATTTCGGTGGTTATCACTTCCGGCTTCGCCTGGTAATCGTCTAAGTTCATGCCACGCGGGAAGCCGTCGCTGGCGAAGATAACATCCTCGCCACCCTTACCGCCAAAGTAGGTGTTCGTGTTTTTGAAAACAAGATGATTGCCGTCTAGCGTAATCATAAGCTGGTTGTCGTGGGTGTCAAGCATGTGGTCTGTAACGATCCTGCCTCTGGCGAAAAACAAGCGTGTTTTAGCCAACTGTATGTCCCGGCGCATCTTCCCCAACTCCATGGTGGTTTTGAAGCCGTGGAAGGCGAAGCTGACCGGCAGCATGATGATTATCTTGCACAACGCCATAAACTTCTTCATTAGGTTCCTAAACAAGTCCAGTACGCCCATCTTTACTTAGCCTCCTTCACTTTTTTGTTTACGAAACAATCATCACACGTGTATTCCTCCAACGCCTCGTCTTTTGGATTAGTTGGGAAGATGGTGCGGAAATCACCGCGTATTGAACGACATCCACAGACGTAACATGTTGGAGGTAGTATTTCATTACTATGCTCCACACTCCATAGGGCAAAGAGGATTAGGTAGATTACTGTAAATAAAATAAATGCCGCATAAAGAAGGAATATTGGAGAAGAAATAATGAAATCTTGCAGTGAGTCAGGACGTAGAGAGAAGCATAGGCAGCCGAGTAGTATGCCTGAACCCAAGACTGCCGCAGCAGTAAGAGCTACCATAAAGAAAGTCTTTTGCGTTGGATTCGCACTGTATTTAAGCCATTTCATTGTTTCTTAACCTCTTTTTTTGGATATAATTCCCACCAATTAAAAAATTCAGTAGGAGAATTTTTATCTTTTCCGATTGTATAACCATGTTTTGATTTTTTCAAAACGATAAACACACCATCTAGTTTATAATAATCTTTTGGAACAATTACCTTACTCCCAATTACATGTATGAACTCTGGAAAGTATACCGCCCATTCAGGAGTACCACATTTTACGCATTTACCATTTTCAATAAAGTTTTTACATAAATGTTTCATTGGAAGCACCTCAATACAAGACCTTCCGGGCAGGAGTAGCTTAGTAAGACGGTGGAAAAAACCACTATTCCTAACGATATGCTTAATGCAATAAACTCGCCTGTTGATACTGCGATAGTGTGTTCCTTACGGTCTATTTCCATTTAAAGCACCCTCGCTGTAGCGTAACATGCGCAAGGTTGTAAGTATGTTATTAGCTCATAGATTATTATGTAAACTGCCGATATGACTGCCATCCAGGTGAATACGTCGAGTTTTATCATACTAACTCCTCCAAGACGATTTTAGGCGGTTTCGCGTACACCGAAACCTGGATACACATTGGCGGTTGAAACAACTCTCCGGCGATTTTAGGTAACGTGAGGTAGATTGTCCCATCTGAATCCTGGTTTTTGAAATGCCCCAACTTCCGGGTGCAACGATGTAGTAGTATTTGCGGTTGTTTTGAAGGCATCTTCTGTCCTATAAGGTATATTAGAAGTGGTAGTTTATAAACCCTACTTTTTGAGCTTCAAGATGATTTGAGATAACCGCAGCCCCTCCCGCACGGGAATGCCCAACGCTCGCAGTAACTCCTTCTGAGCGCGGTATCCCCTCACAATAAAACGGAATGTATCAAGAGCCATAAAACGTGTCGCAAGGGAACCACTGATTTTAATCAGTGGGGGAATTGCGACTTACACCTCCTTTATTTGTTTTTATACTCGTTTGTTGTAATAGATGATTGTGGATAGGACAATCAGACTTCGGTTGCCTGATGAACAGGTTTTGTATGATACTCTCAAAGAGTTCAGCCGAACAGCTAACACCATCTCCGAAGTTGCTTGGGAGCATAAGGAGAAGAATCGTTTTAGGCTTCATCACTTGGTCTACAAGGATATTCGGCAGAACAGCACCCTCACAGCCGACCTGACTGTTGCTTGTATCGGAAAGGTTAGCGGAGCAATCAAAAGAGCCGTCAATAAACCTGTTTTCAAAGAGCATTGTAGCGTTAGATATTCCCGCAACAAGAGCTACTCGATTAAACTCAAGGAAAGAACCTGTAGCATATCCACCATCAAAGGCAGGTTCAAAACATCCTTCAGTCTGCCCGACTACTACTTGCGTTATGTTGAGTGGGAGACTATGGGTGCTGAACTCGTCTGTGATTATAAGAATCGCTTGTGGCTTAACGTGGTTGTTTCCAAGAAGGCTGATGCCGTGACTACTTCTTGTAGTCCTATCCACAATAGAGGCATCGACCTTGGAATAAACAACCTCGCAGTCACCAGTGATGGACGCTTCTATAAGGGAGTGTCCAACGTTCTTCGCAAGATGTGGCGACTTAGAAGTTCGCTCCAAAGCAAAGGCACAAAGTCCGCTAAGAGGCATTTGAAAATCCTCAGCAGACGGCAACGGCTTTATATGCGGGATGTGAACCACCGAATCGCAAAACAAATTGTCGGAGAAATGTCCGAAGGAAGCAGTATTAGTATGGAAAACCTTAAAGGCATACGGAACGAAAGCAGAGGGAAGAAGCTCAACAGACTCTTGAGCAACTGGAGCTTCTATGAGTTCCGAATGTTTTTGACCTACAAAGCGGAGGAAAAGAACATTCCTGTTGTTCTCGTCAAGGCGAAGAACACCAGCAAGACCTGTTCCGTCTGCGGTCAAATGGGAACACGCAAACGAGGATTCTTCCAATGCTCCTGCGGACACAGCATTAACGCTGACCTTAACGGTGCGAGAAACATTCTCGCACGGCTCAACCCAACGGGTAATGAGCGTATGGGTGTTGTCAACCCCCCAATCGTAGCAATTTGTGTTTAACATTTTAGTTACAAGCCACCCTCTTTAGAGGGTGGTAGTTGACTATATTCCAAGTAGGAATCGTCCAATATCGTCCCCAACAATACTGCTGAGTATGATAAGTATCGCCACAAGCACACCAATAAACACCAGTGTTTTAGCCACTTCCGGCAGCATACTGTATAGGCTATGCAGGAAGCTCCATATTAAATGCCCCATGGTGTATACCATAAAGAGGGACATGTAGATTATGTTAAACATGCTGTAGTTGTAGCTTATGAACCGTACTAGCATGTTGGCGATACCATCCCGGCTGCTGGTCGAAAGGATGTAGCCGAGTATCACCACTTCCCCCGCTATTATGAACAGGAGGATGTTCGGCAGGAATATGGTAAAGTACCATTTTATGAGCATGAGGAAGTAGTATATGGATTTCGCCATGTAGGTGATTACAACCTCCATCAACCCCATTATTCCACTGAACCCCACCATATCGCCGGATAAATCATGCGCGAAGGTGGTTGTTGGTGAAGTAATTGGTGTTGTTGGCATGCTACAGTGTACGCCAGTATTGCAGGAGGTTATCCACGCGCACTGTACGTTTACCTCATTAATTAGGGTGTAGGAGGTTACGCAGTCATCCTCATTTGGTACTATGTTGCAGGCAGTTACTTGTAGTCCAGCGCACTCCGGCGTTCCAGTGTAAATTTGGTAGTAAGGTGTAGGAATAGTGGTGGTGGGCGTGGTGGCGGTACTACTGCTTACCATACTACTACTGCTGGAGGTACTTGATGCTTTCGAGCTTGAACTACTCTCCAGGCTGCTGCTTGTTGCTTTGCTGGAAGTACTTGATGCTTCCGAGCTTGAACTACTCTCCAGGCTGCTGCTTGTTGCTTCGCTGGAGGCAGTAGTATCTTCGGTTGTGGTGGTTGTTTCCACATAGTTGAAGTTATACAAGTCTAACACTTCTTCTTCCGTTAGTGTTCGATTGTATAGCCTGAACTCATCGAATGCACCAGGAAAACCAAAAACCCCAATGGAATCACAGCCAATGCCAAGGCCCCCCACCCCAGTACTAATGGTTATTGCGCCTCCGCTTGTTTCATAAACCCCATCTATGTAAATCTTCTTTCCGGTAGAGGCGTTTGATGTTACTATGAGGGAATGCCAGGTGGAATCATTTAACATGCTATTGCTTGTAAAACCACCGCCGGGAGTGGTATAGAAGTTTAGTTTACCCCCTCCTGAACCATAAAACAAAAAGTCGTACCTGTCTCCATCACCCTTTTGCGCCAGGTAGTTTGTTACTGAGTTGCTATTCCAGTTCATCCAGATACTCATAGTCATCTCGTCAGTAACATCCAGACTATTATCGTCTGGAATATAAACGCAGGAATTGTTTAGGAAGCCGCCGTATATGCCGTTGAAATACTGTCCACCGCCCGTCTTAGTGCCGTCGTTGCCGATGGGCGAGTAGTCCACAACATGCGTATTATCCTCGCCTATGCCAGTATCATTCTCGAAGTGGAGACCAAGGACTAAGCCAGTGTCTAAGTCAGCTGAAACAGTGTTAGCTAAAACTAGGGCCCCTAGTAGAAGGAAGAATACGCTTAACCGCCCATACTTTTTTTTTACGTCCATAGTGGTTTACTTGAATGCTTTTGCCATACATCCTAACACGAAAAATATTAAAAGAGTTTGGAAGATGGGAAAGATGTTTACCCGAAGCCAGTATATCATCTCATCATCGCTATACTCTGCGCCAGGAGGATGCACAGCAGGGATGGTGGTTGGTACCCCGGGTTCGTTGGGTTGTCCAGGTATAAGCATTAGCTCTAAGTTGGTATAGTTTCCAGATGATATGTCTACGGTTTTTGTGTTAGAGGACATTGTTTGGTCTAGTGAAGCCGCTTTTACGGTGTATACTCCTGCATCTAGGGTTTTGAAGAAATTACCGTCTGATTCGGCAACAACTGATGAGAATAACGCATTATTTTTGTAGAAGTATACCCTACCGGACGAGGGTATTTTAATGTTGTTAGATTGAGTGTAGACTAAACCGGAGATAGTGTATTTTTGGGTTGATGAATCCAAGTATATCACCTTTATGTAGTCGTGTTGTAGGTTCCAAACGAAAGAATATGGGTTGTAGTTGAGTTTGGATAGTGTGAAGTTGTAGCTCCCACGACATAAATCGTTGAATGACGCAGTACCATCAGCGATAGAGTAAGTTGTGCCGTAAGTTTTCGTGCAGGATGTGTTTGAACCAGTATACCTGTAGCCAAAAGTAGCACGGTCTATTGGTTTACCGAAGGTATCATCATCTGCACCGGATTTTACTGTAATAAATATTGACAATCCAGTACTTAGTCTTTGTAGAGTGAAACTTTGGTTTATGTTTCCATCAACATAACGGGATATGTGCTGATTTTCGTGCCAGTTAGAGTAAGTTTGTATAGTACACATCGAACCATAGGGTATGCCTTCTATCGTGTAAGAGCCGTTGCCTGCGAATGCACCATTGGTTACTGCCCTACGGTCTATTTCATAACCTGATCCAACACAATGTGCCTTAACGTCTATGGATACTACCGCAAAACCCCCATCATCCATTACATTACCACTTATGCTAAATAGGTTGTTTGCGTTGCACCCATTGTTTGGTGTTAATGATACCCCCGACTCCTGATTAGAGTAATAGTTTGTAGGAAAAACTTGGTAACTAATGTGTTCAGGCTGGTATACCCCATTAAGATCATAGACATCATACTCAAAGTAGGTTATGAAGAAGGGGAAAGAAAAGTTTGCATAACCACTTGCGTCAGTTCTTCCAGAAAAAGGCTCATTCCTATCTTCATCACAGAGTATGCAGGATTTTCCAATAGCCACAGCATTGAGTATGGTTATGTTGGGTAGTAGCGTATTGTTGCATGAGTTCTTAACCCAAATACGCAGGTTTCTGGAACCTATATT
>Ga0315277_10007721_pt1 | contig 13921 bp, 14 predicted proteins | sample YL17G05_15_MG_FD_203695 | JGI IMG/M metagenome (GOLD analysis project Ga0315277, IMG submission 203695) | Sediment microbial communities from Yellowstone Lake, YNP, Wyoming, USA - YL17G05_15 | ecosystem: Environmental > Aquatic > Freshwater > Lake > Sediment | place: USA: Wyoming | collected... | reverse complement strand
CCAATTAAAACCATTACGCTGAAAAAGATGATTACACCTGTTGAAATAAACATCAGGGGTATGCCTCCTAGATAATTGCTCATGGAGGAAGCAATGATAAATTTATTTTTTGGAGGTCTGTTCCTTTAATTTTTCCAGGTTCATGCCTTAAAGAAAGAAGACAGCTACTCCGCATACACTAATTATAGCACCAATAATTTCAGCAGGTGTTACTCTTTGTTTATAAAGGATAACAGCAGGAGCAATAATCAAAACAGGTACCAGGGCCATGATAGTCGAGGCAATTCCTGCCTCCGTAAATTTGACAGAGATAAGTGAGAACGATACTCCCAAAAACGTTCCGAAAAATGCCCCGAGAGAAGCAAGAATCATCCCTGATTTGTTCTTAGTTGCATTTACTATATTTCTCCATCTTGAAAGTACAGTGGTAAGGACTGTTACATCGCTTAAAACTGAAATTGAAAAATTGAGAAAACGTCAGTGTGAAACAACATCTTGAAAATCTGGAATGATTCTATTTTATGTTAATGTAAGTAAGACTTCAATAGTTTTTAATTTATCATTATAGAAGTTCTCTCCACAATGCAGCGTGGGTAAGTCCCTGGAATAGCACTCCGGGGCTTACTGTTTTATTAAAGGTAAAGATTCGTAATTTCTAGAGGAAAAACGACTAACTAGACTGTTTATTGACTTTTTGTTGGGCTTTGGAAAATGATTTTAATAAATCTTCTGACAATTCCTCTGTGCCAACATAATGCCTTAATCTATTTTGAAATCCTAAAAGATGTTCGATGCTTTTATATGTAGTTTCAGTATTAGGTGATTCAGTTAAATATCTACAGTTAGCAGATAATTTCGAGAGCTCTTTCAAAATTTCAGAAGGTAAAAAAATAAAAAATTGATCAACAAGTCGATCCAGATTATCTATACTTTTAGTATCTCGACGAGCATTTTCAATATGGTTCAATACTTGTTCAGATTGTTGCTCTCCGAGCCAAACATCCAATGTTGTAATAAAACTATTTAATTCATTGAGTATGGGATTTAATTTTTCGAAAAATTCTACCTGTTTATTATAAACAACAGCTGATGGATGTGACCTGAGTTGAATAACTGATTTTCTTTTTTCTATAAAATATTGGAGCAAAGCTCCTGCTAAAACTGAAATCAGGGAGATAAAACCACCTAATAACACCAAAATGATTGAATTATCCATTTAAGTTTATTTATAGACAACAGTTCATCAATATGCCGCTCAACGGAAGCGGGTTTATGCAGTTTACATATACCACAAATACCGCTACAAGCAAACTGTATATGCCAGTAAATTAATTGATTATATGGCACTTTTCAATTAACAAAAAATTTATCCAAATCTAATACAGTTATTTCACCATTTTTATCGAGATAGCTTGAATCCAATGTCCCATTACAATGATGACAATAATAAATTGTCTTTAAATATTTCTTTTCAAGTAATGTTGGGATTTTATCATAGAACTTTCTATCATGAGGAAATAACTCTTTGTAAAAATGGTACAAACCTTTAGTCTTCTTTTTATAATTACAATCTATACATGACCATATCATATTGTGGATTCCTTGAACTTTATCACATGTTGAACACTTTTCATTTATATTAATTGATTTTGGTACAATATGTTCCCATTGAAGCTTTTCTGGAGATCCACAGTAAATGCATTTTTCTTCGGATTGAACAAATTGTTTATCTTCTCTAACGATATCAGACCACTTTTTCTCTGAATTTACAAATTCGCGAAATGTTTTTTTAATGAAGCCATAATCCTTCGATTTAGAGTCAAAACCAAATGCACTTTTAGCTATTATTTTAGAATACTGATAATAAATTAAGTGTCGGATTGTTTTTACTTCTCTGTCTGGCATATTGTTATAACTAAACTATTAATACTTACCCAATTGTTTTTAGATTTGATTTATTGCGATACCAAAATTAAACCTTATTTCTACCAGAAGCAAGAAAGTTTGTTTTGTATTGAGCAAAGGTTTAAATTTGGATTAAAATATTCAGCACGATGGAGAACTCTCTCCAAAATGCAGCGAAGGTAAGTCCTGGAATCAGATCCTGGGCTTACTGTTTAAAAGCCCTAAAAAATGCCAGTTATTTGAGTTGTGGTAAAAATGCGGGGAAACAATCAGTAAAAAATAAACGCAACTATCTGTAATAATGATAATTGCGTCTTAACTTCGTGATCCCGGAGAGACTCGAACTCTCAACCAACAGAACCGGAATCTGTCATTCTATCCATTGAACTACGGGACCAATCTGTTTCTTCTTGGAATTCAGAAATGTAAACCGTTTCCAAATCACGCAGCAAAAATATAACCATTACCCTGTTTTTGCAACTTATTCCGTGAAATTTACTTTTTCTTTCCTCCACAGGTAAGATCATTTTTGATGAAATCTGACAAAGATTTTCTATTTTCGCAGACCAATAATATTAATAGAACAGTTCATTAGAAGAGCAAGATGGATTATAATTTCCATGAAATAGAAAAGAAGTGGCAGGAATACTGGGAGAAAAATAAGACATTCAGGACCAGCGATGATACCAGCAACCCTAAAAAGTTTTATGTTCTTGATATGTTCCCGTATCCCTCAGGCGCAGGGCTGCATGTAGGCCATCCCGAAGGATATACCGCAACCGATATTTTCAGCAGATATAAGAGGATGGAAGGATTTAATGTCCTTCACCCTATGGGCTGGGATGCTTTCGGGCTTCCTGCCGAGCAATATGCAATCCAGACAGGAACTCATCCCTCAATTACTACCAGGAATAACTGTGACACTTTCAGAAGACAGATAAAAGAGCTTGGCTTAAGCTATGACTGGGAACGTGAAATAAATACAACCGACCCGAAATATTTCAGATGGACCCAGTGGATCTTTATTCAGCTGTATAACACCTGGTTTGATGACAAGGCTGGAAAAGGACGTCCGGTTTCGGAATTAATAATACCGCATGAAACAAGGAGATCCGGCAAGGATGAAGTAAGAAAATATATTGATTCCAAAAGACTTGCCTATTATGATAATGCACAGGTTTGGTGGTGTCCGAGCTGCCGTATTGTTTGTGCAAATGAGGAGGTCCTTACCGATGGCTCGCACGAAAAATGCGGTAATATCGTCGAAAAAAAGAACCTGAAGCAGTGGATGCTTCGTATTCCGCACTATGCCGAAAGACTTCTTGAAGGTATTGATACTCTTGACTGGCCTGAAGGAATTAAGGATATGCAGCGTAACTGGATAGGACGTTCAACAGGAGCCGAAGTTGAATTCAGCATCGAAGGTCTGGAAGAAAAACTTATTGTATTCACTACCAGACCCGATACATTGTTTGGTGCAACCTATATGGTACTTGCACCTGAGCATAATCTTCTCCAAAAAATAACCAAACCTGAATGTGAAGACCTGGTAAACAGCTATATAAAAACATCAGTATTAAAATCTGATCTCGACAGAACCGATCTGTCCAAAGAGAAAACCGGTGTTTTTACCGGCCGGTTTGCAATAAATCCTGTTAACCTGAAAGAAATACCCGTATGGGTTGCCGACTATGTATTGACAGGATACGGAACAGGAGCCATTATGGCTGTTCCGGCACATGATACACGCGACTTTGAATTTGCAGAAAAATTTAATCTGCCAATAGTCTGTATCCAGGACCCGGATGTTACTGATCCTGATCAAAAAAAGAGGATCATTGCCGGCAGGGAATGCTGGACTGAGGATGGGATATATATTAACTCATCTGATATGGTAACGGGCATCGACATTAATGGACTTAACAAAGAAGCAGGCATTGCAAAGATCACCAAATGGCTGGAATCGAATAATCTGGGGAAAGCCAGGGTTAATTATAAACTTCGTGACTGGCTTTTCAGCCGGCAGCGTTACTGGGGAGAACCATTCCCCGTAATTCATTGGGAGGATGGAGAAATAACCGTCCTGGATGAAAACGATCTCCCGGTGGAACTGCCACAGCTCGAAAAATACCTTCCAGGGGAAACCGGTGAATCGCCGCTGTCCAACTCGACAGAGTGGCTTATTGTGACTGATAAAAATGGTCGCAAAGGAAGGCGCGAAACAAACACAATGCCTCAGTGGGCAGGGTCATGCTGGTATTATCTTCGTTTCATCGATCCGAAAAATGACATGAAGATCTTCGATCCTGAAAAGGAAAAATACTGGATGCCTGTTGACCTTTATATCGGCGGGTCTGAACATGCCGTCCTGCACCTGCTGTACAGCCGGTTCTGGCATAAAGTGCTCTTTGACCTCGGAATAGTTTCGACCAACGAACCCTATATGAGACTTTTCAATCAGGGTATGATCCTGGCATTTGCCTATGAGACAGATAAAGGAGCAAAGGTATCAAGCGATCTTGTTGAAGAGAAGGATGGTAAATTCTATCATATTGAGACAGGTGAGGAGCTCCGGCAGCTAGTTGCCAAGATGTCAAAAACACTGAAAAATGTTGTTAATCCCGATGACGTCACAGCAAAGTATGGTGCAGATTCCCTGAGACTCTATGAAATGTTCATGGGTCCTCTTGAAGTGACCAAGCCCTGGGATGATAAAGGAGTCAAAGGTGTCTTCGGATTCCTCTCAAGAGCATTCCGGTTCTTTTCAAATAAAGAGAATATTATCCCGGGCGAAGAGGATAAAGAGATATTGAAGGGGCTTCATCAGGCTGTAAAAAAAGTTGAAGGGGATATTGAAAACCTGCGTTTCAACACTGCTATTTCAGCAATGATGATATTTCTGAACCTGGCAACAAAAAAAGGCAAGGTGACTAAAAATACCGCTGAGACATTTATTAAGATAGTGTCCCCGTTTGCACCTCATCTTTCTGAAGAGATCTGGAATCGTCTGGGGAATGGCAATACCCTTGCTTATGAACCATGGCCTCTGGTAAATGAAGAGTACCTTAAAGAGGATATATTTGAATATCCAGTCTCCTTTAACGGAAAGCTCCGTTTCAAAATTGAGCTTCCTGTTTCAATGGAAAAAGAAGATATAATCAGAACCGTTCTTGCAGATGAAAGGGCAAAGAAATGGCTCGGCAACAATCCACCGGCTAATATTATTGTCGTTCCGAACAGAATAGTAAATATTGTCGTAAAGTAATTTGACCCGCCTTCTGATGTATATCTTTCCGAAATTATCCAGGTTCCAAAGTGCTTTTCTGAAAAGAGTTATTCTTTTTTCATTTCTAATATGCTTCTCATTTTCATGTGATTATATCAGGAAATATCATTCAGGGGAAGCAGTTAGCATTCCTGATACAGTGGCAGAGAAACCAATAAAAAATCCCACTTTAACTTTTGGTATCCTTTCAGATTCTTTCAATATAATTAAAAATCATATCAGATCTAACCGGTTTCTGTCAGACATACTCGGGGAATACGGTGTAAGTCTGCAGGAAATTGACCAGGTCGTTAAGAACTCATCAAAAGTATTTAATGTCAGAGATATCAGGGCCGGTCACAATTACACCGTCCTTACGGACAAAGACAGTGCAGCCAGGGTGAGGTATTTCATATATGAGCACGATCCATCTGTATTCTATATTTTCAGCTTCAATGATTCACTGAATATTACTCCTTACAAACAGGAGACAAGATCAGAGATAAAATTTTCTTCATTTACCATTGAAACTTCATTGTGGGATGCTATAATTACAAATAGAATCAATCCTGAACTTGCATCCGATCTTTCTGATATTTTTGCCTGGACAGTAGATTTCTTTGGTTTACAGAAGGGTGACCGGTTTAAAGTGATTTATGAGGAGCGGTTCATCGAAGATAAGTCAGCAGGGATTGGCAAAATTTTTGGTGCGGAGTTTGATTATTCAGGTTCTCCTATACTTGCTATACCCATGATTCAATCTGATAAAGAGAGCTATTATGATGCCGACGGGAACAGTCTCAGGAAAGCTTTTCTCAAAGCCCCGCTAAGGTTTTCAAGAATAAGTTCAGGGTTCTCATCAGGAAGAATGCATCCGATACTCAGGATTGTCAGACCTCATTTCGGCGTTGATTATGCTGCACCGGTAGGCACGCCTGTCTATTCAATCGGTGATGGCAGAGTCATATCCGCAGGTATTGAAGATGAATCAGGAAAAATAGTCAGGATTAAACACAACAGCGTTTACAGCACATCATATCTTCATCTGGGCAGCTTTGGAAAGGAAATAGTTACCGGAGCTTTTGTGAAACAGGGAGATATTGTAGGGTATGTAGGAAACAGTGGTTTGTCAACCGGACCGCATCTCGATTTCAGGTTTTACATGAATGGCTATGCCGTTAATCCCCTGAAAGTTGATGCTCCCCCGGTGGAGCCTGTTCTGGAGGAAAACAAAGCAAAATTCGAGAAGATCAAAAGTGTAGTCCAGAGTTTGCTTGGGACTTTTAATTAATTACCGGGTTATATGAGCAGCTCTTCTATTATCCTTGGATAATGCTGATATTCAAGCAAATGAATTTTCCGGGCAAGGGTATATGGTGTATCTGAAGGATCAACTTTACAGCGTGCCTGGAAAATAATATCTCCTTCATCGTATGATTCATTGACAAAATGAATTGTTATACCGGATTCCTTTTCGCCGTTTTTGATTACAGCATTATGTACATGATCCCCATACATACCTTTTCCACCATATCCAGGGAGTAAGGCAGGATGAATATTTACTATTTTTCTGTTAAACTGTTTAAGTATGTTTTCGGGTACAAGCCATAAAAATCCGGCAAGTACAATCAAATCTGTTTTATGTGAGACAAGACAGCTGAGAACGGATCCGGTTTCATAAAATCCATTCCGGTCGAAAAAATATGAGGGGACATTCAATCTTGTAGCACGTTCTAACACAAATGCATCTCTCCTGTTAGACAAAACAAGCGCAACTTTTGCTGAATTTCTGGTCGAAAAGTATGTAATAATGTTTTCTGCGTTGGTCCCTGAACCTGAAGCAAAAATTGCTATATTCTTCATTATTTGATAAATAGCTTGTTTTGAGATCGGATTTGGTTATTTCAATATTTATGTTTATTTTTCTAATTATCAATATATTAATTTGAAATACAAATAAAAAAACAGTAAATCTCTTGAAAAATATAGTACAAATATATTCCTTTGCACTGTTCAAAAATTATTATTAATTAAAATTTATCATTATGTCTGACATTGCCACAAGAGTAAAAGAGATTATCGTTGACAAGCTTGGAGTTGACGAATCAGAAGTAACTCCTGAAGCCAGTTTCACAAATGATCTGGGTGCCGACTCTCTTGACACTGTTGAGTTGATCATGGAGTTTGAAAAAGAATTCAATATTGGAATTCCAGACGATCAGGCTGAAAGCATCAGTACTGTAGGTGAAGCTATCAAGTACATTGAAGAGAATGCAAAGTAATCTTGCATTTTTAAAAATCCATTTATGAATAGAGTTGTAGTAACAGGTATCGGAGCACTAACTCCCCTGGGTAAGAATTTACAAGAATTTTGGGATGGATTAAGGAATGGGGTCAGCGGAGCTTGTATGATTACCCGCTTTAATACTGAAAAATTCAAAACTAAGTTTGCATGCGAAGTTAAGGGCTACGACTCAAAAAACTATTTTGACAGAAAAGAAGCCAACAAACTGGATATGTATTCCCAGTTTGCACTTGTAGCATCAGATCAGGCAATTATCGATTCAGGTTTAAATCTGGAGAAAATTGATAAGGACAGGGTTGGTGTAATATGGGCATCTGGTATCGGAGGGCTTGATACCTTTTATGAAGCTATTAAGAGTTATGTTGAGGGCGACGGCAGTCCCAGGTTCAGTCCCTTCTTTATTCCCAAGATGATCAGTGATATTGCTGCGGGTCAGATTTCAATCAAATATGGTTTTCGTGGCCCTAATTTCTCGACTGTCTCTGCATGTGCTTCTTCAACAAATGCGATTATTGACGCCATTAACTATATCAAGCTTGGTAAAGCAGATGTATTTATTACAGGCGGTTCTGAAGCTGCTATTAATGAACCTGGTATAGGAGGATTTAATGCCATGCAGGCCCTTTCAACCAATAATGATGAGTACCTTACAGCATCACGGCCTTTTGATCTGACAAGGGACGGATTTGTTATGGGTGAGGGGGCGGGTGCATTAGTAGTTGAAAACTATGAACACGCCAAAGCAAGAGGGGCAAGAATCTATGCTGAACTTATTGGAACAGGTATGACTGCTGATGCATTCCATCTGACTGCACCTCATCCCGAAGGACTGGGAGCAAGTAATGTCATGAAGCTGGCAGTCAATGATGCCGGACTGAAGGTTGAAGACATCGATTATATAAATGTTCATGGTACAGCAACACCACTTGGTGATATCTCTGAAACAAAAGCTATCATCAAGGTATTCGGGGAACATGCCTACAAGCTGAATATCAGTTCTACCAAATCCATGACTGGTCATCTGCTGGGGGCAGCAGGAGCAGCTGAAGCGATCGCAACAATAATGGCTGTTGTCCATGATATTGTTCCACCAACAATCAATTTCAAAACTCCGGATCCGGGTATAGACCAGAATTTAAATTTAACCCTTAATAAAGCGCAAAGCAGAAAGATAAACTATGCCATCAGCAATACATTCGGTTTTGGCGGTCATAACGCTTCTGTGGTAATTAAAAAAACAGAGGGTTAGTGTCTCTGATTCATAAAAGGAAAAACGGTACATTTCTTCTTGACAAACGGGAATTTGGATCCCGTTTAAAAAAATTATTGGGATTTCGCCCGGGAAACCTTCAGATCTATGAAATAGCTTTTATCCATCGTTCAGCCACTTTCACTCTTTCTGACGGGAAAAAGATAAATAATGAAAGACTGGAATTCCTTGGCGATTCTGTTCTTGACGGAATACTCTCCGATTTTCTATTTGAAAAATATCCCGATGCCAGTGAAGGATTCATGACAAAAATCCGTTCAAGAATCGTTAACAGGGAAGTCCTTAACCAGCTTGCTGTGTCTTTGGGAATAAACAAGATCCTTGTTAGCAATATTAGTTCCGGACACAATACCAAACATCTGTACGGGGACGCTCTTGAAGCTCTTATAGGAGCAGTTTTTCTTGATAAGGGATTCCGGAAGACAAAAAGATTTTTCATAAAGAATGTACTTGAAAAATATCTTGATCTGCAAACAATTGTTAATACGGATAACGATTATAAAAGCCTTGTTTTTGAATGGGTACAGAAGAAAAAGGCCAATCTTAGTTTTACATATGATGAGGAATATGATTTTGATCTGAAAAAGTCAGTATTTACTATAACTCTGCTAATCGACAAGGAAGAGTTCGGAAAAGGACAGGGCGCCTCGAAGAAAGAAGCAGAGCAGGAGGCCGCATGCCAGGCCTGGGAAAAGCTTAAAGATATTTCAAAAGAATTAGAATAGTATCCTATTTTTTTTTATAACTTTATGGTGTTAAGCCACTAATGTATGAGGAGCCGGCGAAAGATAACTCGGGTTCAGCTTAAGGTCCCTGCTAATGCAGAGTACTCTCTTTTGGGGATAGTTACTACCGAGCCGGATTATAAGCTCTCTCTTTCATTAAATGAACAATTGAAAATCTCTCTTAAGAACAATTCACCTATTGAGATAATTGGCGCAAATGGGGCACATCTGAATTTCAGCAAGTTTTCCGATGTTAAAGAGGCACCGGATGTTATCTATAACCTTATCTCAAACAAATCTGATAAAGATTTCCTGGTTAAGAAACTTAATAAAATTGACTATTTTTTCCAGGTTCATTCACCTGAAAGAGATTATAATATTGATCATTTAACCACTTCACTTAGAGGAATTGAGAGTATTACTGCAGTATTCAGTATTAATCCGGGTGAAATCAAGGATAAAAATTTACATTACCTAATACCATAATTTATGGAAAGCCTTTTTTACGATCTATCTGAACAGGAATTTTCCAAAGGCCGAAAAATTCTTTTATGGCTATTTTCATCTATCTTCTTTCTGACAGGAATGGCAGTCATTTTCATGAATGTTATACTTCATGATCAGTCTATGCATATATCTCTCTCTTTTGTTCCGTTTGGAATAAGTATATTGGTCTGTTTAATCGCCATAATGGCTACCTTTAAAAGGAAAGACCATTACTTCCTCATCGATAATGAAAAAATTGAATTCAGATACGGTCTTGTCAATCCGGTAAGACATTCATATAAATGGGATGATATTAATGAGATCCATCTGCCGCATAAAGAGAAGAAAGTACTTCTTCTCCTTAAGGATAACTCTTCCTTTATAATAAACCTTACATGGCTTGAAAAGAAGAAGACAAGCCATATAAGGAAACATTTTTTCTATGCAGCAAGAGAAAAGAATATTAATGTGGTAAAAGTTCTGATGCTGTCTAAAAAGTAGTCATCTGAAGAATAATCGGAGATTCTCTTTCCGGGATAACAAGGTAAATTAAAGCGGGATACATATATAAAAGGAAGAGCCGCCAGAAAGGCGGCTCACTTTTTTGATAACCCTAAAACTAACCTAACCTATGAAAAAACCTCTATATTTTAATCATCAAATATTGTGCCAAACACCTTGCAAATATAAATACGATTATGGACATAAAAAAATACTTTCCACTAACAAATTGAAAATTAACAATTATTTAATTAAATGTTAATTTTTTTTATTACCTGCTTTTCGACCTGTTATCCCGAGTTCGTAAAATATAGAACAAGGTGTTAAAGAAAGTTAAAGAATGATATTATAACTCATATACCTGTACTTTTGTAACAGGATGAAGCGAAAAACAATTGTATTGCTGGCCATATTCTTCTTTCTTTCCATTTCCGGATTGATATTCATTCAGTTATACTGGATTCGAAATGCTATTTCAATTACTGACCAGCAGTTCCGCTACCAGGCTAACAAAGCTCTCGAGGCAGTAGTCCTGAACCTTGAGGAGAAAGAGCTTATTAATAAAATACTTGAAGAAATAGAACCGGGATCAACAGATTCTGTGACGGCAATAGTATCGGCAAATTCAGCTCTTGCAAGAAAATTGCAGGGCTTTCAGCCAAATTCCGAGCTGCTTCAAATTTATGGGCTTAACAATCCGGATCAGACAATAATAGTAAATAAAACTGGTCAGAAAATAATAATTTCAGCTGAAGATATGTCTCCTTTTCCGATGGAGGATACACCTGAGCTGCCTGCCAGAAATGTAGGAGCAGGATTATCTGATCGCATGACGAACAAAATAGTTTCTCTCGAAAGCATTATGGGAAAAGTACTCAGAGAGACACCTGAGATAAGGGACAGGATCAATCCTGATAATGTAAACAAGGAGTTAAGGGAAGCACTTAATAATGTTGGCATACGCCTTAGTTATGAATTTGCAATCAGATCAGGCAGATCGGGAATTATGTGGAAGACTCCCGGTTATAATGACGGACCCGGAACAAATAAGTTTATGAGGCAACTCTTCCCTAATGATCCAGTACCCGGTCAGAATCAGATAGTAATGTATTTCCATCAGGAAAAGCAATACAAGTTTGAAAAGATTGGCAATCTGGGTTTTCTTTCACTGCTTTTCACATCATTGTTGCTGCTCCTTTCAACGGGGACATTTATTGTTATCTTCAGGCAGAAGAAGATATCTGAGATACGGAGCGATTTCATCAATAACATGACTCATGAGCTGAAAACTCCCATTTCCACAATTTCTCTTGCTTCACAGATGATTGCAGATAAGACAATCTCTAACGACAGGAAAGACATAGACAACCTTGCAAGGGTGATATCTGATGAAAGTATGAGGTTAAAATATCAGGTCGAAAAGGTTCTTCAGATGGCTATCTTTGAAAAAGTCAAACTTAAATTAAACCTGGTGGAAACTGATATTCATAATATTCTAAATAAGGCAATAGAAAACTTCTCCTTTCAGGTAAATTGTGGTAATGGTTCCATTCTAAGGGTTTTTCAGGCCGAAGAATCTTTATCCATGATCGATGAGGTGCATTTTCTTAATGCTATATCTAACCTGATCGATAATGCAATTAAATATTCGAGGGAAAAACCTGAAATAAAAATTTCCACAAGGAATAACAGGAAAGGTATTCTTATCACAGTTGAGGATAAAGGTATTGGAATAAGTAAAGAAGACTTTAAAAGGATCTATGATAAGTTTTACAGGGTTCACTCTGGTAATATACATAAGATCAAGGGATTCGGCCTCGGATTAAGCTATGTAAAAAAGGTAATTGAAGATCACAATGGCAATATAAAAGTTGAGAGTCAGTTGGGTAAAGGGACCAGGTTCACTGTTTTTATTCCAAAAATCGGATAACCATGAAAAATAAGAAGATCCTTCTCGCTGAGGATGACAACAATCTTGGTATTCTGCTCAGAAACTATCTGAATGTCAAAAAATATGAGACTTCTCTGTGTGTGGACGGGAAAGATGCTCTTGAAGAATTTACCAGAGTTTCATATGATCTTTGCATTCTCGATATCATGATGCCTGAGATGGATGGACTCACACTGGCAAAGGAGATCAGGAAAATAAATCCTGGTATCCCGATCATCTTCCTCACAGCAAAAAATCAGAAAGAAGATGTGATAGAAGGATTTATCACAGGTGCTGATGATTATATAACCAAGCCCTTTTCAATGGAGGAGCTTTTATACAGGATTGTAGCAATACTGAGAAGAGTTTCTGAACCTGCGGTCCATATGAAAGAAGATCACTACACCATCGGAGAATATTCTTTTGATACATTGAAGCAATTACTTTCCTACAGGAATCAACAGGTTAAGCTTACCACCAAGGAATCGGAACTTTTAGAATTACTTTGCCGTCATAAGAATGAGATTCTGGAGAGAAATTTTGCGCTCAAAGCTATCTGGATTGATGATAACTATTTCAATGCCAGAAGCATGGATGTATATATTACCAAGCTCAGAAAATATCTTAAAAAGGATCCTTCAGTAAAGATCCTTAATGTTCATGGTAAAGGATATAAGCTGTTAACATGAAAAAAGTACCCTGACCTGTTGAGGCTTGGTCAGGGTATAAATCTTAGGTTAGATCATAGGGTTAAAGTATATCCTTTCCGGTCATCCCCCTATTTGCTATTTACAGGAAGCTAAAATAGTTATTTTTTCTTAGTATCAAACAAAAGGTTGAAAAAATCGTAATAAAAGCTTAACAAGAGATAAATATGGGATACTAATCAAGCTTCAAAACAGCCAGGAATGCCTGTTGCGGAACCTCGACATTGCCAACCTGCCTCATTCTCTTCTTGCCTTTCTTCTGTTTTTCGAGAAGCTTTCTCTTCCTTGTTATATCACCGCCATAACACTTGGCTGTAACATCCTTTCTTACTGCTTTCACTGTTTCACGGGCAATAATTTTTGCACCGATAGCTGCCTGAATGGCAATTTCAAATTGCTGACGCGGAATAAGCTCTTTTAATTTTACACACATTTTCCTCCCGAATTCGTATGCATGACCCCTGTAAATAAGTGTAGAAAGAGCGTCTACCATCTCCCCGTTAAGAAGGATATCCAGTCTCACCAGATCAGCTTTCTGATAGGCAGTATAATAATAGTCAAAAGAGGCATATCCCTTTGAAATACTCTTTAGCTTATCGTAAAAATCAAAGACAATTTCGGCAAGCGGCATTTCAAATGTAATTTCCACTCTGTCCCTGGTAAGGTAAACCTGGTTTTTCAGAGCTCCTCTCTTGTCAATACAGAGCTTCATAATAGAACCTACATACTCCGAAAGTGTGATTATCTTTGCAATAATATAGGGTTCTTCAATCCGTTCAATATAATTAAATGCAGGAAGTCCTGATGGGTTGTGAACATCTATCGCT
>Ga0315277_10007720_pt1 | contig 13923 bp, 7 predicted proteins | sample YL17G05_15_MG_FD_203695 | JGI IMG/M metagenome (GOLD analysis project Ga0315277, IMG submission 203695) | Sediment microbial communities from Yellowstone Lake, YNP, Wyoming, USA - YL17G05_15 | ecosystem: Environmental > Aquatic > Freshwater > Lake > Sediment | place: USA: Wyoming | collected... | reverse complement strand
GAATGCAAGCAGGGAGCGGAGAAAATCGGGGGCGCATACCCCTTTGGCATAATCGGAAATAATCACGCCGCTGATATTGCGAGAGACTGCATAGATGGACTTGAGTAATTTCCGGTGAAGGTTCGAGGCGGGAGGGATTTTCTCCTCGCGATCAATGCGTATGATCTGCTGCCCCCTGGAAAGGATGCGGGTTTTGAGGGTCGTGGGTCGCGCTTTCTCCCGGAAAAGGAGGCGCGAGCCGATCCCCTTTTTCTCGAGCAGGGAACAAAGCCTGTCCGCGCCGGGATCCCTTCCTGCAATGCCTGCGACAAGCGCCTTTGCCCCCATGGCTCTGAGGTTGGCAGCCACATTGGCTGCGCCGCCCAGAATATAATCCTCGGAACGGACGGAAGCCACGGCTACCGGCGCTTCAGGGGAGGTGCGCTCCACATCAGCCTGGATGTAATGATCCAGCATCACATCCCCGACCACGAGAATGCGGAGCTTCGGGTACCTGGTCAAAAGAGAAATGTCAAGAACCGGGTGTTGCGTTTTTGTTTTCATTTAAAATGCTCCGAATATTGTTGACGATAAGGTCTATAGCCACCTTGTTAAATCCGCCTTCAGGGACAATGATATCCGCATAACGCTTTGAGGGCTCGACAAATTCCAGGTGCATAAGGCGGACAATCCGCAGATATTGATCAATCACGGATTGAACGGAACGTCCCCGTTCCTTGATATCCCGGGAAAGACGCCGGATAAATCGAACGTCAGGATCGGTATCCACAAAGATCTTGATATCCAGCAGCTTTCTGACGTTTGCATCAACCAAAGCCATGATGCCTTCCAGAATCACGACATGCGCGGGTTTGATCAGAACGGTTTCCGCAAGCCGGGTATGAGTGGTAAAACAATAAATCGGGCGGGAAATGCTCCTCCCCTCCTTGAGATCGGTCAGATGTTTGATGAGCAGGGCATTGTCAAACGCGTCCGGATGATCATAGTTGATCTTTTCCCGTTCCGGCATGGGAAGATGACCGTTATCGAGGTAGTACATGTCCTGGCTGATAATGACAACATCATCCTCAGACATATCCCTGCGGATCCCTTTGGCAACCGTGGTTTTGCCTGAACCTGTTCCTCCCCCGATGCCGATGAGTTTTGTTTTCAACGATTTCTCACTTCCCTCGAGATCTTTTTTTGGAACACTCCGGACGGTTCTTCACATATCCTTCAAGCAAGATATCGGGAATGAGACGTGTGACCCGGACATCGTCCAGATTGATTGCATCCGACACTTGTCCAAACCCCTGAAAAAGAACCGGGGACGCGGCGGAAAGACCCCCAAGCAATTTCGGGGCGATAAAAACCATGAATTTATCCACCATCCGAGCCTGGATAAAGGAACCTGCCACGCGCCTGCCACCCTCGACAAGCAGAGATTGAATACCTTCGGAATACAAGGAGTGCAACAGGGAATGGATATCAAGATATTGCCCGCTCAAAGGAATTTGAAGCAGGAAAGCGCCCAGGGATTCGAGCCTTCTCGCCCTTTGAAGAAGCGCCTTCCCCCTGATAAAACCACAGGCAATAAACACCCTGTGAGACTCTTTGAAAAGGGCGGAATCTGGGGGAGTCCTGAGGCGTGTGTCGAGGATCACGCAGGAGGGTTGGGGAGATTTAAATCCGGGGCGCCTCACGGTCAAACGGGGATCATCCATTAAAACCGTGCGTATCCCGACAAGGACGGCATCGTGCCAACTCCTCAGCTTATGGGCAAATGATCGCGCCTTGTCTCCAGTGATCCATTTGGAAAGTCCGGTATCTGTGGATGTGCGGCCGTCCAGGCTCATGGCCCATTTGAGTGTGACAAAAGGGCGTTTTTTCTCATGAAAGGTGAAAAAAGCCTCATTCAGCGTGCGGGCTTGATCCTGCAGAACGCCTTCAATGACCTCAATTCCCGCGTTTTTGAGGATTTGAAATCCCTTTCCCGAAACCTTTGGGAATGGATCGCGAACAGCAGCCACAACACGGGACACGCCGGATGCAATGATGATCTCGGTACAGGGAGGGGTTTTGCCGAAATGACAGCAGGGTTCCAGGGTGACATAGAGCGTTGCCCCGCGTGCTCTGTTGCCAGCCATCTTAAGGGCTTTGCGTTCCGCATGATCCTCGCCTGCACGGGAGTGGTATGCCTCAGCAATCACTTCGTGCCCACGAACAAGCACAGCACCCACCATGGGATTCGGAGAGGTTCTGCCTCTGGCTCGAACCGCAAGCTTGAGCGCTCGTCTCATGAAATATTCATCTTTGATCATCAGCCGCTTAAAAAGTCCAGAACCGTCTGAGCCACGAACTTGATCTCCTGGCGTTTCAGACCGGGGAAGACCGGCAGGGAGATAACGCGTTTGCTGAGCTGTTCCGCCTGGGGATAACTCCCCTCCTTGTATTCGAAGAAATCAAAACATGGTTGGAGGTGGAGTGGAACGGGATAATAGATGCCGCAGCCAACCTTTTTTTCCTTCAGGTAAATTTCCAGGGCATCGCGCTGAGCCACCTGGATGGTATAAAAATTAAACACATGAGAAAAATCATCAGTTATTTCAGGCAGAACCGCATTGGCTTCCGAAAAAAACTTGTTGTAAAATCTGGCATTTTCGATCTTTTCGGCATTGGCATCCTCCAGATCGTCGATCTTGAGATAAAGGACAGCCGCCTGAATGGCATCAAGCCTGGTATTATATCCGACTTCATCATAATAGATATTATCCACACGACCATATTCTCTGAATTTCCTGAGTCTCTGGGCATGTTCGTCATTATCCGTGATGACCATTCCGCCATCCCCAACCCCGCCCAGATTCATGGTCGGATAAAAGCTGAAGCAGCCCGTGAGGCTGAATGTTCCCAGCTTGCGGCCATGGTACTGGGCGCCGGTGGCATGAGAACAATCCTCGATCACCGGGATATTGTATTTCCGGGCAATCTCCATCAGGCTGATCATGTTGACCGCTTTGCCGTAAAGGTGCACGGCAATGATGGCTTTTGTCTTTTCCGTAATCAAGGATTCCAGGTTGGTAATATCGAGCAGCCCTGTCAGGGGATCCACATCCGCAAACACAGGCATGGCTCCCACCCTGAGAATCACATGAGAAATGGCAATATGGGAGAAAACCGGCAGAATCACCTCATCCTCCGGTTGAAGGTCCAGAAGTCTGAGGGAGAGGAGAAGGGCGTCGGTTCCTGAATTCACCCCAATGGCATGTTTGGCGGACATCATAGAGGCGAACCTGGTCTCGAATTTTTCCACCATGGGACCGAGGATGAACCGATCGGTTTCAAATACGCTCTCTATCCTCTTCATGATATTCTCCATCAGATGCTCATGCTGATCGCTTAAACGGAAAAAGGGGACTTTCATCTTAGCGCCTTTCTATATACAGAATCAAAATCTTCATCGATGTTTCCTATGCACATCAACTGAAGACTCAACTTTACGAACTAAAAAACGCAAGTCAATGACTTTTGTCAATTGACTTGCAAGAAACAAAGATTTTATTCAATAATTTGACTGCCTGGTATGGCGAATCCGCCAGCCACAGGTAGTCCCCAAAAAGACATTTTTCATCTCCCGGCTGAATAAGGGACGAATCCTGGATCTGGCTTTTTATCACCCGGATGACAGGCAGCCAGAAATCCCCCAAAAGCACAATGGGTTTGGCCCTGTCCATGCCTTTTTGTATCCTTTCCCATGCCACGGCAAGTTCAATCAAAGTGCCTGTAGCGCCGGGAAGAATCACATACCCATCCCCCAATTCCATCAGTTTATGAACACGGGCAAAGAAATCGGGCATGGAAAGATTCTCGGAAATATAAGGATTGGGGGGTCCCCATCCGGTAACTGTGATTCCAATGGTTTTGCCTCCTGCGTCCCTGGCTGCCCTTGCCCCTGCCTCCATGGTTCCGGCATATCCTCCTGAGACATGGACATATCCTGCCTTTCCCAGGAGATAACCCAGTTCATACGCCAGCTGATATTGAGGATTATCCGGAGTGATTTTCCCGCTTCCGAAGACTGCGATGCGAATTTCCTTGTTCATACTTTTCGCGAGGTCTCCTTGAGTTTCTGCTCTAAAAGGCTAAAATCCGCTTCTATATCTTTGATTTGACTGGAATTACGCAATATCGCTGCTGGATGAAGAGTGGGAAGCAGGGGAATCCCATGATAGAGATGAAACTTGCCCCTGAGCCGATTGATGCCCTCATTCGTTTGTAACAGGGTCTGGGCTGCATAACGCCCCAGGGCGCAGATGACAAGGGGTTTCAGGATATCGAGTTGTTCCAGGAGATAGGGTTCGCAGGAGGAGATTTCATCCGGAAGCGGATCGCGATTTTCCGGCGGGCGGCATTTGACCACATTACAAATAAACACCTCCCTGCGGGAAAGACCGATTTGTGCAAGGAGGCGTTCCAGGAGTTTTCCCGCAGCGCCGACAAAGGGAATCCCTTCCTGGTCTTCATGGAAACCCGGCGCCTCTCCGACAAAGACCAGTTGCGCAGTGGGAGACCCATCTCCAGGCACAGTATGTGTTCTTCCTTGGGCGAGGCGGCATTTTTTGCAGGAGGCGATTTTTCGGGCAATGGTTTTGAGTTTTTTGGCTTTATCTTCACCCTCTATGCCGGAACCGGAATCCTGGAAAGGGATTCCTTTCTTCCCTCCATCAAGAACAATAAAATCAGATTCCTTGAGATAATTCATATACCCCTTGAGCTTACGCAGCAATTCTCTTCTCATGATGATTATCATCCACAAAAAAAGATATAATACACTGGGAAACATCAGGCAGGGAGTCAATGGATTTTTCATGAAAGTAAGACAGAGGGGCATCTCCCGAATTCGTGAGATGGATTCATCAGTGAGAAATGCCAATGGTTATTAAAAAGGGGATTCTTGGGGGAGGAGATGCACCCAGGACAGAGGAGAAAAAAAAATACGATAAGTTCTTGACATGCAAGGTTGGAATTCACTAATAAACCGTTATGTTTAAAATGAAGATAAACAGAGGTGAGCTTTCATGGAACGGATTTATGAAAATTTGAAAACTTTTGAGGACTATTGCGAGGCTCTGGCGGAGATGATCTCAGGCTCCGGCACAGGGGAAAAAACCGCGCCCGGTCTTTTAAAAAAGCCGCCCGTGTCCGAACGCCTCCTCCAATCCATCTGGATGGAGGGGCACCTGAAAAAAGACGAACTGAAAACCCTTTCCGGAAAAAGCGTTGAAATCCTCAGCCCAGGACGATGGAACAGGGAGGCAGGACCCGATTTCCTGGCAGGGGAACTCAGGATAAGCGGCGAAAACAGAAAAGGGGATATTGAAATTCACGTGAGTTCCTCCGACTGGATCAGGCATCAGCACGACCGGAATTTCGAATATAATAAATGCATCCTCCATGTGTGCCTGTACCAGGATGACAAGGAAAAAAACGATGCGCTGTTCAATGGAGACAGGGTGGAACGCCTGCTCCTTGAACCTTACGTTGATCCGGATTTCAAGACGCTGAAGGACACGTTCACAGACGATGATTATTCTTATCACGAAGATGCGGGCGTTGGGAAATGCTCCCCGATATTTCGATCGCTCGATCCGGAATTTCTGAACGGATTTTTCGACCTGGCAGGAGACGGAAGGATCGAGGAAAAGATGGAAAGGCTGAAGAACCAGCTCACAGGCGAAACGTACGATCAGGTTCTTTACCAGGCGCTAATGAGCTCCATGGGTTATAAAGGGAGCAAGACGCTTTTTTTCCTCCTGTCCAAAAGAGCGCCGATTGCGGAGATCTGGGAATATTCCAAAGGAAAAGATCCTGAGGAACGGGTCATCATTATGCAATCCATCCTCCTTCATGTGGCAAACCTGATCCCCCTGGATTCTGAGAAGAAATCCCCGATGGATGAGGAAACGATCCGGTATCTGAACGTTCTGAACCGATGGTGGATGGAGTTATCAGGGTATTTCAGCGACAGGATCCTGCCGCAGACGAAGAAATGGTATGCCCAGGTGCGACCCGTGAATTTTCCCACGCGGCGGATTTCCGGGATTGCCCGGCTGCTCGTTAAGATTGCGTCCAATGGGAGATTGCTGGACAATTTTGCAACGCTTTTCCGCCAGGGCGCGGAAGGGGCGAAGGACAATCAGGCGGTCAGGCGTTTCCTCAAAGAGACGGAGAATCTTTTGACTATCTCCCAGGATCCGTACTGGAGTTATCGGTTCAATTTTACAAGTCCAAAGTCGAAAAAATCCCTGACATTGATCGGAGCGGACAGGGCGAAGACTGTGCTTTTCAATGCGCTCCTTCCCATGCTCCTGCTCAGCGCGAGATCCGAGGGAGACAAGGTGCTTGAGGATTTCATCCTCCGATGCCTCAAGATCTTCCCTCCCCTTCCGGACAATGTGGTGACGAAATTCATGCGCAGCAGATTGTTCGGGGATGAAAAGGCGGCAAAACAATACATCTTCAACGAACGCAGGCAGCAGGCCCTGTTCAAGATCTTCCATGATTGCTGTAACAACAATGAAGTGACGTGCGACGAGTGTTATTTCTACAGGCAGTCCAGGAACCGGGTCTGCGATGAGTGAAACGGTAGAGTAAATTGTTAATAGATTATTGTTAATTGAAAATATTTTTTTATCCAAACTTGAATAAGGATTTGATAGTAAGGGATGAATTATTGCATTTTGGGGATTAATATAACAACCACAAAGAGGAATCTATTTTTTCCGTGATGCGAACATTTCCCGGAATGGTCGCCGCGCCGGCAAAGTCGTCAACCGGATCAGAGAGGATGATGGGAACATCTCCCACAGCATCGGGTTTGATAAACAGCTGGACATTGATCACCACCCGATCCCCGCTGAAACTTGGGCCTGAACCGCGAAAGGCGCCTATTGCCGCAACGCCGGGCACTCTTTCGTATGCGCCAAGGCCAAACCACCCTTCACTGGCCGTGCTCCCGCTTTCCACGCCGTCCAGCTCGAGCATTGCAGGGTTATAATGCATAAGAACGCCATACGAGCTGGTTATGGGGCTGTTCAGGACCGTAATCGGGACTATAACCGGATATCCCCGCGACCCAAGTGCGTTTCCTGCAACCAGGGTGCAACCCAATCCGGGATTTTCGCTATTTGATACTGGGGTTTCACAGAGTTCAAGGATTCTTGTTCCTTCAAAACCCTCGAAAATCCATTGAGCATCCCGTGGGGTGATCGAATTGTCGCAATTGGCATCCATAACGCCCCGTTGTTTTTCTTTCATCTGATCCGGCGTTACGCCCTGGAGATAGCATTGTAAAACAAAAAGGCTGTCCTGGAGTTCGAACACTCCGTCCCCATTCGCGTCGCCGATGGGATAGTCGCCGACATTGAAATCCAGACGAATTGTCCTTCCCCGCGAATCCGGGGTCATTGTAATGACCTCATACCCGTAAGGGATTTCGATGGTTTCAAGGTTATACTCAATGGAACCCTGATAGGAGATTTGAAATGAAGAGGGCAATTCAAGGCAGCCGGGCGTAATGCCGTTTCCAGTCAAGTCCGTTTCCAGGGGGAAATAGGTTTTATAGGAATAGATTCCGCCTTGTCCATCTTTGAAAGAGCCAAGTCGGGTCTCCACCAGGATGGGGTCTCCGCCTTCCGCACATGTAAGGGTTAATTTCAACTTTCCTTCAGTGACAAGAATTCCCTCGTTCCACACCTTTCCCCAAATCTGAACGCCTGGTTCGGAGATGCCGGCGCCATGAGCGAAAGATAACATCAAGAACGAAAGGATCAGGAAACCAAATGCGGAAACCCATTGATTTGTTTTGCGTCGTATCATTTTTTTCACCTTTCGAAGGGTCTTTTCAAAGATTATGATTATTTACAATAAGAACTCACATACACCCACTCTTTCAGAGATCATTAATTCCCCGAATATGCATACGTCTGGAAGAATAGTTTGATATCTGTTACAGCGCTGCCGTCGCGCACCTCCCGGATAGTGTCGCCATATTCATTGATATATTCCACTACTATCGAGCCATCGGGCAAATCCGGATCGTCGGGGCTGTACTGGGGAAGAACGCTTCCGTAAATGAACCTGAGCCTGGCTTCGAGTCGATCCGTATGAAGCGTGCCGCAGGGGATGATCAGGTACCAGTCATTGTTCCACACGGAGCGGCCGATCAGCCGGCTGTTGGTGCTCATATTCCCGGGATCCAGATCCTCGCCGATGTCGCAGGAATAGGCGCGGAAAGAGGAGTGCCTGAGTATTCCGCCATATTCACCGAGGAGCGTATCATTGATGGGAATCCAATCCACATCACCGATTTCACCTCCTGAGAGCGGGAAGGGTACAGGCAATGCCTGTTCGAGGACCTTGAATTCGCGTATTTCGCTCCCCTCGCCCGATGGACTGCGAATGATATCCACCCCTGCGGGGATAAGATAAATACGCGGGGTATTGGAAAGCCCGGCAGAGATGTTATCGTAATTTTCAAACCACACGCCCACAGATCGGATCTTTGTGGCGAAATTGGAGGAATCATAGGCGCTGTCGTTGCCCACAAGGTCGCGCGTAAAGAAGTTCTTGCCGAAATTGATCTCGGTTCTGAATTGGAACACGAACCCGGGTTCCTTTTCCATCCTGGGCCAGAAGGGACGGCAGTAACGTTCGAATACGGGATGGGTCAGGATATCATCGGTCCACGCCTGTTCGAGGACGCCCCTCCAGGTTTGCGTGGCGTTTGCCTTGTAATCCGGGGAAATTCCATCAGAGGGAAGGACTCTGTAATTCCCGGAACGCAGGGAGAACCAGTTGGTTTCGATCTGGGGATTGTTGAAACCGAGTTGTCCTTCGAGGGCGAGGGTCCAATTCAGATTCATTCTGGCAAGGACATCAGCCAGGCCGGCGTCGCCGAATCCGGTTCCGGTAAGGGGTTCGCCATCCTCGCTGATATTGCCTATGGTGCGGCACTTGATGATTTCCATCATGAAGTCCTGACCTGGTTTGCGGGAATCGCCGGGAAGGAGATTGGTTTCATAATCATACGCAAGGGCTGAAAGAAGGGCGTAACGCTGAGCCAGGTCGTACTGGGCGCGGTATTTCTGCAGGGCGTCGTTTCTAAAGATGCGGAAAGCCATATCCCTGTATCTTGTTTCAGAGACATCAGCAGCAGTTTCCTTGCGGAAACGAACAAAGCTCTGAAGGAGGCGTTCGCCTTCAGCAAGAGCGGCGAAATACTCGCCGGACGCTTCATCCATTTTTTCCATGAGGACATACAGTTCATATTGTTTTGCCTGGAGATTGCCGGCCCTGTCTGCGAGATCGAGGAGTTCCTGGCGCAGGGCGAATTCAGCGTCCTGTGCAAAGAAGCGGATACTCTGCCCAACCTGCATCTCCTGCTTGGCGTATTCGGCAGCCAATTCTGCGCCATAAGCGACTTTTTCCCCAACGGAGACCGAGGTTCCTGCGATGACGGCGCCGAACTTGATGGCGCCCCGGGCAACGGATAAAACATCATTCGCCATTCCCACGCAACCCGAAACAGCGGTAGCGCCCGCCTCGGCAGTGAATTTAATATCTTCTTTTCCTTTCTCTGTGGCTTTTTGAACGATCTTCATTCCCTTGATCAGGCCGTCCATGACGCCTGTGATTGTGGCAAAGAGCTTTTGAAACTTGATCTGGTCAAGCTTGAGGTTGTATTGCGCTTGGAGAAGCTCCACTTTATCATCGAATGTGGCAATATAGGATTCATAATCCGCCTTGGATGCAAGGAAGGCGCCAACAGCCTGGAAATATTCGGAGCGCGCCTTCTGGATGGCGCCCGGGGCTTTGCGGCTGCCGGTCCAATGACTGGGTTTGATCATTCCCAGTCCCTGGGTGGAAATATTGTAAGTTACCGGATGAGGATGCGTGACAATCTTGCCTCCAATCATGTTAAAGGAAATTCCGCCTGTGTTTTCGAAATTAAACAACTCATTGGTAAAGTTAACATCAACGGAATAATCCTTGAGGCTCATATCTCCTCCACCCCATTCGGATATCGCCTGACGCAGATAAGAGTCGTCAATATAATCGTAATGATACACATCGGGTCCGTTGTATCCCTTGGGATAGGCGCCGCCGGGGCCGATGTCATCCGCATAGGGATAGCCAAACACCTCGATCAAGCGGCTTTGAAAGTCGCGTTCCCGCTCCACCGCAGTCTTCTTGTATTCGGTATAGGCGTTGAATTGGGTATCGAGCATTTGTTTGGCTTCGCTGGCATATCCAAAAACCGCCATGGCGTTATTCAAAGCTGCAACAGCGCGGTCATATACCTGTTCAAAATGCGTCTGGCCCTCGTCAACAAGCAGAGGATCAATATCGAATGGGATCGTGTTCCGCGTCAAGCCCAGGGGATTGAGTCCCAGGTCCGCTTTGTCCATTTCCGCCTGGATCTGGTTGAAGGCGCTGTAAATTTCGAAGATGTCCCGCACTTCCTTGCGATCAATGGTGCGGATCGTTGTTTCGGTTGTGGGATCGTCATAGGGCAGGATGGCGTTGGCTGTAACCCAATCGAGGAATGCGCCCTGGCCGGAGCGGCTTGCCCAATCGGAAACGCCCCAGGCGCGTTCCCGATTCGAATCCCTGTATCCCTGCCATTGGTATTCCGGATAGGTGACATAATACTGGCGATAGACCATGTTGACGATTTCCTTGCCGGTTCTGGCTTTTGCAGCAGCGGCTCTAGCGAATTTTCGTTCATCGAAATAATTCACCTCCACCGGATTGCCGGCAACCATCGTAACCTCCGTGCGCGGCGCCCAGGTATAAAGGGGATGCTTCAGGAGATTATAATAATACCGGATGGCAGAAAGATAATGGCCCCAGGCATCGCCATGTCCCTGGGGATACATGATCATGGCGTCCGCGACGTCTATAAATCCATCCTGGTTCCCCATGTGGTCATTGATCGTGTAGTTGAGTTTATAAGCCACTGCCCCCAGATCTCCGGTGAAATTCCAGATGAATCGGTTGTAATACGGGGCATGGGTGACACCGGGATACATGGAGTCGTCCCTTCCCCTGAGAAGGCCCAATTCCTCCTCCATGAGCGAGGAAGCCTGGTTCATGAAGGTATGCATGGAAGAGGTCATGGCAAGGTATATTTGAGAATAGGGAAGATTGGGATCAATGGCGAAGGTGATGGTGGGATCCTGTGCATCTGCATACGCCTCGTTGCCGAGGAGCATATAAAGATCCGAGAGTTTTCCAGCGACTTTGAGGAGCGTTGCATTGATATCTTCATTCGCCATTCCTGCGTCGATGCTGATTTTTTTGGCGCGTTCATACACAGTTTCATAGATTTCGATCAATCCGAAATTATCCACAGTGTCGCAGGAAAGGGGAACCGCGCCTTCCCAGCGTGGTCCTGCCTGGATGATCTGGCTGGTATGGAGGCTTAAGGGATTTGCCGGATCACCGAGTTCGAGGAATCTTTGATCATAGGGATTGATCCCGCGAAGGACGCGCGAAACCCAGCCTTCTGCCAACTGGGGTTCGGACCATTCGGTCCACAAGGATGCTTCACAGGGAGAATCAGCGCTGGAAGAAATCCTTCTGTATCTGCAGGTGAACCAGTTATCGCTGAGGGTATAAGGTGTGGCGCCCTGGATGGTCATTTCCACGCCTCCATAATGCGCGCCCTCGTCCGAGGGTCCCCCAAGCGTCGGATGAGGAGGAAGAATCGTGGATGGAACGCAGAACCACTGCGGATCGGAAAGTTCCTGATCCGGGCCATCGGTTGGGGGACCGTCCGGAGCCACCTTGCCCGGGGCACCGGTCCAAACTACCCACTGGTATTCATAAAGGTCAGGATCCCCGGCAAAGTCGAGGTTATAACGCATGGTGAGTTTCTCATCGAATGCGCAGGAGGGATACAAGGGCATGATTCGCGTGGAAGTTAGGGGACATACGACCTTGAACACATGGACATCAATGGGAGAGGCTATGCCGCAAGGCGGGTCCGGTGCGTTTGCGGTTGCCAGAACAACATAACCGAGGAAATCCTTTATTGCCCGGGCTGCGGATAAGGTTCGCGTATCCTCATCAGGGAGAAAGTCGTCAAACGGCATGGCGATATAATCCTGGTTCGTACTGTTCTGTTTTAGGTCCTTGTAATTACGGGTTAGCTGGATGAATGTCCAATCCGTAAGACTTGCACGGGCGGTTCCTGTATAGAAGTAAGGAACGTTCATATTATAATTGCCGTTGGCATCTGTTGTGGCAAAATCAATAAGCCCGCTGAAGAGGACAACCACTCCCGGAACAGGATCGCCGTGGATCGGATTTCCCGAGGCATTCAGTTTCATTGTGGTGATTTTCCCGGAGATTTTGACGGTTGGTATAGGCGTCGCGGTTGAGGTTGGAGTTGGCGTCGGCGTTGGTGTTGATGTTGACGTTGGGGTTGGGGGTGTCGTCGGTATTCCGTCGCGATTCAGTTCTCCCAATTTCATGAGCCTGTCGATCAGAACGCCGAATTTATCCTTTTCCTCCTGGTCGCAATTCCAATCGTTGCACAGGTTCTTCAGTATCTCCGCCTCGCGGATGCTCAGGACATTGGGCCAAAGCATGGCATCAGTGTAAAACTCGCCATTGAAAGGATCTCCGGGTTCAAAGTAAGCCCCCTTGAATCTCAGGATCTTTTTATCCGGCAGATAAGTGAAGCGTTTGGCGAGTGTGGGAGGCAGGTTCTTGAAACCCCAGTCGCGGGATCCCAGGATTGGTTGAATCAGCATCTTCCTTGTGATCCGATCCAGGGAGTCGGCATCGTCGAACTCATCTTCGAGGGAAACCGTGACAGAGCGGGTGGAATTATACATGGTAACCGGGGACTCAAAATTCGGATCATCCTGATTCAAAACATAAATGACATCCACGCTGCAGGGATTTTTGACATCAGGCAGGCTGTTTTTTGCGGTGATCAGGGAATCAGCAACGTTCAAAGTCATAACTGTTTCGGGCATGGTGGGGTGCAAGTCCGGCCAATAAATATCATAAGAAACAGGGAAGGGAATGTTGGATGGGCCGCCCGGTTCATCAGGAAGGAGGTAATCCAGTTTGAAGTCGCCGTTTCCCGCCCCTTTCCTGTGCCAGGGCATCCAGGAACCGATGGCGGGGTTGTTTCCCCCTGCGAAATCATCCGGGAAGTAAAAGGCCGGTTGTGCAGTATAATAATAACGCATGGCAATTTGCGCGGAATCCAACTTGCCGTCTGAGTCTTCATCAGTATCTCCGGCAGCCCTTGCCCAGATGGTATTTTTGCGATCCTTGAATATGCGATCCGTTTTTCCTGAGATATCCGGATCCTGGAAATTATAAGGAGAAAGGTCCAGCTGTAAAAGCGGCATGGGAGGCAGAACGACCTTGCCAACCTTGGCGTCAAAGAGGAATTTATAGGTTGCATCCTCAGCCACGATCCCCCACAACTTGAAATCCCAAAGGTCCCAGGAATGGGAAGGATCGGGTTTGTTGAATTTCACCAGGACAAACGGTTTTGAAGTTTCCTTTGCCGGAATGGTCTCATGATTCATATCGTCGCGCATGGCATAAACCGCGCCGTCCAGAAGAAAGGCGTGTTCTTCATTTGGATTGAACCCGGGTTTATATTTTCCCCCTTCAACAGCAGTGTTCTGGGTATAGACATTTGGCGCGATGTATTCACCGGGATCGAGCTCGCCTGTGCCGAGGCCGCTTGCCATCACGATCAGGGGATAAGTATCCGGATAGGCACAGCTGTATCTCACAATTTTGGAGGGCCATTGCACGCCATGGCTGGTATGGGACCACCAAACCTCGAGGCTCCCGGCATTTACCGAGAAAACCTGGCCTGTGGCGTTATATATTTCCGGATCATACCAG
>Ga0315277_10007719_pt1 | contig 13923 bp, 13 predicted proteins | sample YL17G05_15_MG_FD_203695 | JGI IMG/M metagenome (GOLD analysis project Ga0315277, IMG submission 203695) | Sediment microbial communities from Yellowstone Lake, YNP, Wyoming, USA - YL17G05_15 | ecosystem: Environmental > Aquatic > Freshwater > Lake > Sediment | place: USA: Wyoming | collected... | reverse complement strand
GTTGGCCATGTGCGACTGGCTCGGTTCGGCGACGATTTTCTTGCCTTCCACTTTGGAGTCCTTTCTGCCGCCGGCGGCTGAGATCGTCAAAAGATTCGGTTCCACGTGATCGTTGCCGATCTCGAGCATGCCTTCGGTTCCATATGCGGCGAAATGGCAGCCCGCCGAATTCGCCAGTCCGAATCCCCAACTCATCAGGAACCCTTCGGGATAGTCCAGGAGCGCATGAAACGTGTCGGTGTGTTCGCGCCCATCTTTCCAGACATAGATATTGCCGTGGGCAACGGCGCTGGCCGGATACTTCGCTCCCGTCAGCAAATGAACGGCGTCCGCATAGTGGCTCATCCAGAGACCCGACAGTCCGTTGGTGAACTCCTTGTAGAGGTGCCAGCGGCGCAGCAACTTCGGATCGAAATCCCGCCTGGGTTTGTCGAGCAAATAGGCATCCCAATCCACGTCGTCCTTTTTGCAGTCGGCAAACGAGCGCGCCCAGCGTGGCTCATTAAAGTTCGCCTCGGCGCAGACGCGATTGATCCGGCCCAGGACGCCGGCGGCCAGAACCTTCGACGCCGCGATATAGCCGCCATGGCTGCGATACTGGGTTCCGGCCTGCACCACTCGCCCCGTCGAGCGCGCCAGATCGAGCGCCGTGTTCGCGTCGGCCAACTCCATGCACATGGGTTTCTCGACATAGACATCTTTGCCTGCTTTCAGCGCGGCGATCAGGATCGGCCCGTGACTGAAATCCGGCGTTGCAATCACCACGGCGTCAATATCGGCGAGAGCCAGGAGATCGCCGAACCGAGCGAATTGGCGCGGTTCCTTGCCCAACCCGTCTTTGATTCTGGCCGCGGCGCGACCCAGATTCGCCTTCCACACATCGCAGACCGCCGTGATCTCCACGTTCTGCTTTTCGGCCAACGAGCGGATGTCGGCCATATGCGCCGAGCAGCGGTCGCCGACGCCGATCAAGCCGATCGAAAGCCGTTCGTTCGCTCCGTATGCCCGTCGCGCAATCAAGGCGGTCGCTCCAAACGCAGCGACACCGGCCGAGGTGCGCGCGAAAAACTTACGGCGAGAGAATGTATGCTCTGACATTCGATTCCTCCATGGGTGCATCGCGGACGCGATGGTTTATCACGCCCTCACGATGCGGTGAAGTCTTCGGGCCTAAAAGTCCTGTTCCAATCTCTACAGCGACACCCTAGCACTTTGCAACGATGTTGTGCAGTTGCGAAAGTGAGACGAATGTAGCCCCTTCGCGCTCGAGCGGTAGCTTCTTGACTTGCCTCATCCTTTTTGGTGTCATTTTCTCCGGCGACAAACGTTTGGCCAGGAAGGCCGAGGCTTGTTCCCCATGGGCGTGCAAGCGGCGAACAAGCCACTGTTCAAAGGACGATGGAGGTTTTCGCATGGGCAAGAAGCAAGTGCCGAAGAGGGAATGGGACCGCCGCGTTGTTCGTAAAAGTGACCAGTTGACCGCCACACTGCGCGATTCCGCCGACGGAGAAGATTTCTGCCGGCGGCTGCGCGCGAAATGCGAGGAAGCCGGCATGAAAGCGCCCCCGCTCATCTCCGTCGGCCAGGGCGAACAGATCGCCATCGCCTGCAAGAGCCGCGACCAGGCGATCTTTGTGCTCGATTTCGCCCAGGAGGCAATTGACGAAATGCCGGAATGAGGGGAGCGCTGAACGCAGAATGATGAACGCCGAACAAAAATGCGCAGACTTGAAACTTGAAACCTGAAACTCGAAACCTGAAACTTGAAACCTGAAACTCTCTATACGAGCAAGTCGCCACCGCTCGGATAGGTCACAATTCCATCCACAGCTTTTGCCTCGCGCGACAGGCGATGTTTGCAACTTTCGCCGCCTCCCTGAATGTGGACAACCCGAACACCGCGGGCTGTCTTGGTTCAGCGTGAATCCGACAGTTGGCTTCGGAAATAAGGCAATGTCGCCGCCGCAGTCGCGTGTGCTCCGATTCGGATTGACTTCACCGAAGACGGGGTGTAACGAAGGGATTTAATGTTAGGTGAACATCGCAGAAGTGCGATCTGAATAGCTTGTGCGCCCGTAGCTCAGATGGATAGAGCATCGGATTCCTAATCCGGGGGTCGCGTGTTCGAATCACGCCGGGCGCGCTTTTGATATTCCTTAGGGTTACATCACATTGGCCAGCCTAGAAAACGGGCGATAGGACCGTCGGATCGCAATCCGGAGCTGCTGAGGGAAGGTGGATTGCGGCCCGGCCCTCGAACTGGCCGAACATCACACGCTGGCAGAGGCGTGCAGATGTGTACCCCACGGCATAGTCTGTCTGCCTTCAGCCCTGCGCTTCCGCGAGCTGACCACACAGGCCCCGTTCGAAATCTGGATGGCTATCGAGGGAAAAGCGTGGCGCCCTCGAGTGGACTGGCCTGTGATGCGTTTCATTCGCTTCTCTGGAGCCGCTCTGACAGAAGGTATTGGGGAACACCGCATCGAGGGGGTTACGGTGAAGGTTTACAGCGTTGCGAAGACTGTCGCGGACTGTTTCAAGTATCGGAGCAAGATCGGGCTTGATGTGGCGCTGGAAGCGCGTTGCGATTGCCACCGACACCGGAAGTGCACGAACGATGGCCTGTGGCGATTTGCGAAAATCTGCCGTGTGGCAAACGTGATGAAGCCGTATCTGGAGGCGATGATCTCATAGAATCTCCCCGTCCAGCTCAAACCCCATGGCCGCTGGTGTGCATAAACTAGTTGAAAACCACCAACCCTTTGGCGATACCCTCAGTTAGCTAGGAAAAGGAATGGTGTTCGTGCGAGCGGGGGGATTACATGCCTCACAGCAGTCAGTTGCCAGACGTTGACTTTCGTGACATCAGAACGCTCGGCGGCAGCAAGCACTATGCTTTCGAAGAGTTCTGTTGCCACATCGCGCGTCGAGACAAGAGCGTTCCTCCTGGAAGCACATGGGTTCGATATGAGGGTGTAGGTGGAGACGGCGGGGTTGAGTGCATCTGGCAGCGTCCAGACGGCCAGGAGTGGGGCTGGCAGGCGAAATACCTGTTCAGACTGGACAAAAGGCAACTCGACAAGTCCGTGAGAACAGCCCTTGAGATTCACCCGAACCTGACTCGCTATATCATCTGCCTTCCCTGTAATCTCACGGGTCGGACAGGACGGAAAGGGAAGAGTCAGGCCGAGAGATTCACTGAATACGAATCAGAGTGGGACTTGCTGGCGAAGAGCCGGGGGAAGAACGTCCGGTTTGAGCACCTCTGTAAATCGGACCTTCTCACAGCGCTGCTTGACTTCGACTCCCATCAAGGTCGGCTTCGTTTCTGGTTTTCAGAGGAGTTCTTAGGCGACGAGTGGTTCGTCAAGCATCGTGAGGAGATCGTGACGCTATCCCATCCGCGATACACGCCCGACCTGCGGGTAAATGTCCCCGTCGCGACTGCTTTCGAAGCCTTTGGGAGAACGCCGAGTTGGAGGCAATCGGTCCTCGCGCTGTCTAGGGATGTCAGGAAATCCAGTGAGGGTTGGGGGCAGCACAGCAGTGGCAGCGGCTCCGGAATAACACCGGAATTCCCGGCTGCCGCCAAGGAACCAGCGGAATCTCTTCGTCGCAGGCTGGCGGAAATCGAAGACATCCTAACAGTTTTTGCGCGTGAGGGAAACCCAGGGATTCCCGGGAGCTTTCGTAAAGTGGTTGCTAATGGTATACGGCTGGCATCCCAATGTCTCTTGATTGCCAGGGATGACCTTGAAGCCAAGCATGGCAAGGGTGCCGCTGACTCGATTGCATTCCGGCATTTTGCCCACGAGGTTGAGGCTGAGTTTCCGGAAATCCATGTAGACACAGCTCGCGACCTCGTGGCTGCGTTGACGAAACTGAGCGAGTGGCTTAACGGTCCTGAAGCAGATCTCCCGGAGTCGCCCACAATGATATTAGTCGGACCAGCTGGCATTGGCAAAACTCATGCTCTGTGTGACGCCAGTGTTGAACGGCACAAGAACGGATTTCGGAGTGTAGTATTCTTCGGGGAGGGATTCAATCATGTCGCGGGGGAACCCTGGGAGCGTATGCGATCACAGCTTGGATTCGGCAGCAATATCTCTCGTGACGAGTTCTTTGGGATGCTGGACGCCGCCGGGGAATGTAGCCGTCAGCCTCTTGTGATCTTCATAGATGCTTTGAATGAGACCGTGCCACGCCGTTTCTGGTATGATTCGCTCGCGGGCTTGGCGCAACAAATGAAGCGCTATGATTGGCTAAAGTTGTGTGTATCCTGCCGAACCACATATCTGGAGGACGTGATCCCCCCAGGGTTTGACTGGCCGCGGATCGAGCATACGGGTTTCGCTGGCGTCGAGTTTAATGCTTGCGCCGAGTTCTTTGACCACTACAAGCTAGAACTTCCGTCGATGGCGCTACTCCAACCGGAGTTCTCCAACCCCCTTTTCCTACGCCTAGTCTGTGAATCGCTTAAGGATGCCAACGTAACTCGGCTCCCCCAGGACGGTGTTGGTATCAGCCACATCGTTCGATTCGTTCTGGACAGTAAGAACAAGAAGCTCGCGCGAGAACTGGATTACGATCCCAGGGAGAAGTTCGTCCAACGAGCTATAGAAGGCATCGTGTCCGAGATGCAGAAGCGTAATGCGAGATGGTTGCCGTGGCGTGACGCCAAAGGCTTCGTTGATGCGATCCGACCATCACAACAGAAATCCACGTCGCTTTTCGATCACCTGCTGGGAGAAGGACTCATTCGAGAGGACAGAAAAACTCCAACAGACGCAGGGAGCGAGCCCATTGATGCAGTGTTCATTGCCTTCGAGCGAATGGCCGATCATCTCCTTGCCGAGAAGTATCTTGCCGACGTATCGGACGGCAGTCTGCCTGATGCCTTTACCAATAGCGGAATTCTGCATTTTGCCGTTCGAGGTGAGATTGCTGCCCGTGAGAATCGCGGTTTGTTGGAGGCGCTGGCTGTCCAGGTGCCCGAGAGGTTCGGGATGGAGCTGACCGAGGTCGCAGGTGGACAGGTCCCGGCCTCAATTCTGAAGTTCGCTGTCATTGATTCCCTCGTTTGGCGCAGAGCCGACGCTTTCACTTCGAGAACGGAGAGAATCGTCCGGGATGCTCTGGACGATTCGGGGTTGTTTGCTGGAACCATGGAGGCGCTCTTGGGCTTGAGCACGAGAGCGGACAATCCACTCAATGCCAACTGGTTCCACGACCTGCTTTCTTCCATTAAGATGCCGGACCGCGACGCAGACTTCTGCCCATTCTTTCATCGCACCTATGGTGAACGCCAGGGCCTCGATCGTCTGATCCGTTGGGCGCTGGACGGTGATCTTCGAGCTGTGTCGAACGAGGTGGCAGAACTGTGGGCAACACAGTTGTGTTGGTTCTGCCTTGCCGCTGATCGGCGGGTGAGAGACCACGCAACCAAGGCCATTGTTCGTGTTATGGACAGGCATCAGTCGAAATGGCCGGGGATCATCGAGCGCTTTAGCACGGTTGACGATGAATATGTTCTCGAGAGATGTCTGGCTGCCGCTTACGGTTCGCTGATCCGGACAAACCAGGCAGAGGCCATAAGAGAAACGGCGAAGAAAACCTTCGAGCTGTTCTTCGACGGGGGGCTGCTCCCTCAGAATGCCATGGTGCGGGACTATGCGAGACTGATTCTCGAGCTCGCGGCTGATCGAAACCAGTTGCCAGAGGGGATCAACCCCGAGGACTATCGCCCGCCTTACGAGAGTGAGTGGCCGCTAGAATTGCCCACACAGAAAGTCTTGGATTTGTACGAGGACGCGAGCAGGGATTATCCCCGCCTCTATCAGAGCCTTTTAGGCTCGTTGAGTGACTTCCTCAGATACGTGATCGTCGGCACTGTTCACGGCTACGAAAACCAGGTTAGCGAGGGCCAGTGCGCCGGCTGGATTTTCAAGCATGTTCTTGACATGGGGTATACCCCAGAACGCTTTGCAGCCTTTGACCGCGAAATGATCCGAGAGTATGGGCCAGGTCGGGAACGACCTGTCTGGGCGGAGAGAATCGGAAAGAAGTATCAGTGGATTGCTCTGTATCGCTTGATGGCACGCCTCGCTGACAATCTCGAACCCGAACGCAAACCCTGGGAGCTGCCTGCCCCTTCTATTCCCGAGCTTCAAGCATCAGGAGAGCGTAATATTGATCCCACAATACTCGTGAAAAAAGACCTGGACCAGCATTGCCCGTGTTGGTGGAATCAGTTGAGATATGACTTTCATTCCGCGGAGCGACTCAATGACGCCGACTGGCTTGACCTGAGCGATTTCCCTGACACAGCACCGGCTTTGCAGGTCACGCAGCCTGTCACAAATTGCAGCTGGCTATTGTTGCATACCTTTCTGGAGTGGACCGACCTCCCCGAGGAAGAGAGCGTCTTTGCTTTGCACAGGCGGCTTACGATGCAGATACGCAGCTATCTTGTGCGCCGAACAGACCGAAACAAATGCTGGAACTGGTTGGGCCGACGAAACCTGTGGAACCACCTCACACCCAAATCCAATGGGCTCCGTGGGTTTGTGGGCGAATACCCGTGGGGCCTGCCTTACCGCCTCTTGTTCGAAGAGTCCTTCAAAGAGGAAGCGTACCGTGAGGTCCCGTGTGTAATGTTGGAGACCACGAATAGTATTAGCTGCAACTACGAGCTCGACGCTTACCAAGAACGATACATCAACCTTCTTGTCCCCCACGAAGTGTTCTTCAAGTTGGATCACTTGAGTTGGGATACCCGAGCCGGGTGGGTATCCGCTTCCGGGCAGCAATGTTTCCTGCACTCGTCCATTCTTGTACCCGGTCCCCGCGCGTTTCTTGTTGAGAAGGAATACTTGCTCGAATTCCTCCAGAAGAACGAGCTCGTCCTGGTTTGGGCAGTCTTGGGCGACAAGCATCGGTCTGGCAGCGGGCGACCATCAGAGGAGATCGGGTGGACGTATTACTGCAGGATCCACATGCTCGCTGACGATCGCTATAGCAATTCGCATGGAAAGACGTTCCGGGAGATCCCCCAGCAGGCAAACCAATGACAGACCAAGTGCAACAAGCGCATTGTGACAGATCGAAAGCAAACGCGATTGCGCATTGCGAATTGGCAGCGGCGGGCGGGGGTGTTGACGCAGCCGAAGATGCCGTGTCTGGCGGCGTATCATGCGCTGAACCTGACGGCCGGATGTCCGAACGAGTGCCACTATTGCTACGCGCAAACCTATGCCCATCATCCGGGATGGGGAACGGTGGCGTTTTACGGAAATGTCTTGCCGCGACTGCGCGAAGAATGGCCCCGGATGCGCGAGAAGCCAACCCTCGTTTACTTCAGCACTGCCGCGAGCCGTTCCTTCCCGTCGAGCCGAAGATAACGATCCGGTGGGACAGATCCCAATAATGCTGTGTGCGCCCATCCGTGTTTTTCGGACGGTCAAGCTTCCTGACCTGCTGCTCGCAGGAAATCGTATCGGAGATGAGAAAAGTTCCTTCTGGGAAAAAGCAGACCAGTCCATAGTCTCGCACGTCGTTAACGGCGCGCTGGATGGCCGCGGTGGCGATTTGGAAGGCATCCGTCAGCGTGAGATTGTGTCGCGCCCGCAACTCCCCTGCCTTGTCGGCGATTGTGCGGTCAATGGGAACGAACTCTGTCTTGCTGCCGCTGACAATATCGTCGGCAAAGACTTGCCTAAGTTCCGTCTCGTTCGAACGATAGGGCGCGACAAGGCATTCGGCCAGAGTAACCGGCGAAGTGACCGCCGTAAAAGCGTTTGTGTCCAGGCGGTCGAACACCGTTTCAACGAGCGGCAAATAGCGCGCGTTCTCTTCGACGTAGTAGATGACGGGCGCTGTGTCCAGAAACAGCCGTCTCACGGATTGCAAGCGGTCGGCGAGGGTCATTGCGACTTCCTCAGCTCGCGCTCACGTTTCTCATCTGCCTCGCGCCGGGTCCGCGAGACCCATGCCTGCGCGTCTTCGCCAAGGAGCGAAGGGCGAGCCAGTCCCCGGATGTCGCGCCATTTTCGGCGGGGCGAAGAGGGTGGGCGGACGGCCCGCGCACGCTCGACCAACTGCGCCGCCAAGGATAGCTGCTCGTCAGCAGTGAGCGCGTCAATCCGTTTGATTATGTCGTTGAGCGTCTCAGGTGACATGGTGCTCTCCGATTCCCTTGCTTTCTTGTAAACCCTATCACGCCAAGAAGCACTTCATGCAATGTGCTCTCGATCCGGTTCCTTTCATAGGACGTTTCGGGTACCAAGTTCAAGCAGTATCGCAATGCCGTTTTGCCCTTGCTCCCGACGAACGCAAAAAGCCTGGGCCGGGACCCTTCATGCGAGCCCCTTCCCGTCCTCGGCAGGCCGGTTTTGCCGCCGCGATGGCACCGCTCCGGCCGGCCAATAATCCGCCTCGCAACTCACGATTGAAAGCCGGAAAGCGAGTCTGCCCGTCCTACACCCTTTTCCTACACCCTTCTGGGTGCTGGAACGTGTTTCTGGTGCTGCAAAAAGCGCAAAAACCCTTGAAAAAGCGCGTATTGCGGCTTCTGCGGCGGCTTCCTAATCCGGGGGTCGCGTGTTCGAATCACGCCGGGCGCGCTTCCGAGAATGGCCCCAAGTCAAGCAACATCAAGGCTTGGGGCCTTTTTCTTTTTCGGGGCCGAAAGTTTCGAAAGGGGTTCAAAGGGGCTTGGTTAGTAAACAAACCGTGCAAAATACGTGCAATGGAAAACGACAGGTTGTAGTAGGAACGCCCCGCCACGCGCCGCTCGAAACGGCTGGTCAATTCCCGACACCACTGGCATGGGCCAACGTCTGCCGCCGCTTCCAGGTGGCCGGTCACAATCAGCGCGGGAAGTGGTTGTTTGCATCGTTTCATCGGGTCGAATTCTCTTCTGCTCGAAATGCTGGCGAAAAAAAGTCGACCGACAAGGGGCGGATGGCTCTGAGGCCGTGGCGGGGCGGGACAAGGGCTTGCTGGCGATTTTCGCAAGCGTCCCCGCGCAATCCCGCAACCGCTATAAAAAGGGGAGACGCCATGACTAAGGACGGCGGCCGCAAATTCACCAAAGAGGCAGCCCGTAAAATGCGATCCTTGGCGAGAAACGACTACTCAACGACGGTTTTTGAGGCGATCGCTGTCCGGGGGACGTATCAAATGACCTTTCCGGGGGGGCAAGGGTGAAAAATGAGCAGCTGATGCCGCGCCCAAGACGCCTAAAGGACGATTTCCCTCTTGAGGGGGACGCCGTTGTCTGACAGGATGCCGGCTCATTACGAGTGCCAACCAAGCGTCCCGACCGCATGGCCCGCAAACACGCGATGACACAGTGTTTGCGGGCTTTTTCTTTGATTCGGCGCTGCGCAGGAATGGGTTTCGCCCGTGCCAAAATCGGGTTGGTTGCGGGGACGATTTGTCACAAAAATGGCACCGGCCGCCGCGTCAAGTTCGCCAAGTCGCTCAACCGCGTCTATGCCGAAAACGCTCTGCCGCAGGTGGGAAAGTTGCCGCCCGGCGAACTGGCCATGCTCCAAGCCCACGGCCTTCGCTCGTGGGCCATCGAAAACCTCACCACGCCCAAAACCATCACGAAGAGAACCAAAAAACCGCACGCAGGAGAAGAACAAAACCAGGAGAGAAAATCGCATTCGGCTAGCTAAAATCGAGATTGACTTTTCAGAGATAAAAATACCACGGCCACGAGCCGCCGTTCACTCGCTTGGCCACCCGCCGCCCCATCAGGTCATACTTATACTCCACACCCCCGACCTTCGTCAGACGGTCTTGCGAATCCCAGTAGTATTCCGTCGAGCCCTTCTTTGTCAAGTTCCCGCGCAAGTCGTACTCCAGAATCGTATCGTGCAAGGGATTCGGCGGCTGTCCCTTTATTTTGGCGTCGGGAGACCATTGTCGGCCTCCTGGGCGTCACGATTCAATCACGTGCACAGATGGAAACACTATCCGATGCAGCTTTACCTTTGTCTCACACTCTTCGATGTCGCCCGTTTTTCGGCGAATTAGAAAGCGAATGGTCAGGACAACACGTCTTTGGCCTTTCTGGACCGGCTTCCATTCCAAGCCGTCTACAACGAAAGATGCACACTGGCGAAAGCGCAGCAAACTCACCCAAGTCCAACTCACCGAATGCCACTGATATACCCATCGCTCCGCGGATGGGCTAGAGGGCTTCGCAGGCGCCGACATTGAGCCGTCGACAGAGCACGCCGCCACATCGATGAGCTTGATTGCCTCCACTCTGCGGCTGTCGTCGCAAAAAACGATCCTAAGACGGTAAGGAGGTCCCTCCCAACAGAAAAGGACTACCCGGCTATACCACCGATCCGTATTTGGCCAACAGTCACAGTGGGCCAAATTACTCGTCTTGATTCTCAGCCCTCTTGCCTTGGCGCTGCCCACCTGGATGTATTCCTCGCATCGCATGAAAGCGCAACCCGAAGAGGCTAGCCCCAAGCAAACCGCAAGGATAACCGCGGCTAGCCCAGGCCGATAAAAAAGCCTCCGACACCTCTCCGCCTCATCCAGCGCGAGCTGCTCTCCCGCCTCAAGAGGCAACCGGCTCTTGTGTCCTTCCAGAGCCAACATCTCGGGATTCTCCTGCAACCGCCGTGATAACCCACATCCCGTAAAAAGTCGCACCTTTCAAATCTTTGGTTCGTACCTCGCGCAGTGAAGAAATGTATCAACGATACCATGCAAAGGATAGCGGATAGGCTCCCCGATGCAGGTGCCTTTCCATGGCTCACGCAGAACAGACGCACATATACAGTCGTGGTGCGGTCTGAAATCTCCCGACGTTATGAGCTTTCCCTCCTCGTCATAACAGCAGTGTTCGCACCAAATTGGAATAAGAAACCTCCTTGAGGAAACCTGACGATAGCAGCTAATTCCATACGTCTTGCTGCACCACGTAGCGTAACAGTAGTGCTTGTTATCCTTAATGTCATTCTGGCACTTCGGGCACTCCCCTGTTGTGTCAAAAAACTGCAACGGATTGTTTCGACAGAATGTATACGGGTGTTCTTTTTCCACAGGGGGTGTGGGCCTAGAGATGAACCGGCCAGCGGTCGCGTCGTACCAGCGGGCGGAGAAGTAGTAGAGGCCGGAGTCGGGGTCGAATTCTTTGGTCGTGAGGTGGTAGGGCTGGTAGTCCGACGAGGTGGTGTTGCTGAAGTCGCCGCCGTTCGTGATCTGCAGGACGTTCCCGAACGCTTCCATCGTATAAAGTGTCACGACATTGCCGTTGCTGTCCGTCACGCCCATAGCGTTACCGAGTCGGTCATAGTGATACCAATACTTCGTTCCATTATTGTCGCGACAGATGATTCCGCCGATCACACTTGGGGAGTTCGTGTAGTACATCTTGTTCGTCGTAGTCGTTCCTTCGGCCACGACCTTCAGACCGTCGTAGAAGAACCATTTCCAACTGCCGCCGTTCACTCGCTTGGCCACCCGCCGCCCCAGAAGGTCGTACTTATACTCCACGCCACCGACCTTCGTCAGACGGTCTTGCGAATCCCAGTAGTATCCCGTCGAGCCCTTCTTCGTCAAGTTCCCTCGCAGATCATAGAGCTGGTCCCACCCGCCTGAACTCGCCAGATACCACTCCTGAGTATCCGAGTCGTAGTACCAGTCTTCCTGGGAAACCTTGGTCAACTCGTTGCGCGCCGAGTATTCATAGCTCGTCGGCTTCCAAAGCCAATCGTACTGCTCCGTCACCTCATTCCAGTAGGGCTGGTAGTCCGCCATCTTCGTCCGATTGCCAACGGCGTCATAGTAGTATTGGCAACCGCACTCCTTATTTCGGTGCCTGCCCCCCAGTTTTCTGGATGTCCCATACGGAGAGTATGCCCTTTGAATCACACGTGAGAAGTTTTGTGCCATCTGGGGAAAAAACCAACCCATTCACTGCAAGCCCAATGGATTCCGTAGTGGTACTTTGCGCGTCGAGTAGGATGTTGCAGCGCCGACTCAAAAGGTACACACCTCCGGGCTCACCGATTCCCCCAACCGCCACGTCCTCCCCTGACGGAGAAACGACAACGGTCGAGATGCAGTCCGGCTCCTTGGTCTCGTCCAAGCTAAGGAGCCTTCTCTGCACCACCCACCGACGCAATAACGAATAGGCAATAATCTCTCCCTGGGATGTACCCGCGTATAGAAACTCAGAGTTTGGCGAAAAGGCGACACACTGGGCCAGAGCGTCTCGCGAGGCCTGTACCGAGCACAATTTACCCCACATTCCTCGTTCGGCTGTCTCCCAAACCTCTACGTGACCACCACGCGCTAAGGCGATGAGCGACCCGCTAGACGAAACAGCCACCGAACGTATCCCATTGATCCACCAGCGTGCGCCAATAGCGGCAGACGGCAACTGGCGAATAGAACGGAGGCTCTGATACCCCTTTTTCCATTGCCCAAGTCGATCGGCCCCAAATGGGACAAGGACCCGGTCCTCACGCGGGTCGAAGGAGAGAGCATAGGCCGACTCGGTGAGCGTCACCGTTGATGCGAGTGAACGTAGCCCCGGCCACTCGAGCCATCCAAGCAAGCGACCCCAACAAGCGACGACCGCGTCTCGTTCAGGAGCCGACGCCACTATGGGACAGGTCGAGCTGTCGCCCGGCTGCCTTTGGATTCGCCTCTGAAGTAGTATGGCTACCGTACGGGACGAATAACAGACCTCGTAGAGAGCTCCCGAAAAGCTCATGGCCGCGACGCGCGTCACCTCCTTGTCGAGCGGCGCAATGCTGGTTAGACCAGTTCCATCTACCAGAATCTGATCACGCAGTCGCAGAGATGCGTGGCGACTCTCCCCGCATGAAAACGCAAGGACGCTCGCGCAAATGAGCAGCCACGGCCGCATCCCTTCGGTGCCTATTCTAACCAAGCGCGTACAAACCACGAAAGGGCCTCCGAGAAACCTTGCCGTCTGTTTGACTGACACTGTGCGAGGACTGCCGATACAGAAGCTCCCCAAATGTTAGGCCGAACAGTGGTTTGCTGAGAAACTCTCTTCCGTTCCGTGGTGATCCCTGGGCGCCTGGCCTAGGCGTTACTTGTCGGCTTTTTCTCCGCACTCGCACTTCGCCTTTGTCACCCAAAACTCCGGGTCCCAGTTGCAATTATGCTTGCAGCAATAGTAGCAAGCCTTAGGCTTTTTATGTTTTGTACACTTCGCTTTTCTGATGCACTCGATGTAGCAGTTGTGCTTGAAGTGGTCCTGGCACTGCTTATAAGCCATACTGCACTGTTGCTGCAGAGATTCATCGTCTCCGGCAGCCTCCACGCACTTCTGCAAGAAGTCGTCGCATTTCGCGTACCCAATAATGTCCCAGCTAGGTATACCGCCAGCCTTACAGTAGATACTGCAAAAGGGTAGGAACCTCTTCCAGGGTAGGCAAATTGTCGTGCACAAGGTGTCAAGAATTGAAATGGCCAAACCCGTCGGGTCAACAGCTCCTGTGGGCCGACTTTCGACGTATGAATAAGGGTGCTCCTCGTCTTCGGGAAGCCGGCTTTTCGACGCGAACCTTCCTGTCGTCGCGTCATACCAGCGGGCGTTGAAGTAATACAATTGCGCGTCGGGGTCGAATTCTTTGGTGGTCAGGTGGTAGGGTTGGGAGGAAGAGCCGCCGCTGCTGCCGTCGAAGCCATAGGAGCTGGCGACCTGGAGAATGTTTCCGAAGGCCTCCATCGTGTAGAGATCCACCACGCAGGAGTCGTATGTCACGGCCATCACATTGCCCAACCGGTCGTAACGGGTATGAAAAGGATCGGGGTTGAACAGGGAAGGGCTCTCGGCTACGGTGCCAGTCACCGGGCGAGAGGGGCAGGAAGGGCAAACGCAGGCGTGGGCAGGCCGTGTATTTTTATGGGCCA
>Ga0315277_10007718_pt1 | contig 13925 bp, 11 predicted proteins | sample YL17G05_15_MG_FD_203695 | JGI IMG/M metagenome (GOLD analysis project Ga0315277, IMG submission 203695) | Sediment microbial communities from Yellowstone Lake, YNP, Wyoming, USA - YL17G05_15 | ecosystem: Environmental > Aquatic > Freshwater > Lake > Sediment | place: USA: Wyoming | collected... | reverse complement strand
TTATTTTGATGGGATACAATCAACCGGGAAAAAAATTAGATGTTAAGGTGTAATCGGGCATGAAGGCTGGCTCAGGTCGAGAGCTATGCCTGCTCATTGTATATGGTGAATAGTATTACATTGTCGGGCGCATTACCAAATTTTACCAAGGGAGCACGCCTTAGAAAAGGCGTCCTTCAGATACATAAGGGAGGTTAAGGGATATGTTTAATCCCGCAAATTTCTTGTCATTAATGGGACAAGGTGTTATCGCAAGTGTCATTATCCTCGCTATTACTCTTTGTATCGGCTGGATAATCGGATGGGCTATCGCGCACCTGCTGCGAAAGTTTGTTGACAAAGGCAAAATCGAAACCGCCCAGCAGAAAGCCGAAAGGATTATCAGTGAAGGCAATACAAAAGCTGATACAATTCGCAAGGATGCTGAAATAGAAGCCCACAAAGAAGCGAAAAAGCGTCTTGATGAGGTGGACAGAGAGGTTAAAGAAAGACGTCTCGAAGCTGATCGAATCGAGAAGAAGCTCCGCAATCGCGAAGAGCAGATAGAACGCCGCAACGATAATCTCCAGAAACGCTCTGAAAAAATCGAGGAAAAGGAAAAACAGATTACTCGATTTGAAGAGCAACTGAAAGATAAAATCGCGCAACAATCGCTCGAACTTGAAAAAATCGCGAAAATGACTCAGGAGGAAGCCAAGGCGCTTCTTCTTCGCAAACAGGATGAGGAGATAAAACAGGAATACTCGAAGCGTATCAGGGATTTCGAGGAACGATTGAAAGACGATGCCGATTTAAAAGCGAAGAAAATCCTTTCACTCGCCATTCAAAAATGCGCTATCGACCACACCGCTGAAAGCACGATAAGTGTTGTGCCTCTTCCAAGCGATGACATGAAGGGTCGAATCATAGGGCGCGAGGGTCGCAACATTCGGTCGTTTGAAACTCTCACCGGATGTGAGGTAATCATCGACGACACACCCGAAGCGGTCGTCATAAGCAGTTTTGACCCGGTGCGTCGCGAGGTCGCTCGTTTCGCACTCGAAAAGCTTGTCCAGGATGGGAGGATACATCCGGGACGAATCGAGGAGATGGTTGAGAAAGCCAAGCAGACCATTGAGAAATCGATTAAAGAAGCGGGGCTCGCCGCGATTAACGAAGTCGGGGTTGGAGATGTCCATCCCGAACTGATCAATCTTCTTGGACGACTGAAATACCGCACGAGTTACGGTCAGTCGATTCTCAACCACAGCAGGGAAGTTGCGTATCTGTGTGGAAATCTCGCAGGCGAGCTGGGCACAAATGTGATGCTCGCGAAACGCGCGGGATTATTCCACGATATAGGTAAAGCTGTCGACCATGAGATCGAGGGGACACACGCGATGATCGGCGCTGAGCTCGCCAAGAAGTATAACGAGCCTCCGGTCGTCGTTCACGCGATTGCCGCTCATCACGCAGAGGTCGAACAGCGATATGTAGAGGCTATTCTATGCCAGGTCGCTGATGGCATCAGTGCAAGCAGACCCGGTGCGCGCGCTGAAACTCTCGAAAACTATATCAAGCGATTAACAAAGCTTGAGGAAATCGCGAACTCATTCCCCGGTGTCCAGAAAACATTCGCTATACAAGCCGGACGAGAAATCCGTATCATGGTTCAGCCGAAGGAGATCGATGATGCGCTAACCGATAAGCTCGCATGGGATATTGCGAAGAAGATCGAGCAGGAGATGGATTATCCGGGTCAGATTAAAGTTACAGTTATTCGCGAAATGCGCGCCACCGCAACCGCGAAATAATTTGTACCCGGCACTGTACCTGGCACTGATTTAAAACTACGAAAATCAAGTTAGTATGAAACCAACACCCCCCGATCAAAATCGGGGGGTTATTTTTTTAAGGTAGAAAAATGATAAAATATGGTCGTACAGAATCCAGGAATATGGGTTTCGAGAGAAAGAGGACCATACTCTTTGTGCATATTAAATAATATAGCCGGCTTGACCTTGACAAGGTGAGAAGCTACTAGGTAATTTAAGTGAAAATTATTTGGACAAATTATATTTTAAAAATGCCTGAAGCTGAACAACACGACATTGCCAATTTTCTGGACCTCGAAACTGCCAGAATTGATTCAATCATCGCGAAAACGACTGAATCAATTGAGAAACTCAACGATTACAGATCAGCCTTAATTTCCGCTGCGGTAACTGGAAAGGTGGATGTAAGGAGTGAGTAATGCTTGAAAACAGTATGGAAAGGCTTTTCAAGACTATAGCTTTTCGAGTAGGTAATAGTATAAGTTACATGTTAAAACCATTAGAAGTTAATCAAATAGCCAAGGGGTTATTTCCTTTTAACATGACTGAATTTGAAGAGGAAAGTGTAAATACTTTTACTGCTCAAGCATTTTATAACTGGGTTTTTTCTTTATACGAATGTGATGAATTCGACAAACAAAAAAAAATACTGTATCTGAAGGCATTTGTTAAAGAAGTTTTAAATCATAATGAAGAACATCAGGAATATTTTTTGAAGTATATAGATGATTTTCCAATTGATGGATATGATCCTTTAATCGCTGTCTATTCAGGTGAAAGTGCTGTAAGAGGGAAGGTAATAAATGAAAATATCTTTGATACTAGGAAATTTCATGATGAAGTAATAAATCAAGCAAGAGAGCTTTTTATAAATGGGCATTATAGACAAGCAATATTAGATACTTATATAAAACTTGACGAAACTATACAATCTAAATCAGGCATCCATGATCTTACAGGTGAAAAACTGATTAATAAAGTTTTCAGCATTGAAAAACCAATTCTGTTAGTTAGTGATTGCGAAGACGAAAGAAGAGGAGTTTTTTTCTTTTTTAAAGCAGCTACCGCTTATGTTAGGAATATATATGCACACAAAACAGCAGCAAAACCAAGTGATATTTATGAAGCATTAGATTGGTTATCAGTAGCTTCAATCTTATTTAGAATGGTTGAAAACTCAAAGAAATGTGAGGAGGATTTCTTGTGACAAAGCAAGATTAAGAGACTGCCTTCGATTATTCCGATTGAAATGAGTTTGATTGAAGGAAACATTTTTAGAAAGGAAAAAGAATGAAACGCAGCATGGATTTAGTTCGCATAATCCTTATGGTTTATGAAGCTACTCCTAAAGACTCGGATGTTTGGTGTTGGAATGAGATTCCAGAGATTCCAGGTTTCCATAAGGAAGAAATTGAATATCACATCGCGATTATGCGTGATGTTGGTTTATTGCATACTAACTGCATTACAATACCAGATCGTGGAGAAATGCCACTTGGGATTCGTATGACATGGGAGGGTCACGACTTCCTGGAAGCCAGCCGCGATGAAACCAGATGGAAAAAAGCAAAAGAGACAGCTGGGAAAGTTGGTGTTTTCACTCTCGATATTCTGAAGCAGATTTTAACGCAACTTATTCAATCCCAGCTCAAGCAGGTGATGGGATAAGGTGGATAAGATAAAGCGTATAGAAGACTAATATAGATCGGATTGATCTTGTCAAGCTGGGTAGTTTTTATAGATCAGTTTGAATTTAAGGCATTATACCTATTAAAATAAGAGGAACTGCAGGCACTCCTCTACCTTGTCTAACGACATTATAGATTTCACCTTCATAATACGGTACTCCAGAACTCATCTGGTTTTGCAAGCCCTTCATCGGTAATATTTCTATACCAACGTCAATAAAATCTCCGATATAAAATGCAAGATGCTTGACAAACAAATCATATGCTACAAATGCATATTTACCAAACTGAACTTCAATTGCTACCCTTTCTTTTACATAATCGGTCTGATTATAGCTGAAAATTGCTATCTCGCCTGCTGCTTCAATCTCCTTCTTTTGTTCGTTCGCTTTCATCTGCAATGTTCTTCGTATTAACTTTTCACTCTTTGTCACCCAGTAGTTGACCCTGCTTTCTTCCCAATGCTTTTTCTTTAGTTGTTTTTTGAAATTCAAATTCATTTCAATCGGGCTATAAAGAACTTTACCAATCATACCTTTTTCTTTTGATATTTTGGTTTTGCATTTTTCAGCGTTCACATTCCTGATTACTTCTTGAATCTCCGCCCAGAGTTTTGGTCTGTGGACGATGAGAAATTCCAAACCATTAAGGTGTGAATACTGCTCGATAATTTGCATTCCTTATGACTCCTATGTCACTTCCTAAAGTAAGTTATCATACAATTCCCTTTGAATTGTTTTTCCAAGACGCATCCAACAAATTTTTGCCAGCATCCTGAGGATCAAAAACCGGTTTATTCATTGGGCGAGTTTTCAATGTGCCATTAAGTTCTTTGAAAATTCGCTCCCGTGCAATTTCAATGTAATCGCGTACAATCTCAGCTCCAGCGCCTTTTCGATTATGCCTTAGGGCTGCAATTATGGAAGTCCCAGTCCCAAGAAATGGGTCAAAAACCCAATCATCCTCATATGTCATAGACAATACTAATCTCTCGATTAATTCAACTGGGAACTGACATGGATGATCGGTTTTCTCAACATGGTTACTTTTAACATTAGGGATCAACCATACATCCCCTGGATTTTTCCCAAGTGGATTACAGGAATACTTCCCGGCATTTGGACCTTTAAAATGCTTCTTTCCCGGATATTTTTGGGGTACTCGAATAGGATCAAGATTAAATGTATAGTCATCAGTTTTTGTAAACCAGTTTATAGTCTCGTATCGTCCTGAAAATCGTCGAGAACAATGAAGACCATGCTCAAAGTGCCATATTATTCGATTTCTTAATTTTAGATCCAAGTCAAAGAAAATTGGATATAAAATAGTATCTAATGGGATTATGGTTCCTTTTTCAACATAGTTACCAACCTGCCAGCATATACTCCCGTCATCCTGAAGAATCCTCACACATTCCTTAATCACTTCTTTTTGTTGAGTCAGATATTGAGTTAATCTCAATTTCCTTTCATATTCTTTTCCTATGTTGTAAGGTGGGGATGTAACAACTAGTTTGATAGATTCATCGGGAATTTGCTCCAAGAGCTCGAGACAGTCTCCATGATAAAGAACGATTTGCTCCTTTTTGGAGAAAGTACTTGAGATATTTTGTTTTCTAAACATAAGACATAACTCCATGCGATGATCCCTCCAGATGATAGCACGCGTTAGGTAATATGAAAACCAGAATATCACAATACTAAACGTATGTCAAGCCCTAAAATAATATGTAGACTGGCTTGACATTGCCAAGCTGGGAAACCGCTGGAATGCCTCACTCCTTACCTTCTCCATCGATTCTCGCTCATCTTCTGAATCCGAGTTTCCTCATTTCCTTATTGGGTAAAGTCATGAGCTGACGGATTGCGTCAAACACAATCTTGAACTGCGAGTCGTATTTTTTCTCAAGTTCATCCAGACGTTTCGCGAGTTCCCGGTTTTAAAAATAAGGATAGCGCTTTTTATAGCCATATTAGACTGCAAAAATAATGGACTTAGTGCTAAAATATTTCCTATTCTTGCTAAATTCCATTAAGGAGAAACACGGTCATGAAGAACCTATGCGCGATACTGCTATTCTTGTCGATATTCGGAGCTTTTGCGGGATGCTCCAATCGGTCTGAAAATCCCATATCCGCTCAAAATATCAATGATGAAAATCCCTTAATAGTACCGAGTCAGAATGAATCTCCTGATGCCATGCTCCTCGGACAATGGGTGATGACCTTCGATCTTGAAAAAGAGACGGTTGATATAACCCGGGATAGAAACTCGAATCTGCATTACAATCTCACTTCTTTTCTTCCCGCCCCGGAGATTGTAATCAACTCGATTAATCCGACAACACAAACTGTGGATGTCGATATTACGGTAACAAATCCCTATCCGGTTACCGGTTATAACCTTGTATTGATTATCTACACTGATTCGATCGGCCACAAGCTTCTGAATGCGGATGAATGGACTGATTTATTTGATATACCCGGAGGCATGCCTATTAATCCGTTCATGGCATACGCGAAGCAAAATCCGATAAGGCACTTCGGACCGGGTGAGGAATACACGGAGAATTTTGTTATAAAGCTTCCCGGCATGAATCCATCGGTGCGATTCGCGATAGAAGCATCATATCCGAAGTACTGTTCAGAACCTTATTGGATCTACAATTTTGATCATACAGTACTTTTCGATATCCCCACTTCTATCTCGAATGTGGAAGTATTTATTGAAAACATGGAGGGAGATCTTGGTCCGGTTTACCTATACTGCCCTCAGATAAGCGGCTCGACATTCAACTCTCTTACACCTTTCTATAATCAATGCACCGGAACGATTCAAAACACCAGGGGCGCCGGGGTTGGCAAATATTTCGGATACATAATCGCATATACAACGATTTCAGGCACGCAGGCTCTCTACGATGAAGTAACAATCACCGTTTCAAAATATGGTACACCTGTGGAACCGCAGATTATAAGCACTTTTGATACAAGTACCGCGCTGGGGCTTGATGTCGTTGACAATTATCTTTATCTTGCTGATGGCGTGGAGGGATTGAAAATCATAAATGTGGAAGATCCTGCGAATCCATGGGTTGAAGGAATTTTTGATGACGGATATTGGTTTTATGATGTCACTGTCGATGGAAATCACGCGTATTGCGCAAGCGAGGCCAGATTCTGCGCCGTTGATGTTTTTGATAAGGATAATCCTGTTATGGAATTTATCTACACAACATCGTCGTCTCCATCTCGTGCATGTATAAAAGGGTCCTATGCGTATTTCACTGGTGGATGGTTTAACACATGGATTTTTGATATTAGTGATCCTGAAAACTGGATCTGGTTATCGTCATTTCCAAACAGCGACTGGGCTTATAATGCCGATGTTCAGGGCGATCTTATGATTGTCGCTGATGCCGGTGATGGTGTTCAGCTTGTTGATGTCGAAGACCGTGCACATCCTGCGCTTATAAAAGACATCGAGACATCATACGCGGAAGATGTGCTCATCGATGGCGGTTATGCTTATGTCGCTGATGATGGCGATGGCATCCGTGTTATAAACAATATCGGATTTCCTGAAGCGGCAAGTATCGTGCATTCAGTGGATCTTTACGGTTCAGCAAACAAACTGGCTCTTCAGAACAATTTCCTCTATGTCGCTTATGGTGCTGACGGAATTAAAATCTTCGATGTGTCGGTCCCGGAAACAGCCTACCTCTTCAGTGAATTCGACACCGATGGTAACTGTCAGGATATCGTTGTACGGGATAAATACGCCTACATCGCCGACAACGCGCAGGGCATAACAATCGCGAAACTTTGGTAGAGTGAGTTACCCAGTTAGTCCGCTGAATCTAACAGCCAATTTGTTAGGCAGTAACCGTAAAACAAGTACAATGAGAGAAGTTATGCAAAGTTACTGTACTTCAAATTTATCTAATCACAGTAGTCCAACATCCAAATTGTGAGCCAACATCACGATTGAATTTATCAATATCAGGTATATTCAAACCTGGATCAGCTATAACAAATAAAACAAACGCCTCGTACTCTCGATAGATTAGCATTCTGCTGGTTATTTCTGTAACGATATGGTTCACATCCTTTCTTTTTTTTGGATACTTGCCTTCAATATAAATATAGCCATGTTTTACTTCAGACATCAAATCAGGTTTAGTAGATATTCCAGCAAAAGGCAGCAAAGGGACTTCCCGGTAAAATTCATTCTCAACACCAATTTTTAAAAGTGCATTTATTGATTGATTAAGTTCATTTTCATCTTCAAGCTCCTTCCATCGGGGTAATAATGGTAGCGATTTACGAAGCTTAGTTTTAATTTCATCAATGCATAATACACGGGTATCAACTTTTTGCTTTCCTGCAACCAATCTAAGTAAGCAATTATCAAGTAATTTACTTGTAGCAAGATTAGCTTCAGATATCTTTTCATTCATAATATTCACAACTCCACTTGAATGACGAGCAAGAAGATCTAAATATTTTGGCCCATCTTCCAACGGTTCAATATTAGTAAGTGCAAAAATATCAGCTAATTCGGGATGTTTATCAAATATTTGGTTCTCATCTAATTCATGTATCTCTTGAGCCCATTGTACATAACTTAAGGCTTGCAACTTTTCTTTGTAATTTATTAACTCAGATTTGAAAATATCCTTAATATATCTTCCTGGTAATTCACTCCTTGATTTAGCGATTTCCATACCAAATCTTCGATCAATGCATTGACTACAAGTTCCACAGTTGGGGATTGATTTTGTTGTTTGCCTTAAGCTTGTACATGAAGATGTTTTCTCGATCAATTCACCATAGCCAAGTTCTTCTATTTTTTTAATCACTTCAGCACGGGTGTAGAATTTTATTGGATTATCAATCTCGACATCTATATTTGTTAAATGGTCTGCAAGTTTTTTGAATTTATATAAAGAGATAGGATGTGTTGAACGTGAATTTCTTGCACATATGCTCTGTGATAATCTAGGTAAATTCAAAGATATAATTCCATTATCGGGAATAGATATTTTGCTGATTCCATTGCTAATAGCCATTACCAATCCCAGAGAAGCATATAAAAAACTTCGACTCCTCTGTGTTCTTTCATGTTTATTACCGCCAATTGCATTAGAGCAGTAAGCAATATGTGGCAAATTGCATTTATTATATCTGTTTCTGATATATGTTAATAATTCTTTTTGTATTGATGATATATTATAATTAGGAATATGACTAGCAAGGAGTGGTTTTTTCCCCTCATTTATCTTAATTAATAAGCTACAGAGCGAATCTAGTCCACCGCTGAAAAGAAGAACTTCATTTAATTCTGCACCATCTGCATTTTCACCAATTCCACGAAATAAAGTGCTTGCCCAGCCAGGTTGGCGATCATTTATAAATTCAAAATGCCAGTCATCTCCTGTTAAGTAGTTTAGATAATCAGAAAGTAATTGCTTTGTTTTAGCTAAATTCCAAAATTCAGAATTACATACACTTGCAGTTACATGTAATTCGCGCTCCCAGTTAGATAGTGATAAATCATTCTCGGTACCACGATGAATAATCTTATCTGCTTCTAAACAGCAAGTTGCTAAACGAAGTAAGTCCTCCATAATACCAGTTATGGACAATTTGCATGAGTCATGTAGGAATTGTATTTTAGCTCTTACATTGCCTTTTGTGTCTTCTGTAGTCTTAAGGTTAATAATATTCTCAGGAGGATAATTATTATTACGGCTAGCAAGCATGTTATCACAATCAAATTGCAGAAGATAACGGTTCATTTCTTAACCTCCGTTATTTCCGCAACATAGCCTAATTCCTTTCTCAGTTTCGATAAAGCGAATTCAACGAAACGAGAAGTTTCAAATTTGCTTATATTACCTTCTGATTTCCAATTGTGTTTGCTATACCAGTCTCCCGAATATTTTTCTACCAAGATACAAGTTTCCCAAGACCAATTTCTTAGTGCTTCTTTAAAATCTACTTGAATGTCATGTAGTGGAACGTGACGATCAATAACATAATCAAAAACACGGTTTAAAATATTGCTCATAAAAGAGCGGCTTAAGTGTGCAAAGGCTAGCTTTGTACTGAATTTTGCAAATGCCTCTTCGAGCTCCTTTGGTCCTGCGCCAAATAATGTCGGTACATTTGGTCCAACAATATTAAGAATGGTCGATTGAATAGATTGTCCAATTAATTCTCTAATTGCAGGATTATGCGTTAATTTATCAATATCCTTTTTGCATGCTTCCTTAATTGCAGAGCTGAGAGAGAAAACTGAAGAACCAGCACTAATAGGGAGATTAATATTTTCTAGTGCATTTAATAACCCAATATGTTTCGAATCCCAAGTTAATCGTATTAAGTACCAGTATGCTGTTACAAGTGCACTGTTATCTTTAAGAAAATATAGTTCCTTATTTGCAGTTAAGAGAATACTTCTTGCAAGATCATCTGGGGTCGTAGTTTCACAATCGAGCATGCCAATAATAGTTTTAAAGCCTTTCAAACGAGGTAATTTCCCTATCTCACTATCCCCCATAATAATCACCTCCACATATTTATGTTATAATAATTCAAATTTGGAATAAGAATTATACTTAAAGAAAGATATTTGTCAAGTCCATTATTTTAAGAAAAATAACCTAGTCTCTTCCAGTCCGGGATATCTTCCTTTTTAAACAACCGGACAATAAGAGTCCGGGCTACCCTCTGTCCAATTTTCCCACCCTACGGTCTTGCTTTCCATTGAAATTGATAAGGCCAGCGGGTTTTGCTCTGATTCGCAAATCCTGTATGGCAGACATTGCACGCGGATGTTCGTCCGTCGTTACCATGATGCTTAAGGAAACTACTATCTCCACGACCGAGGGAATTGAGATGGCATACCGCGCATCACCCCAGTGCTTCTGCTTTGCTCTAGTATTGAATAAATTGATAGTTGTCGGTTTTCTGGCTAGATGGAACCATCGCATGGGGGCTTCCATAAAAATAGTGCACGGCACAAAATGGTGAACGGCGCGAATTGAAAAGAGAAAATAAAGTTGCGTAATGATATAATCCTTGAGAACCGGAATCAATGCCACCATTTGATGAAATACTTCTCAAAACCTATCTGTTGCCTTTCTTACTGATACTGGCACGGATGCTCGCGTTCTTTGGTATTGCACCCCTTTTCAGCGCATCCGGATTCCCAACACAGGGAAAAATAGCACTCGCCGGATTTTTATCGATGATCATCCTCTTCCTGAGAGGAACTCATGTTCCCCCCATAGAACTCGAGCTCTGGCCCTTTGCAGGACTCATTGCAGGTGAGGTTTTAATCGGCATGTTGATGGGATTCATCGTAGGGCTCGTGTTCGCCGCATTTCAACTCGCTGGATACGTGATGGGATTTCAAATGGGATTCGCGGTTGCAAATGTTCTTGATCCCGTAAGCGGCGACCAAACCTCAGTGCTCGGACAATTCATCTTCCTTTTCGGACTTCTCGCGTTTTTGGGAATCGATGGCCATCATGTTTTGATAAAAGGTATGGTTGAGAGTTTCGATATAGTACCAATAGGCACGTTAAGCGCATCAGGTGGATTGGTCGATATGATGTCAACCATGTTTCAATCGTACTTCGCGACGGCGATAAAGGTCGCGCTGCCTGTGCTGGGGATTGTGCTGATGCTTGATGTCAGTCTCGGGATTGTCGCTCGAACCGTTCCTCAGATGAATGTATTCATGGTCGGACTTCCCTTGAAAACCCTCGTTGGAATCTTTATGTTGTTCATCAGTTTCAGTTTTTTGAATGAGCTCATGAAAATCGAATTCGATCAAATGTTGCATAATTTTTATTCGTTCATTCATGCGCTGGGATAATAATTTGTGCCGTGCACAGTTTTCTGTGAAATTTTTCACACAAAATAGTGCACGGCACAAATTTAGGACACGGCACGCCGTGTCCCTACCGTTTAATGTTCAATGTTATAAAAAACGTGGTACCCTGACCGCCATCGGATTGCGCCCACACCTTTCCCCCATGATCGTTTATCACACTCTGGACAATGGCGAGTCCTAAACCCGTGCCACCCTCCTTGGTTGTATAATATGGCGTGAAAATCTTATCCATTTTATCAGGAGGTATGCCCGGTCCTGTATCAGAAACCTCGATAAGCACTTTTCCTTCCTCCGGCAGATCATGACTACTTATCGATACAAAACCCTCCGTATCAATCAGCGATTCGGCACCATTTTTTATCAAATTAATCAACACCATGTGAAGCTGATTCTCATCAAACATCACTTCAGGGATACTTTCATCAAGTTCGCATGAATACTGGATTTTCTCATTGGATGGGAACATCTCCATCACTTTTCTAATCGCGCGATTCAAATCACCGGGAACAAGTAGCGGTTTCGGCATACGCGCGAAAGAGCTGAATTCATCGGTCAGACGCTTTAATCGCTCAACCTCCTCAAGGATTGTCTCTGTCGCCTCAGCAAATGTTTCATCGAATGCCTTTGGATCTTTACCATAATATCGTTTCAGGTTCTCAATGTTAAGGCTGATTGGAAAGAGAGGATTTTTAATTTCATGCGCGAGTTTACGAGCGACATCGCGCCACGCGGCGAGTTTCTCAGCCTGTATCATCCTGCGCGTGTTAACCTCGAGCTCCTCCGCCATCTGACCGAAGCTTTTAACAAGAGTGGAAATTTCATCCCTTGAACGAATCGGGAATGATTTGAAATGACCTGTCTGAGCGAATTCGAGAGCGTGTTCGCTCAATCGTCTTATCGGTGCTGATATGCTTCGCGCAATCACAAGACCTATCACGAGCGCGAGAAGTGTGGCGAGTAACGAATATAGCATCAATGAACTTGTTATATCCGATAGAAAAGCTCTCAAATCACTTTCCGGAAACGCTATTACGAGATAGACAGGAGTTGATGGATCGAAATATCCGGCAAGGGAAACGGCCGTAAGGATACAATCATCGATAACAGAGCGCGGATTTCTCAAATCCTCTTTTTCATCAAGCGGATAAAGAAGCTCCTCCGGTCTGAGGTTTGAGATATAAAGAAGGAATCGATCGGCTCTCTGCTGATCGAGATTGCTTCCGAGAGCGTTCATCTCGCCATCAGTGAGGATGACCGCGCCTTCACCTCCGAGGATTCCTATTCGGCTGAAGAAACTGCGATCGAGAAGATGTCCGCCCATTACCATCGCGCTGACAGTTTCCATGTGCGTTATAGGTTCGATTACCTCGAGAACTGGTACATAACCGGATGATGAATCTCTCCATTTGATTCGTACGATGGTCGATGAAACAGGCGAGTTTCTGAATGATGCTATTAGTTTTTCCTCTCCGGATGGCACATTATATTTGTTCGGATCTTCACCTGATGCACGCACGAGACCGTCAATGTCGATGAATTCAAGAAAGTCCAATCCGCTGGTTTTCAAGAGCGATCCTGCTCTCTGGATTAGCGAATTCTGCCTTTCGAGAACTCGTTCAAGCGGCGGGATCATCCCCTCTTTGACTTCGCGGTCCTCGGCTATTGATGCGAGCTGGCTCTTTGTCTCATTTATCACCAGCTCGATTTCGGAGCTGACCTCCTGGAGGATTTGTTTCCGATGTTCCCATTCGCGTTTGGCGTGACTCTGGGCAAGCGAGCGAAACGCGAACACTGTAAGAAGCGCCATTGGCAGAAGCGCAACCAGCGCGAACAATATCGCGAGCTTAACAGCTATGGGAATTCGCAGTCGTCGCAAGTATCAACCCTCGTCAATTAAAATATTAACATAAATGAGTAGCTATTGCCGTTTTCGAGCCTGGGACAGTTGAAAAGTCAATGTGCCGTAGGGGCAGGTTGATCTCGTTTTAGAATCAACTTCCAGATCAGAATTGAATCAAAAATACAATCAATTACCAGATAACAATAAAACCTGCCCTGTTCATGCCATTACGATAATTACAGGGCGGGTTTTATTCCGGTCTATTTTCTCCATCCGATAACCAAATATTAAATTACTTGGTAATTAAAGGCAAAACGAGGACAACCCGCCCCTACATCCGAAATTACTACCTTTTCAAAATTCCTCATGATTATTGAAAAAATCACTTATACCGAAAGATATAAAAACCGCTTGTCCTGTAACCAACATATGCGTATTCATTGTCAACTTTCAAGTCCACTATCTCATCGCTTGATGCAGATATTGAGTTAATGACAACCGGATTTGATGGGTCTTGAATGTTCAGGCACGTAAGATTATCGTCGCTCAGAACCAAAGCATAGCTATCGAAAATTTCAATCTTCTTTTCTTCGGTTCCGGTATCTAATGTTGCGATGTTAACAAAATTCGATATGTCAGTGACATCGTAAATCAATAATCCCAGGTCTTTCCTTGTGA
>Ga0315277_10007717_pt1 | contig 13926 bp, 12 predicted proteins | sample YL17G05_15_MG_FD_203695 | JGI IMG/M metagenome (GOLD analysis project Ga0315277, IMG submission 203695) | Sediment microbial communities from Yellowstone Lake, YNP, Wyoming, USA - YL17G05_15 | ecosystem: Environmental > Aquatic > Freshwater > Lake > Sediment | place: USA: Wyoming | collected... | reverse complement strand
TCATCAACGGCACCATCTCCATCGAGGGCGACTCGGTAGACGATTGGAACTCGCACTTCATCGACACATCCAATACGGTCGATGGGCGACCTGTCTACTACTGGAAGAATGTCGTCGGCGGAACGGTCCCCCTGGACGCTGGCCAGGTCATCCTCGCCAACGCCACCAAGGTCGTCGTCCAGAACCAAGACGTAACGGACAGGGCTCTCACAATCGCCCTCGGTTTCTCTGATGGGAACCTGGTGGCGAACAACACGGTCTCGGGCAGCAGGGGCGGAAGTGTTCTTCTGTCTGGCTCGAGCCGCAACATGGTGGACAACAACTCGAACTTCGGCATAGGGACTGTCGACTCGATCAAGAACATCATCACGCACAACACGGTCGTGAACAGTTCGATAGGCCTCACCTCATCGGGGGCACTCGTCGCCAACAACACCATTTCGGGCGGCCCGGGAATCCAGGTGACCTCGGACAACGGTTCCGACAGTGTGTTCTTGGACGACAACATCCTCGACGGGACCTGGTACGGTATCCGCCTCACTCGGGCAAGTTACGTCAGGGCACAGCGCAACCTGATCAAGTCCAGCCTCATGTCCGCCGTGTACCTGGAAGAATCCAAAAGCATCCGCCTCATCGGCAACACGATGGTCGGGAGCGGGATACTGATATCAGCGACCAAGGTGGAGAACTGGGGGCACTCAATCGACACATCGAATACGGTCAACGGCAAACCGGTGTACTATTGGTGGAATGTGGCCGGCGGGGAGGTCCCCTCCGGCGCTGGCGAAGTGATCCTTGCCTACTGCAGAGACGTGAGCGTGAGAGGCCAGCATCTCGACAACACGACGGTGGGGCTCCAGATTGGATTCTCTTCACGCGCGATCGTGGCGAACACGACGTCCTCGTCAAACAGATGGGCGGGCGCCATGCTCATCTCCTCGGACAACAGCACAATCCTCAACAGCACGTTCTCGGACACCCTCTACGGCTTGTATATTTATTATTCCAACGACAACGTCTTCTCCGGAAACAAGATCACGAACAACACGGTGAGCTACCCAGGCTACGGAGGCGGCCTCGGGGTGCTCCTTCAAGGGTTCAGGAACACCTTCTCGAACAACACGGTCTCCGACAACATCTGGGGCTTCGCCATCGGCAGCTTGGACGGCAACAGGCTCTTCCACAACAACATCGTGGGGAACCTGCACAATTTCCCGCCGAGTCAAGGGCAGGAGTCCGACCCGGGGGTCAACCAATGGGACAACGGGTACCCCGATGGCGGCAATTACTGGTCCGACTACCGCGGCGTGGACGACTGCAGTGGGCCGAATCAGGATGTGTGTCCCGATCCCGACGGAATCGGCGACACCCCTTATGCGATCGACCACGACAGCGGAGACAGATATCCCCTGATGTCCCCGGGGCGCCCCAATGCCGCGCCTGTCATCCACCTCACCGCCCCCGTCGGCGGCGAGCGCTGGTCTGGCGGCTACACGATGCCGATATCGTGGATCGTTTCCGATGCTGAGGATCCTGACATCGCTTTGACGGTCAACCTTTACTTCTCGTCCGACAACGGGTCGTCTTGGAGCACTCTTGCGCTTGGACTTCCAGGCGACAATAGAACGTTCCTCTGGTCAGAGCCCTTGATCGACACCGGAGGAGCGCGCATCAAAGTGTGTGCGACCGATACCGAGAGGCTCACCTCCTGCGACGTCAGCGGACTCTTCTCGATCGACTCGACTCCGCCCTCCATCTGGTCCAGCACTCCCGCCAACGGGGCTTTCAACGTGTCATTGGTCGGCGACATCCACGTGGTCTTCGACGGGGCGGTGAACAGGACGTCGGCAGAGAATGCGTTCTCCATGAGTCCGGACCCGGGCGGCGTCTCCCTCCGCTGGCAGGCAGATGCATCCGGGCGGGACGAGCTGGTGGTGAGTCACGATCCCCTGCAGGTGGACGTTGACTATGTTATCAGCTTCAGCACGGCGATTCACGACATGAGCGACCCCGGCAACCGCCCGTTCCAGCCGCTCGTCCTGAGGTTCAGCACCGCCAAGGCTCCAACCGCAATCATAAGCGCGAAGGATCACGCACGGGTGGGGGAATCGGTCACCTTCGATGCGAGCGGCTCGGCGGGCAACGTGGTGAGCTACGTCTGGACGATCACCGACAGCCAGGGAAAAACCATCGCCGTCCTGACCGGCAGTGTCGTCGCCTACTCCTTCAAGGACCCGGGCAGGTACCGCGTGTCCCTCACGGTCAGGGACAACATGTCCGGGCTCAGCGACACGAGGGAGATGGAGATCACGATCGAGGGCGATGCCTTTTTGCTCCCCTTGCTCTTCCTCGTCGCGGGGCTCTGTCTGATCGCAGGCATCATAGGAGGAACGGAGGCGGGGCGGGTGCCGCTGATGACGATGCTGCTCGCCGCGGTGAATCGTAAGAAGTTCGGGAAGGATGACGACCCATTGGGCCTCTTGGTCTTGGGCTATGTCATCGGAAACCCCGGCGCGAACTATACCTCGATAAGGGAGAGGCTGAAGCTCAACAACGGCACGCTCTCCTGGCACCTCATGAAACTCGAGAAAGCGGGCAAGGTGAGGTCGAGAGTCCAGGGGACGAGGAAGCGTTACTATCCCGCCGACATGCCCGCGGAGAACGGCGGCGAACTGCACGAGATCCAGAAGCGCCTGCTGCAGACGGTGGGGACGCACCCGGGCATGCTTGTTGGGTTGCTGGCGGAGGAACTCGGCGTCTCCAGGCAGCTTACCCTCTACCACCTCAGGGAGATGTCCCAGAAAGGAATCATTTCGCTGGAGCGGCGGGCGATGCGTCTCAGGGCTTTCCCCGCTGTCAAGAAGGGCATGTGATTCCTCACAGGAAGCGGGGTATTTGCCAGTCGAGTAGTGACAAGAGAGGATATTGATAATGCGAATATGATTATTCCGCCGCGAGTCCTTCCTTGGACCGGTCGCTATGGACCAGAGAGAGATACACTGTCAATCGAGCCCGCGGTACGCCTTTGACCGGTGGAGCACCTCTGTCACGCGCACCTCGTCTGCCATCACGAAATAGAGCACGCGGTAATCGCCGATCCTGAGGCGGTACATCGCAGGTTCGTCATAGCCCCAAAGCATTCGGATGTCTGCGCCAGGGCGAGGGCGCGTCGGCGCTTCCCCGAGCACCCTCATCTTGCGCTTGATGCGCCCGGCGATGTCCGCCGGGAACGCGCCCAGCTGTCTCTGGGCGGTCCTCGAGAGGAGGACCTCAAACCTGGTCAAGCGGGACAAACTCCTCGTTCTCCAGGATCCTCTTCTCCCTCTCGTAGAGCATCCTGGTCTCGGCGTCATCCAAGAGACGCCGGAGTATCGTGTCGTACGTCTGTCCCTTGGATGCCAGCCGCCTCAGGCGGTCGCGGGTTTTTATTGACACTTGTATCGTCGTCATCATCGAGGATTATATGCGGCTATAAGTACATATAGTATCCCTTAAGCTTCTCACCGAGGTACGTTCAGTTAGCGGGGCAGTTTCTCCTTGAGGCGGTGAACCGTCGCTGCCTGCTAAAGACAATCTTTTTCTCCACTGGCATCTTGGGCTTTCTGGCCCAGTGTCGACCTGCAACTTGCGGCGAATCACAGCAAGCGCATCTTGAGAACCGCAGAGACTTCGCCGAACTCCGGCAGGTTCGTCACCATCGGCCTGAGTTCGCCCCTCCACCTCTTCGATATGGTGGCCAGGGCGCTGTCGAGTGAGCACTTGCTGAGCTTTTCCCCATAAAGGGACAACTTCCTCTCCAAGACGCTTTCATCGACACGGATTCCTCTGTTGAGAAGGAACCAGGCGTCGTACGCGTCCCTCGACTTGCGCCTGTGGAGCAGGGCGCGGATCTTCTCCGCGAGGATCTCCTCGACGACCATGGCCTGGATCCTGAAGGACGGGGCATCGCCGTACATCGGGAAGTACGTTCTCCACTCGGTCGTCATGGAAGCTTCATCCTTCCAGCTCGCGTCGAGCCGTACTCTCGCCATGCTCCGGGGGGTGCCCTGGTAAAGGAGGCCCTGGATGCCATATGACGCGAGCAGGCCGTCTCGCGCCTCTCTCACCGTCGCATCGGCCGGATAGCCGAAGTCATCCACGTACCGTGCGAGCCTCAGCACCTCGGGTCCGGTGAGCCTCCCCGTGAAGTCCAGGTCCTCGGAGAACCTGTCGAGGCCGTGGAGCTTGAAGAGCGCTGTCCCGCCCTTGAAGACGAGCCCGGGCGCCTCCCTCGAGACGGCGAGCAGCAGGATGTCCTGGAAGTAGTCCTTCTCCGCGTTCCCGAGGTTCGCTATGCCCTTTGTCCTCGCGACCCTCGTCAGGGTCTGCATGTCAATCATTCGATCACCTTCCACCTGTTCCTCTCGACGGGCTCTCCGTGATGCACGTAGTTCCTGTCCCCCACCACCCTGTCGTGGACCCCCGCAAGGAAGACTCCCGCCATTTCCGCGATGTAGCCGATTCTCTTCGCCGAGCTCACGTCGACTCTGAGGGCGTAGTCCTCAAGCTTCCCCCTGTCGCACTTCTCTATGGCGCCGGCGATTTCGTCGCCCGGCATCCTCCGCGTCACGACCGCATCGGTGACGGCCTTCTCGAGGTCGGCGATCAATATCTGGAAGCCGGAGTACCTCGACGGCCCGTACCCCCAGAAGTGCCGGGTCCCGATGAACTCCACGCCGTCCGCGGTGCCTGCCGCCCTGGCCATGACCTCCACGATCTTCGGCACCTGTGTCGTGGCGCCATGGTGCTGGAATGCGAACCAGAGCGAGATGTACGAGGGGTAGCGGATGTGCGAGGCGTAGATCGCCGGATCGCCGTGCGCGGTGTAGATGCCCTTGGCTATCCTCCGGACGACGCCTCTGGATAGCATGCGGTGGATGTACAGCTTGGCGTAAGCCGCATCGCCGACGAGCGCCGCGACCTGCTTGGCGGTTATCACCGGTGCGCTTTTCGCGAACTCGACGAACTCTCTCTCCTTCATCTTATCATTATGGCATATAGTTATCACAATAGATAACCTTTTGCATGTTGCATAGGAAAAACACCATCAACGCTCACCCGGATTCGATCCGTCCACACCTTCCCCACATGCACCCCAGTCAGTGCGTCATGCCTGCAGGAGTCTGCGCCATGCGTGGCTAAGCCCGGACGAAGGATATTTATACGATATTCGACAATGCGAAACCCATAAGACCTCACAGGCAGCGGGGCAGTTGCTCCTTGAGGCGGTAAACCGTCGCTGCCTGCTTAAGACAATCTTTTTCTCCAAAGTCCACCGGACAGCATCATTCGATCCTCATTCTTTCGACGAGGTTGTCCAGCGGAATGAAGCGATTGCCACACAGCTGGAAATCCCTACTTGCCGAGTTCTGGAATGCGGCGATCTCAATCTTGCGCCCAAGCCTTTTCGTTTCTCCAACGACGCCCTTGAAATCCTCGTCTCCGGTGACAGGACCCGTTCCTTTTCCCATGTCATAGATGCATCACGCGGAACCCATCCCTCTCCAGTTTTTCGGCCAGTACTTGGCGGTGGCAGGCAGTGTAGTCCCTCTCGAAACACATTATCGCGGAGGCCTTTGATTCAATCAGACTACTGAGCGACTCATACGCCCGTTCATTCTTGCTGAGATGGCGGGTGTATCCCTCTAGGAGTCGCTGTAGCGATCCCCCGTTCTTCATCTTCTTGCGGAGCGTGGGCGGCGTCCCCAGCTCGGGGATGTGCTGATAGAGGATGCCCGTTTTCATCAGTTCTCGGCTCAAGGCGTTCTTGGAGAACCCGCTCTTTCGGCTGAACGGCCGCTGCCGCACATCGACGACCTGCTCGATTCCTGACTGCAACAGCGTGTGCATGAACTGGTCGACAGTCCGGCCTTCGTATCCGATCGTCCATGCTTCCTTCAGCCGCCTCGGGTCCGACGACTTCTTCACGAGGGTCACCGCGACCGATCTCGCGCAAGAACAATAATAAGCTTGGCAATCCTATACATTCATGGCTACTGTTCTAAAGGGTCAGATGAAGATGACGGGGAGAAGGCGAACGATGAGCGAGAAGGTAAACGCGGACGCGCTTGACTGGCTGTCGGGCCAGACCCTGACCCGCTACAAAGGGCTCTGGATAGTCGTGTATGACCGGGCGATACTGGCACATGCCCCGACGCTCGAGGAGGCGCTGAGCAAGGCGAAGCTCGCACCCGGCATCGTCCCCTTCGTGTGCAAGGTCCCGCGGGGCGGGAACCTGACTCTCTGAGGGGCAGCGACAGATTGGTTCATTACTCCTATAGATTTCAGCGACTGCGATTGGGCGGGAGGAGCATACTCCGGCCAATGGTCGTGGTCCGTCTCATCGGTTCCAGAGCGAGCCTGGAGACCCCGATGCTGATAGACTCGGGGGCAGACGTCTCGATGATCCAGCATGAGCTGGCCGAAAAACTCGGCCTGGAGGTGGGAGCCATCGAGAGCACTTACGGGATTTCAGGGGAAACGGCGGTCTATCGATCCTCCGTCGATGCGAGGATTCGTCATGGGGATACCCTCTTGGAGCCGCTTCGCTTGCCGGTCCATGTCCCGACAGAGTCAGGCATGCTGACTCTTCCCCTTCTCGGACGCGAGGCATTCTTCTATGAATACGACATCTCTTTCCGGATGGGTTATACTCCGACCAAGGGGAAGTTCGTGTTGACGCCGGTTGAGCGCAGGCGGGACGCGGACAGGTTCGAGTGAACGATTAGCAGTCCCGGTCCGGACGGACCCGCCCTCTGCTCGGATGGACCCCTCCTGATCCGATACGGAACCTGCCTGCGTCTTCGCGCAGGTCGCGCGAATCCAGGGGGATGTCCGGACGAAGGCTGCAGAGGCACCGATAACTGCTCTCAGACTTCCATCATTCCGAGCGGATGTCGGCTCGGCGGTCGCGGATGCTCTCGCAATCGTTCGTGAACCTGCCTCGAACGATGGCGGGCCGAAGAAGATCGGGACGGACGGCGTCCCTTTCGGGACTTACGTTTCCCCGATCGGAACGGACTAAGTCCCGGTCGGGTGGAGGTCCGTCCCGGTCGGGGAGGGGTCCTTCCCGGTCCTCGCCACCCCGTTTGGGCGGGGACGGACAATGTCCCGGTTGGGACGGGTCAGGTCCCGGTCGGGTGAGCCACCGCGACTGCTGGGAAAGCGCCCGTCTCGGGCGGGACGAACACCGTCTCCGTGTGGTCGAGGGCGATCCCGCTCCAAACCACCCGACCAGACCGGGGACGGACCCGGTCCCGGAAGGGCGGGCTCCTGTCTCAGTCGGGACGGATGCCGTCCCTGTTGGGGAAATATCCGTCCCGGTCACCCACTCCATAGAGACGATTCCGCGCCTTTCAGAATCGTGACGGGGGGATGACGTCAATTCAAGCGTCTCTTGCCTTTGAATCGCGCGTTGAAAAGCTCAACATGATCCCATCTGCCGCTAGAATAAGAAAGAAAAAAGGGGAGAGATGGCCCCCGGAGGGGCCTTGTTTGATATCGGAAACGCACCAGTCCGGCTATTTCATCGGCTCCGCGACCGGCTTGACCGGCTCGACGAGGTCTTCCTCGGCTTCCGGGCGCCTGATCCTGCTCCTGAGCCGCCTGAAGTTCGCCGCGTCCCTGCTGTCCTTCCCCACCGCCGCGATTGCCATGTCGAGGTAGCCGGAGGCCGTCATGTACATCTGCCGCTTCAGATTCACGTAGTTCTCAGTCGCGTCCCTCAGCTGCCTCTTCAGTGACTCCTGGTTCGCGTTCGCCGTCTCGACCTGTTCCTGCAGGCTCTTGAGGTTCTGCACGAGCACCACCGTTTTCAGTCCTGCCGAATCGAGCACGACCGCGACTTTCACGATCATGCTGCCCACATCGTTCGTAAACCCAACCGCTTGCGTATGCGACAAGTTCATCTTTCTCGTTTGCTCCTACCCCTCCTCCGGAGAGGCTTGCATAGACATTGGAGGGAGAATGGATGCAGCTTCCTGGCACATGTGCAGCACGTGTGCCGCACACGTGCACGATAGCTTTAAAGATGGACACACGCGGAAGCGACGGGCCCCTCATGAAAGAAGAAATGGCGGACCCCTCGAACCGCCCGCCGAGTCTACCTCGGCAACGTGTTGGGGCGCGATCCGGTTTCCGGCGCGTTCCACACGGACGCCCTGGCACCAAACCGGAACTGCTCGACGCTGCTCGCGTTGACGACTGGTGCGGTGAAGGCCAACTCGTTGCAGACCCTGTCTATCTGCATTGCCTCCTTCTTGCCTAGCGTCGTGAGGAAATACGTCCTCCTCCTCTCCCCTGTGCCGGCGACGTGGGCCATCTTGGACTTGACGAGGCCCCGCCCGAGCAGCTCCTTCAGTACCCTCGCGATATGCGGCCTGCTGACGCCGATCGCCTCGGACATGCCGTCCTGGGTCATCTCGCGCGGATGCAGCTCCAGGTCTCCGAGTTCGGGGTACTCGGTCAGATGAACAAGCAGCTTCTCTACAGCAAGGAGGGGGGATTTTTCGTCCTTCACGAACATAAGACATTGTCTCAATGCCTATTTGATAAGTTCGGTCGGTGCCTTGATCGCCGCCTCGCTTTTCCTGTCGCATATCATCGTTTCGGTCCAATTATCAGTCAGCGATTTGAGAATGAGGCGAGAGCTGTGCGTGGCGGGTGCGGGTCTCGCCTCGGCCGCTTATGGTGGCAGACTGGTATCTACCACGGAGCGTTGATGTGCATGCACCGAAGATATGGAGCGGGCGGCAGCGGCGTATCTCTCCCATTCCCCGCCGCCCAGAACATGTACAGGAACGTGATCAGCGGTGTGCGAAAGAGGAGCGCAGGGGTGACGGGATGACGAGAGGTCTGGCGATATTGGTGCTTCCGGCGGTTGTGGCAATGGCATTGTCGGTGGTGGACATTCCCAGTACGCCACAGCCAGAGATCGCGCAAGGGAACACATGGCACATCTACACTGTCGGATGGGCGGGGGGCCCACACACATCAACATCGTTGGCGCTCGACGACAGCGACTGGCCATACATCGCCTACTTCGACAACAACGAGAGTACTCTGAAGCTCGCGAACTGGAATGGGAATACATGGGTTTTCCAGACTGTGGACGGAGGAGTCGCAGCGAACTGGGAGGGGAGTGTATCACTTGCGTTGGGAAGTGATGGACATCCACGCATGGCCTACAGCGATGCTATGCATAGAGATCTGAAGTACGCGGAATGGAACGGGAGCACCTGGCGCATAGCGGTCGTCGAGCCTTCGGGCGCAGAGGGGTTCGGATTCGTCTCCCTGGCATTGGATGGTGGCAACCGCCCGCACCTCAGCTATGGCGACTTCTATTTCGGCAATCTCAGGTACGCCACTCGAGACGTGACCGGATGGCGGACCGAGACGGTCGACGTTGGCGGTAATGCCGGCTACTGGACGACCATCAGGCTGGATGTGCATGACTGGCCTCACATTGGCTACACTCAGGAAGCTAACCTCACTCAGGGAAGTTTCCGGTGCGAACTCAAATATGCGGGTTGGAACGGCAGCGCTTGGACGATTGAGACTGTGGATTCGACCCACTTTCTGGACTTTCCCTCTTCCATGGATCTCGACAGTCTCGACAGTCCTCATTTCAGCTACATCGATTCGACTCAAACTCACCTGAAGTACGCGCGGCGGAATGGGAGTTCTTGGCATTCTGAAGTCGCTGATAGCTCCACGTACATGGGTTCGAGCAACTCCTTGGTCCTTGACAGCGTTGACAGACCGCGAATCATCTACCATGTGCTCTCGCCCTCTTACAGCTTGAAATACGCAGAGCTCAACGGGACAGCTTGGACTACTGAGACAATCGAATCATTCTATGATGGACGAATCTCGCTAGCTGTCGACTCGCAGGACCTTCCGCACGCCAGTTATGTCGCCACGGTGCCGCCCTACAGTGTCAAATACGCCACGAAGGCCGAACTCTCTCTGACCACTAGAACTCGACAAATCAGCCTCGACATCGATCCTGACACGCTCAACAAGAAGTCCAACGGCAGGTGGATAACCGCCTATCTCGACGTCGAGAACGCGAGCCCCGGGGACATCGACCCTGCCTCGTTGCTGCTGAACGACGTCGTGCCGCCATCCTGGTGGGATGTGCAGTCGGACACGACCCTGATGGTGAAGTTCGACCGCGCGGCGGTGCAGGGGATACTGCCGGTCTCCGACTCCGTGGACATCAAGGTTATCGGGCGGTGGAAGGATGGCGGGAGCTTCGAGGCGCACGACACGATACGGGTAATCGATCCATGAGGATGTGAGCGGTTCAACAACCGTCACCGAAAATTCTCTGATAGGGCCTTACGCGCCTGCGGCCATCAAGAAAACCTCGGTTGCTGTCTCGCCGTCGTCGTCCCGCACGGTCAACTTGACTGTGTACATACCCGCCGCCACGTACGCGTGCGTATGCACGTACGTGATCGTGATCGGGTTCACCTCCGGAGACGGGTAGGGGTCCGGCCCAATGCCATCATTGTAGTAGATCGCGGAAGCGTCCGGCGAGCCATCGCCGAAGGACCATGTGAACGTCAGGTCGTCGCTCCCCACGTCATGGGCGGTCGCCTGGAAAGTGATCGTCTTCCCCACGAGGTATGGCCGGAGATCGTCGATCGTCCACACCCACGTCGCGGGATGCCGCACATTGAACGTGTGGTGGAGCCGGACCTCGGATCCGTCCGGGAACGTCAGGATCACCCACGCGGGGTTCCCACCGTTCGTCTGGCCGTTCACCTCGTCGTCGTCAGGGGTGTAGTGCAGGACGATTGCGAACGAACCGAGGAGCTGGAGGTGCGCGCCCTCGACCGTCCCGGTCTGGAGGTCCGGGGAACCGGGCATGCGGTCGACCCGTGCGGTTCCCGTCACATTACCGTCCCAGACCAAGTCCATCTGGACATCGTGCCACTTCTCCCCCGCCACGCGGAGGGTGACGTTCGCGACGACGTAAGCCTGAAGGTCGACGAGGGTCGGCGCCACGTTGTTCACCGTGACGACGAGGGAGGCTGTCCCGCATCCGCCTCCGTCGTCACACAGCGTGAGGGTGACCGTGAATACGCCGTTGTCCCCATACGCCTTCGAGAGGTTCACGGAGCCGGTCGTCGGAACTCCGGGTCCTCCGGCTATCTTGTCAACAGGGACGCTCTCCGGTGGCCAAGCCGCATATCCCCAGTCGACCGAGGCTGTGAAGTTCTCGTAAAGGCCAGCCTGCGGCATGTCGAATCCGGGGTCGCTGAAGACGAAGTTCACAGATGCCGGTGATCCCTCGTCTATCGTGACATCGGGTCCCGCCTGTGCCGTCGGCGCCACGTTGAGCACGTCTATCTCCGTCGTATATGTGATGTAGCCGCCATCGTCGTCCGTCACAGTGAGGGTCATTGAGGAGTTACCCTCATGCCCGTAGATGAACGACGAACTGCTGTTCGCGGAGAACGGGAACGTCCCGTTCGGAGAATCCGCGGGGTCCGGCGAGACGCCGTTGTTGTAGAATATGGCGGTGTCGGTCTGCCCGAACTCCCACGCCCATTCGAAGGTCAAGTCGTCGCTCCCGGAATCCCGCGCCGTAGCGTTGAAGGAGATTATGGAGCCCTCGTCAATTGAGCTGACCTTTGGCGGCGAGACCGTCAGTTCGGGCGGGAGGTTGTCGATGGTGAACGTTCCCCTTGCCCTGGCGATCCCGCCGTCGTCATCGCGAATGGAAACGCTCCATTCGTATTGCGCGTTGTCTCCGCATACGACCGTCTGGTTGTCCCACACGTCTCTCGGATGGATGTCCGGGCTCGGGTACGGGTCTGGCGAGACGCCGTTGTTGTAATAGATCCTCGGCGCGGACCATCCGGTGCAACTCCCGCCCCACGTGAATGTCAGGTCGTCGCTGCCAGGGTCGGTTGCGTGCGCCTGGAAAATGAGAGTATCTCCCTCGTTCCCGGTCGGGATGATTGTCATGCCGATCGTGGGCGCCACATTGCTCACGGTGACGTTGGCGGTCGCGTTGTCTATTAGCTGCCCGTCGCTGACCTCGACGCGCGCCTTGCCAACGAAGTCGTCGCCAAACGTGAACGAGGCGAAGGGACTCGACGACCACGGAGTATCGAACGTTCCGTCATCAGTAAAGTCCCATCTGAACGTCAGATTGTCGCCGTCAGGATCCGTGGAGCCGCTCGCGTTGAACATAATCGGGGAGCCTTCCAGGGCGGAGTAGGGGCCTCCCGCATCCGCCACGGGCGGGTTGTTCGGAGCGCTCCCCTCGCAGCTAATCAGATAGAGACGCCCGTCTCCCACGGCCATCGCCAGCTCCGCCAGCCCGTCTCCATCGAGGTCTCGGACGAGGAACTCTCCTTGAAAGAACCTGCCTCCGGTGATATAGATAAGCCACTGGGAACTCCCTCCACCGGCATAATAGAGTATCATGCGCGCCGTCGACGGCTCCAGATCCCAGGGTTTGAGAATGTACATGTTGCCGCTGTCCATTATCGCCGCGACAATCGGCTGGAGTCCCACTGAGTAGAAGGCGGTGTTGCTCCACAGCACTGTCCCATTGGTCCCGCCCACCGCGACGAGACCCTGGAGGCTGTCATACGCGATAACATCGGGGAGCGCATCGCCGCTGACGTCCAGCAGCGCGGGAGCGTGATTGCAGCTCGACAGCGACGCCTTGTGCCACATGATAGTCCCATTTGGCCGAATCGCGAACAGTCCGTCGCCCGAACAGTGCGCGACGACGGTCTCGAGGCCACCATCCCCGTCCAGGTCGGCGAGGCCGAGGGTCTGCAACGGACCGGGACCCGTTGCAAGGGACCAGCGTTCTGCGCCCGTCATCGCGTCGAGGACATGGACGACGCCGGACAGCGTCTCGACAACCACCTCAATCCGCCCGTCGCCTTCGATGTCGCCCGTAGGCACGGCGCTTGTCGAGATCTCCTCGCCCAGCGGCGTCGACCAGATCACGGACCCGTTCGTCCCATGGAATGCGTAGACGGCCCCGTCCGTGCTCGAGGCGATGAGGTCCAGGAGGCCGTCCCCATCGACGTCCACCAGAGCGGGAGACGCGATGACGTCGCCCGAGCGGAATGCGATTGTGACGTTCCAGAAGGGGGAGCCGTCGTACCCGTGGAATACTCGGAAACGGGTGCCGATGGACGATCCTTCCGCGAAGATGAGTTCAGGATGCCCGTCGCCGTCCAGATCTACCGCCCCGGCGGCATAGGAGTCGTCGTGCATCTTCACGGAGTATCGAAGGTTGCCCTGCCTGTCCACGACGTACCCTTGGCGGCTCTCCTTGTTCGCACCGTCTTCCCTCATCTCGCCGAAAACCAGTTCGAGGACCCCGTCTCCATCCACATCCGTCGCGATGGCGGCCGTCGCAGCCGTCCCGTTAGTCTGGAACGTCCAGTCGCTTTTCCAGAAGTGTATGTTGAAAGCATCGGCGGCGACGCCGGTCCGCTGGAGATTGTATCGCGGGACAGCGATGTCGTGTGTCGTCTCCGGACCGGGCGAGTTCAGCGTGTCGCCCGCTGAACTTACGAACCCCAAGCTAGCCACCAGAACTAGAATCGCCACAAGGATTGCCCTCATGCCCTCTCCCGAGGGTTGTGATGTGCCTCATATGGCTTAAGACTTTCCAACGCATGACACGTCGGGCGGGAGAAGCATCTGCCCACCCAAGGCAACCGGCTCGTCTCCAGACAGGCGGTGACGCGCGGCTCGCCGACTGCCATCGTTCTCGTAACGCTATTCCTTCGGGGCAAAGGGTATCGGTCAAGATAACGCTGAGGACGCTGAGTCCATCATCATTCGATCAGACGATGACAACGACAAGCGGAATCTCTGTCGTCCCGCCATCGTCGTCTCTCA
>Ga0315277_10007716_pt1 | contig 13926 bp, 14 predicted proteins | sample YL17G05_15_MG_FD_203695 | JGI IMG/M metagenome (GOLD analysis project Ga0315277, IMG submission 203695) | Sediment microbial communities from Yellowstone Lake, YNP, Wyoming, USA - YL17G05_15 | ecosystem: Environmental > Aquatic > Freshwater > Lake > Sediment | place: USA: Wyoming | collected... | reverse complement strand
GCGATTGTGGACGTTCCGGTCTCCGCCGACGAGAAGATAGGACACGTATCGCAGGTGCTCAATGAGGCAATCAGTGGACTGGCGCGTACCCAGAGCGCCATCAAGGAGGGCCCGGTACTCCTCGGCCCGGTAGGGCTATCCGAGATAGGTGTCACCCTCAGGATAACCGCCCGCACCGAGCCGTTGCAGCACTGGGCCGTCGAGCGCGCCATCAGAACCGCTGTGAAGGAAGCTTTTGAGCGGGAGGGCATCAGGTTTCCTACGCCCTTCCCGGTGTCAAAGGGGTGACCGCAGTGCTCAAAATCAACGTGGGCGATGTGGTCAGGCTGAAGAAACAGCACCCGTGCGGGAGCAACATCTGGGAGATAACGCGCACTGGCATCGACATCGGGCTAAAATGCCGAGGCTGCGGCCACAGGGTTATGATCCCGAGGACCAAATTCGAGCGAGCGTGCAAGCAGATCATCGAGTCTGCCAGCCCGGACGGAAAGAACCCGGAGGGGACGGTTGATTAGATGGGCTGGAAGTGCGGTATTGTCGGCCTGCCCAACTCGGGGAAATCCACTCTCTTCAATGCCTTCGTCGGTTCCGGCGCGCAGGTGGCGGAATACCCGTTTACCACAATAGACCCGAACGTGGGTATCGTGTTCTTGCTCGACATGCGTCTTGACGCTGTTGCCGAGATATCGGACTCCGCGAAGAAGACTCCCACTGCCATCGAGGTTGTGGATATCGCCGGCCTGGTGAAGGGCGCTCACGCTGGTGAAGGCCTGGGTAACCGTTTTCTCTCACACATCCGGGGTGTGGATGCGGTATTCCACGTGATCCGCGCGTTTGCTGCAACCCGAGTGCCGCACACCATGGGAAGAATCGACCCTGCCGACGATGCGGCGGTTGTGGACCTCGAACTCGTGCTGGCCGACCTCGAAGTCGTTGAGCGCCGGCTCTCGAGGGCATCCAAGGCCGCCAAGGCTGGGGACTCGACCAAGCAGGAGTACACGGGTCTTGAGAAAGCCCGCACTGCGCTCAACCAGGGCAGGCCGGTCCGTTTGGCCGGACTCGATCAGGAAGAGCAGTCGGCCGTCCAGAGCATGGCACTTCTGACCGCGAGGCCCTGCGTGTATGTCGTCAACGTGCCTGAGGAGTTTGCCGGGGCGCCCGAGAAAGCTCCAGGCTACGCTGCGGTCGAGAGGTACGCAGAGGCTGCCGGGGCGACTGCAACAGGCCTGTCGTGCAAGATCGAGTCCGAGCTATCCGAGCTGCCTGCCGACGAAGCTGGTCTTTTCGCTGCCGACATCGGCATAACCGAGCGCGGCCCCGAGCGGCTCATAAAGATGGGTTACAGGATCCTCAACCTCATCACTTTCTTTACCGCCAACGAGAACGAAACGCGAGCGTGGACGCTTGAGCGAGGCTCATCCGTCATTGACGCTGCGGCAAGGGTTCATACGGACCTGGCGAAAGGGTTCATCCGCGCCGAAGTTACGCCGTCCGAGGACTTGATGCGCGCCGGCTCATATGCTAAAGCAAGGCTCGCCGGCGCGACCCGGATTGAGGGCAAGGAGTATATCGTGAAAGACGGCGATGTCGTGCTCGTCAGATTTAACCCTGCTTGACGGTCAATCGAACCCCGCTTTGCTTGAAGCTGCTCAGGGCACGTTGTATAATTGCGATGGTTGCAAAGGTCGTCCATCCAACGCAATCCCGAGAACTATCTTCAACAGTTCTCCCCTGCTCCACGTGAGATCCGTGGAGCCTAACAGTCCAGAGAGGGAGGTGTACACTTATTGAAACCTTACGAAACCATGTTCGTCCTCAAGCCTGACCTCGAAGAAGAGCAGATCAATTCCCTCATCGAGCGTTCCAGCCAGGTTATCACGACCCAGGGCGGCACGATCGACAACGTTGACAGGTGGGGGAAAAGGCGGCTTGCCTACGAGGTTGAGGGATTCCACGAAGGGTATTACGTCATAATCAGGTTCCAGGGTGGACCCGCGCTGGCGAGCGAGCTCGACCGGACGTTCCGGATCACAGATGAAGTCGTGCGTCACGTGATTCTCCGCGCAGACAACGTCAGTCCCCGCGCTCCGGAAAGGCGTGACGAGCCGAGGCTACCCGAGCCGAGGCTACCCGAGCCGAGGCTACCCGAGCCCAGGGCCACTGAGCCAGGGGCTGTTGAGCCCAAGGCTGGTGAACCCAGGGCTATGGAGCTCAGGCCTGCAGAACCGAGAATCATAGAGCCGCGGCCCGCTGAAACGAGGGTCATAGAGCCGAGAGCCGTGAAGTCTGAGGTTGTGGTGCCTGAGACCACAGAACAAGTCCCGGAACCGCCGGTCGAAGAACCCAAATAAGAGGTGCAGCAGATTGCTTAACCGGATTGTCCTGGTTGGACGACTTACCAGAGACCCCGAACTCAGGTACACCGCGAACGGCAAGGCCGTTGCGGGGTTCGGCCTCGCTGTCTCGAGGCGGTTCTCCAATCAACAGGGAGAACGGGAGACCGACTTCATAGACATCGTTGTGTGGGGCAAACTTGCCGAGACCTGCACGAACCACCTGAAGAAGGGCAGGCTCGTGGGGGTCGAGGGGCGGCTGCAGATCCGCTCCTACGAGGCGCAGGATGGCCAGAAACGGCGCGTAGCAGAGGTTGTCGCGGATAACGTGTCGTTCCTCGACAAACCGAAGGAAACCCCCACAGAAACGACCGAGGAAGAGTTCGGGAGCGAGATAAAGGTCTCTGATGAGGTACCGTTCTAAGGAGGATAGCTGATGAGAAGAGACCGCGGACGCAGGCCAAAGAAAAAGGTTTGTAGTTTCTGCGTCGATAAGGTTGAGAATATCGACTACAAGGATATTGGAAGGCTGCGGCGTTATGTCAACGAGCGCGGCAAGATCGTGCCCAGGCGCATCTCCGGCAACTGCGCGCATCACCAGCGCCAGGTGACGACTGCGATAAAACGGGCCCGGATAGTTGCGCTTCTGCCATTCACTGTAGAGTCCTAGCAGGCAGAAAGATGGGGGGCGCACAACACGCGCCCCCCGTTTTTTGTTATTATTATAGGCACGGCCTCATCCCGCAAGACTTGAGTGCGGCGCGAGCGGCGGGCGCGTGCAGGGCGGCGCCGCGACTGACCCGGAAGGTTTTGGGCCGTCACGCAGGCCGGACCATGATGCGCCAGCGTACTGGAGCCGGGGGGAGGGCCGTGGGAATAAAGGAGAAAGTTTCGGGGCACTAGAACTTGAATGTGGCGAGGAAGCGAGGAGGTGAACAACATGGCTCGTCCCAGAGTTGACCCGCGCCCGCTGACTGAAGGAGCGCTGTTTGCCGCCCTGGCGGTAGTGCTTGCACTCATCGGTTTTTACATCCCAGTCATAGGCATATTTGTCAGCCTGCTGTGGCCCGTTCCGATTGCACTGATGGTGCTACGGCACGGCGTCCGCACTGCGGTTCTGACTGTGATCGTTGCCGGGGCAGTGCTCTCGATGGTTGTCGGGATACTTGAGGGCGCTCTGATGACGCTGACCATGGGAGTTGTCGGCCTGGCTATGGGGTACGCGGTGTCGCGAGGGTGGAGCGCATTCCGCACCCTGGCTCTTGCTTCCGTCGCCGTCCTGGTGGGGCTCGCGGTTTCCATCGGCGCAAGCGTCGCTTTTTTGCACCTGAACGTGCTGGATATGCTGGCGCCGGACCTGTCTGAGGCCGCGAAGTCAGCATCCGACCTCTATGCGAAGTTCGGGCTTCCCAAAGAGCAGATTGACCAAGTACTCAGGATGCTTGTGCCTTCGCGGGAGCTCATGCTGGCCACGTTGCCGGCCACACTGGTCATGGCCATCATTATAAACGCCCTGATAAACTACGAAGTTGCACGCAGGATAATGCCCCGGTTCGGCTACCACGTGCCGCCGTTCCCGGCTTTCCGGGACTGGCGGTTCCCGAGGTACTTTGCGCTTCTGTACCTGGTAGCGCAAGGCCTCGCGATCGCGAAGAACATGCCCCCGGCGCAGATTGGCGGTCAGGTGATCAACATCGCCTACCAGAGCCAGGCACTGTACAACGCGGCGATGAACTTCTCCATACCGCTTTCGATGTGCGTCCTGATCCAGGGGCTTTCGATAGGTTACTTCTTCCTGGCGAGATGGAAAGTGGGCACGGCGCTTGCCAATTTCCTTGTGATCTTCGTTGTGTTCAACCCGAGCCTGTGGCAAATGGCGTTCATGTTCGGGCTTATGGACAACCTGTTCGACTACCGGCGCATGGTGCCACCAGTACCGGGGAAATAGAGTGCACCGGGCACGAGACAGATAGCCCGGCGGTTCATCCGGGCATGGGGAGGGCGCGGTCATGAAGGTAATCCTGCTTGAGGACGCGAGGGGCATCGGGAAGAAGGGCGCGGTCCTCAACGTGGCCGACGGTTACGCGAGGAACTACCTGGTCCCGAGGAAAATCGCCATCGAAGCGAATGAGAGTAACATGAGAAGCCTCAATCAGGAAAAGAAGCGCCAGGATGAGCGGGCGAAGAGACTCCTGTCTGAGGCGCAAGACGCAGCGAAAGCGCTCGAGAACGCCACGGTCAAAGTCAGGGCGAAGGCAGGCGAGAGCGGCAAGTTGTTCGGCTCCATCACCTCCAAAGACATCGCCGACGCAATCGAAAAGACGTTCAAGATCACCGTGGATAGAAAGCACATAGAGATGGATGACCAGATGAAGACGATAGGGCTCTACTTGGCCACACTCAGGTTCCACCAGGATGTAGAAGTCAAAATCAACGTACACGTAGTCTCCGAGGAGGCCCGTAGTTGAAGGTTTTCATAGATAAGATCGTCAAGCAGAAGGGGAAAGGCCTGGGCGGGCGGCTCGACCAGAAGGAGATGCTCAAGAGGCAGGTTACTGCGCTTTTCGGGCTGCTCTCGAATATCTATGGCCCCGATAAGCTCGTGCTCAAGGCCGGAAAGATGGAAGCCCTGACGGGTATGCGGTCGGATGACCTCTGTGACCAGGTGCTCGCCCTGCAAAAGATCGTTTTTGACGACCCGACCATCGAGCAGAAGCCCACCATAGAAGAGATTCCGAACCTGCTTGAGGATGTGCAAGACGAGATTGCGGACATAATCGCGAGGCGCACCGTAGAGGACAAGATCGAGAAGCGCATTGCGGAGAAAATGCAGGAACGGCACGAGGACTATGTCCGCGAGATCAAGATGCAAATCGTCAAAGAGGATACGGGGCCGGAGAACCCGGCGACCCTGAAAAAACTGGCCCAGCTGCAGAAGATGGACAAGGAGCGACTGACCCGGTCGGTACTCGAGTTCTTGAGGCCGAAGACACTGTCCGAGGTCATTGGCCAGGAGCGAGCCATCAAGTCGTTGCTGGCGAAAATCGCCTCCCCATACCCGCAGCATGTGCTTCTTTACGGGCCACCCGGGGTCGGCAAGACGACCATAGCGAGGCTTGCGCTCGAAGAGGCCAAGAAACTCCCGATGACGCCATTCAGGTCGGATGCGCCGTTTGTCGAGTGCGACGGCGCCACGCTACGGTGGGACCCTCGGGAAGTGACAAACCCCTTGCTCGGGTCGGTGCACGATCCGATCTACCAGGGTGCCAAGCGCGACCTGGCCGATAGTGGTGTGCCGGAGCCCAAGCTGGGACTCGTGTCCGAGGCGAACGGCGGGGTGCTGTTCATAGATGAGATCGGCGAGATGGACGACCTGCTCCACAACAAGATGTTGAAGGTGCTTGAAGACAAGCGGGTCGAGTTCGATTCATCGTACTACGACCCATCGGACACTCATGTGCCGCAATACGTGAAGAAGCTTTTCGAGGAAGGCGCGCCCGCGGATTTCATCCTGATAGGCGCGACGACCCGCGATCCGGTGGAGATCAATTCGGCGTTGCGCTCGCGTTGCGCCGAGGTATTCCTTGACCCGCTGACGCCTGGAGACCTGAAGGAAATCGTCATGCAGGCGGCGGTGAAGCTCCGGGTTACCGTGGATGGGGATGCGCTTGATACAATAACCGAGTACACAGTCGAGGGCCGGAAGGCCATCGGCATCCTGGCCGACGCGTACAGCATGAAGCTCTACGGGCGCGGCGGGATAATGCCGAAAAGAAAGATGATCATCAGGAAGAAAGACATCTACAACGTTATCCAAACGAGCAGGCTTGCCCCCAACATAACCCGCAAGGCATCGGACGATATGGAAGTCGGACGTTGTTTCGGGCTCGGCGTCATGGGCTTCATCGGCTCGGTGCTCGAGATCGAGGCGATCGCTTTCCCGGCCGGCCAGGCGGGGAACGGCAGCCTGCGCTTCAACGAAGCCGCAGGCACGATGGCCAAGGACTCCGTTTTCAACGCGGCGTCCGTTGTCAGGCTTGTCACGGGTGAGGACCTGAACAACTACGACGTACACGTAAACGTCGTTGGGGGTGGAAAGGTCGACGGGCCGTCGGCCGGATCGGCTGTGACCATGGCAGTCATAAGCGCCATCCAGAAGAAGCCCATCAGGCAGGATGTCGCGCTAACCGGCGAGATTTCCATCCAGGGTAAGGTCCGCGCCGTTGGCGGAGTGTATGAGAAGATATTCGGCGCCAGGCAGGCCGGTATCAAAAAGGTGCTGATCCCGGCGGAAAACGAGAAAGATGTGCCCAGTGACCTCAGGGGCATCGAGCCTGTCCTCGTGGCGACCGTGTATGACATCATGCCGCATGTGTTCGGATCTGGTGCTGTCCACATGGCCCAGCCGCGGGCTGCCGCAACCGAAACGCAGCGTGTAGCGGGGGCGGATGCGGCGCTGGCCGTCACGCCGAAGGCACGGCGGCGCGCAGCGAAGGGTTGAAGGAAAGCCGGAGGGTGCTTTTATGAGTAGTCTGCTTGAGAGAGTGCCTCCGCACAGTGTGGAAGCCGAGCAGTCAGTGCTCGGGTCCATGCTGATTGACAAGGAAGCCATCGTCCGCGCGATGGAAATTGTGCACGAAGACGACTTTCACAGCGAGGTCCACAGGACTGTTTTCCGGGCTATCGTCAGTCTTTTCGACGCAGGCCACGCTGTGGACTTGATAACCGTAGCAGAAAAGCTTAAGCAGCAGGGCGCCCTTGATGACATAGGGGGTGCCCAGTACATAACAACACTTGCCAACATCGTTCCCACCGCCGCAAACGTCGACCATTACGCACGCCTGGTTGAAGAGAAGTCCATCCTCAGGAAGCTCATTTCCGCAGCCACCGGGATAGTGGCGATGGGTTTTTCGGGGAAGGAAGAGGTCGCCACCATCCTCGACCGGGCGGAGCAGGCCATCTACGACATTGCGTTGAGGCGTACGACGCAAGGGTACTCAGTCCTGAAGGACGTGCTCATCGACACGATCGAGCGGATCGAATACCTTTACGCGCACAAGGGCAGCGCGATAGGCGTCGCCAGTGGCTTCCCCGACCTCGATGCGCTGACCACGGGATTCCAGAGCGCCGACCTGGTGATCATCGCTGCGCGTCCCAGCGTGGGCAAGTCGGCATTCGCGCTGGCCATGGCGAGGAACGCTGCGGTCAGCGACAGCCTCCCGGTGGGCATCTTCAGCCTCGAGATGGCGAAAGAGCAGCTTGCGCAGAGAATCCTCTGCTCCGAGGCCGCCATAGACGGCCAGCGGCTCCGCAGCGGCCACCTGCAGGACGCAGACTGGCAGCGGCTTTCGCAGGCCCTCGGCCGGCTCGGCGAAGCGCCCATTTTCGTCGACGACACGCCGAACATCGGTGTGCTCGAACTGAGAACCAAGGCCCGGCGCATGAAGGCTGAGCACAACGTAGGCATGCTCGTGGTTGACTACATGCAGCTGATGCACTCAACGGGCCGGTTTGAAAACCGCCAGCAAGAGATCGCCGAGATATCCAGGTCGTTGAAAGCTCTCGCCCGCGAACTCTCCGTACCTGTGGTAGCGCTATCCCAGCTCTCGCGGCAGGTTGAGCAGCGCGAAGGCAAGCGCCCTATGCTCTCTGACCTTCGTGAATCCGGAGCTATCGAGCAGGACGCGGATGTGGTCATATTCCTGCATTATCCGGACCCGACGGCCGAGAACCTGCTCGAGGTAATCGTGGCCAAGCAGAGGAACGGCCCAACAGGCTCGATTAACCTGTATTTCCACAAGAATTACGGCCGCTTCGACCCGGTTACTGCTCGTCAGGAGTAGGCGCCGGGCCGCGAGGTTTGCTGCGCTTTATGCCGTCACAGCGATATAAACGAGCTGCCCCAACGATATTAACAATAGACTGGCGCGAACGATTTGTCCCCGGCAACGGGGTCTTTCTGTGTACCCCGGACAGATAATAAGCAGGGTGGTGAGGTTTCTTGGCTCGAAGCTCTCATGATGTGATCATCATCGGCGCTGGTCCGGCGGGTATTTTCGCTGCGATGGAGCTGACGAAAGTAGCGCCTGACCTTGATGTGCTGCTCATCGAAAAAGGTCCTGACATATCCCAACGCGAGTGCCCGATACTGCACAAAAGGGGCGTAGGCTGCACGCATTGTGCACTGTGCCTGATCCTGTCGGGCTGGGGTGGAGCCGGTGCCTTTAGCGATGGGAAGCTCACACTGACCACCGAATTCGGCGGCTTCCTGGGCGAATACCTCGACAAGCGCGAACTCGACAAGCTTATCAAGTACATTGATGGGGTATACCGGCAGTTTGGCGCCAGCGGCAAAGTATATGGAGTCGGTGAGAAGCGTTTTCGTGAATTAACTCGCCTCGCCGCCATGGCAGGCTTGAGGCTGCTCCCGGGCCAAATCCGCCACCTTGGGACAGAAAAGTGCCCCGAGATACTTGCCGGTATGAGAGATTACCTCAACGACAAAGTGGAAATCCGCTTCAGGACGATGGTGGCTGAGATCCTGACGGATAAAGATGACTCGCCGGATGTTTCTCAGGATGCTGCCGGCGCTGCAGGGCTGTCCGGCGGCGCCGCGGGGCCGTCCGCTAGGGCTGCGGGGAACCGTGCCGCGGGTGTGCGGCTCGAAAATGGCGAGGAGATACGCGCCAGGTATGTCATTGCCGCGCCCGGTCGTGAGGGTGCGGAGTGGTTCCGCAAAGAGGGGACCCGCCTGGGCCTGTCGCTGGCCAACAACCCTGTGGATATCGGCGTACGGGTTGAGGTGCCGGGCGTTGTCACTGAGCATCTGACCGAGGACGTCTACGAGCCGAAGCTCATCTACTACTCCAAGTCGTTCGACGACCCCGTGAGGACGTTCTGCTTTAACCCCTGGGGCGAGGTTGTTATGGAGAATAACGCCGGGCTCATTACGGTCAATGGCCACAGTTATGAAGGCAAACGCACGGAGAACACAAACTTTGCTCTGCTTGTGTCGAAGACTTTTACGGAGCCGTTCAAGGAACCGATCACTTACGGCAAATACATCGCGAGCCTTGCGAATATGCTTGGCGGCGGTGTTATCGTACAGCGGCTGGGCGACCTGCTTTCCGGACGACGATCGACGGAAAAGAGACTTCAGAAGGCGATGGTCGAACCAACGCTCAAAGAAGCGACTCCAGGCGACCTCAGCCTGGTCTTGCCCTATCGTCACTTGATTGATATCCTCGAAATGCTTGAGGCACTTGACAAGATCGCGCCAGGTGTTAACTCAAAACATACTCTGCTTTACGGAGTAGAGGTTAAGTTCTATTCCTCCCGGCCCGAGGTCGGTCCGGACCTGGAAACCAAGCTGGAAAACCTCTATGCTGTCGGGGACGGCGCCGGCGTGACACGAAGTCTTGCGCAGGCCTCGGTGGCGGGTGTGATCGCGGCTCGTGCAATTGCAGCGAAGGGGTAGTGGAATCGGAGGTAATGCAAGAGTGCCTGCACTGGTGATAATCGGTGCCCAATGGGGAGACGAAGGTAAGGGCAAGGTAACGGATTTCCTGTCCAGGGAAGCGGATTTTGTGGTCCGGTTCCAGGGCGGGGATAACGCAGGCCATACAGTGGTTACTGGCGGAGTCGAGTACAAGCTTTTCCTCCTGCCGTCGGGGATTTTCTGGCCAAACGTCACATGCGTGCTCGGAAACGGGATGGTTATTGACCCCGCGGTCCTTCTGGATGAGATGGACCGGCTCCGGGCTGGCGGGCATTCCACAGACAGGGTCCGGGTGAGCCACGCGGCGCACGTCGTGCTGCCATACCACCGGGCGATAGAGGAAGCAGAAGAAGACCGGTTGGGTGAAGGTAAGATCGGAACGACACGCCGCGGCATCGGGCCTGCCTACCTGGACAAGTATGCCAGGATAGGCATCCGGATCGGTGACCTGCTTGATTCCGGCGTCCTCTCCGAGAAGCTCAAGGCGAACGTCGCCTACAAGAACATGCTTCTCGAGAGAGTCTACGACAGGGAAGGCTTCAGCGCAGGCCAGTTGATAGACGAGTATCTCGGCTATGGCGAGAGGCTGCGGCCTTATGTGACCGACACGTCTCTGCTGCTCGACGGCGCGCTCCGGGATGGCAAGAACGTGCTGTTTGAGGGCGCGCAAGGTACCATGCTGGAGATCGACTACGGCACGTACCCTTACGTGACTTCCTCGTACACGACCGCAGGTGGCGCGTGCGCGGGCAGCGGTGTCGGCCCGACCCGGATAGACGCCGTGATAGGCGTCATAAAGGCATTCACGTCAAGGGTGGGGAACGGCCCCTTCCCGAGCGAGCTCCACGACGAGACAGGCCAGTACATCAGGCGAAAGGGCAAGGAATACGGCACCCGCACAGGCCGGCCACGCCGGATGGGCTGGTTGGATACGGTCGCGCTCAAGACTGCGGCGCGGATCAACGGCTTCAACTGGGTTGCCATCACGAAGCTGGACACGCTGGCAGGGCTTCCGAGCGTGAAGATCTGCACGGGGTACCGCTTCAGCGGCCGGGTGACGACGGTGGCCCCGGCCTCGACTGCGGACCTCGCTCGGTGCGAAGCAGTCTATGAGGAGTTCAAAGGCTGGAACGAAGCCGAACTCAAGCGTGCGCGGGCATATGCTGAGCTGCCGGCCGGTGTACGTGCCTACGTCGAGGCCGTCGAAGAAGCGATTGGCGTTGAAGCCCGGTTAATCGGGACCGGCCAGGACCGGACGGAAGTCGTTATCAAAGGCGACATCGGGTTCGGGCAGGCGTGATGTTCGCTCGGGCACGGCACGATAAGGTGGCAAGCCTGGGCGCGCGCAATGCTCGGGCAACAGGGAAATCGGTTGCGGACGCTCGTGTTTTGTGGCATAATTAGATTCCGGCGCTGCTCTTTGGCGCTAATTGAACAGATGGTTCTGGGCCATCTTGACTGCATGTCAAGGGCCATTAGCTCAGCGGCAGAGCACCCGCCTTTTAAGCGGGGTGTCGATGGTTCGACTCCATCATGGCCCACCATCTTGATCTGAAAGCAGCTTGGCTGGCAAGAAAGCCAGAGGTTTGCGACGGACTTGCTTTTGCGCGCGGGTTCTCTATAATTGAAGTAGATGCGGGAGTAGTTTAGTGGCAGAACGTCGGCTTCCCAAGCCGAAGGCCGCGGGTTCGAACCCCGTCTCCCGCTCCACTAGAAAACCCAAGCGTCGCGAGGCGCTTGTTTTTGTGATAGGCGACGCCGATGTGGCTCAGGGGTAGAGCGGCGCACTCGTAATGCGCAGGTCCTGGGTTCGAATCCCAGCATCGGCTCCAGACCGAACTCAGTCGTGCCAGGCGATGTGCCGAATCCCGAAGACATCTCCTGGTATTTTTCTTGCTGCAGTGTCATCGCTCTCAAGAGCTGACCTGACGAGAGAAAGGAGGCACATCATGGAATACGCAAGACCACCCTGTTAACCCCCCGACGTAGCATCCGTTCTCCTCCATCCTAGCTCTTACCCGCCAACTCACCATCAGGGATGGGGGAGTGTCGATTTGTTGCATGGGAAACGTCTCAATCTGCTCGAAGTTTCCACGGGCATCATAGCGAATATGTGGAGCCGGAAGAAGATGCTTGTGATCAGCGCCCTTCTGGGGTTTAGTGAGTTCTTGATCCTGCTTTACGCGACTAGATTTTGGCATTTTGCCTTAATGACCTTTCTATCAGGCGTCGCCCAGTCGGCGAGGAGCGGGTCGGAAAGCGCTCTTCTGTATGATTCTCTCTCCCTCGAGCCGGGCGGCAAAGCGAATTCGAAAAACACACTGGCGGTCTCACTGCGTTGGAGCTCGGGGCTGCGGTGCTTGCTGCGCTGGCCGGGAGTGTGATGGCCAGCAGATACGGACGCGAGACCGACTACGGGGTGTCTCTGGGGAGCATGCTGGCCAGTCTCGTGATTACGCTCATGCTAAGAGAACCCACCCATGTGCGGGCCGATGCGGGACAGCCGAAGATGGAGCACTACGTGACTCAATCTCTGACGTTTTTGCGGTGAGGGGGCGACCAATGAACACAAAGGGGACAGGTTCGCCCCATGTAGCCGACGTCCTGATCATCAGGATTCAGGACTGGTTACGTCTGCGTAGAGCGATTCTTCCTGCAGATAGTGATGCCGCAGTCCAGTGGTATCAGGATGGTGAAGTGTTACGGTTCTCAGAGGGCTGCACCAAGCCATACGACCGTCAGATGGTCGAACGGATGTACCACGATCTCGATAGGCTAGGCGAGCTCTACATCATTGAAGTGTGGTCGGACGCGCGTTGGCAAGCCATTGGCGATGCTACTCTCTCAACGGAATCCTTACCTATAGTGATAGGTAGCCCCCAGTGGAGATCGAAAGGGATTGGCCGCCTAGTCCTGGATGCGCTCGTCCAGCGCGCTAAACAGCTGGGGTGGGAGTTGCTACAGGTAAAGGGGGTCTTCGCTGATAACAAGAGAGCACGCCGGATGTTCGAGGGTGTAGGTTTCAGGTCCACCGGAGAAACCGTGGACCCGGATGGTAAGCGCAGAATTCGCTACAGGCTGATCCTCTAAGACTGGCGTCGATCCATCGCATCCCTCAGACCATGGTTTCCCCCCGTTCATGATGCGTATCTCCCTTGGAGGGCGGGTGTTATGTTTACTTGTATGAGTTGGGCCGGGGGAGAGGTGCAGGGCTTAGACCATGATGCAAGGAACACCCTCCCGGGCCATAGAACACCGGACTGGAGTCACGATTCGGAGCTTAGGGAGGCAACAACAACGTCCGGGCGCTCGCAGCGACAGGACGTCTACTGAAACTCGACATAGCAGGATACCCGGGCCTGAGAGGATACTCGTGGGAGCAATGCCACGAAGGCTTCAAAGGTGCCGGCGGGCTGTTCCTGGTGTCCGAAATCGCAGATCAGATGGGCCTGGCGCCCGGTATGCGTATCCTTGACCTGGGTGCAGGCAACTGCGCGGAGTCCGTCTTTCTAGCGAAGCAGTACGGCGTCAGGGTTTGCGCACTTGACAGGTGTATGGACGTGACCGAGTGCCGCGAGAGGGCAGGTGCGAATGGTGTGGCGCATCTTGTGACCCCTCTGGCGTCAGACGTGACGGATCTACCGTTTTCCCAGGGCTCGTTCGACCGCGTGATTGCCATCAACAGCTACCTGTATTTCGGCACTGATGACGCCTATCTGCCCTACCTGTGCACGTTCCTCAAACCAGGTGGCTTCATCGGCATCGGCAGCCCCTGCTACAGCCGCGAACTTCCGCCTGACGCGCCGCGAGAACTGCTCTACAGCAAGCCGGACTTCATAGAATCGAGGCTGTGCCATTCGCCGGGTTGGTGGCGGCATCATTTCGCCAAGACCGGACTGGTCCAGGTCCTGAGCTGCGCCGAACACCCAAAGGGAAGGGAGTTCTGGCTCGACGACTTGCGCTATTCTCTGGAGACCTGGCCGCTGGCAGAGATGAGCCCGGAGTTCCGGAGCATGATCCTTGACGACCTCGTGATGATGCTGAGCGACGCCGAGCGCCTGGTCACTTACTTCACCCTGCTGGTGACCCGCTGGT
>Ga0315277_10007715_pt1 | contig 13927 bp, 13 predicted proteins | sample YL17G05_15_MG_FD_203695 | JGI IMG/M metagenome (GOLD analysis project Ga0315277, IMG submission 203695) | Sediment microbial communities from Yellowstone Lake, YNP, Wyoming, USA - YL17G05_15 | ecosystem: Environmental > Aquatic > Freshwater > Lake > Sediment | place: USA: Wyoming | collected... | reverse complement strand
CGTTCTGCCAGACGCACGTAGTCGCGGGCATCGGAGACATGGCTCTCGAACAGGCCCGGTGCGCCCGGATGCGGCAGCACCTGATCGATGCCGCGGCCTGTCATCACGTCGCCGGTCAGCATCAATGTCACGCTGTCGCGCGCGTGCATGGCAGTACCAGTACCGCTAGCCCTTGATGCAGATCAGCGGCTCGACGCGCGCGACCTTGAGCGCAAGGCCCGCCGCTTCGGCCGCGTCGACGACTGCGGTCACGTCCTTGTACGCGCCGGGCGCCTCTTCCGCGACGCCGCGCGCCGACGGGCTGCGAATCAGGATGCCACGTCCGGCCAACTCGTCCACCACCTGAGCACCTTGCCAGGTCTTCTTCGCCTGGTGCCGGCTCATGGCGCGGCCCGCGCCGTGGCATGCCGACGAGAACGCGAGCGCTTCGGACGCCGCAGTGCCGGCGAGCACATACGAAGCGGTGCCCATCGAGCCGCCGATGAGTACGGGTTGACCGGCGCCGCGCAGCGCCTCGGGTAGATCGGCGTGGCCGGGGCCGAAGGCGCGAGTCGCGCCCTTGCGGTGCACGTACAACTCGCGCTTGTGCCCAGCGACGACATGCGTTTCAAGCTTGCAGGTGTTGTGCGACACGTCGTACAGCAGCGGCAGCTTGGCCGCGGGCAGATGCCTGGCGAACACGTCGCGCACCAGCTGCGTCAGGATCTGCCGGTTCGCCAGCGCGCAGTTGATCGCGGCGCGCATCGCGCCCAGGTATTCCTGGCCGAGGTCGGAGCGGATCGGCGCGCAGGCGAGTTCGCGATCCGGCAGGCTCAATCCATGGCGCGGCGCTTCCTCGACCATGCGGCTGAGGTAGTCGGTGCCGATCTGATGACCCAGGCCGCGCGAGCCGCAATGGATCATCACGACGACGTCGCCGAGCGTCAATCCGAAGGCGCGCGCAATCACGGCGTCGAACACCTGCGTGACCTCCTGCACTTCGAGGTAATGGTTGCCGCTGCCGAGTGTTCCCATCTCGTCGCGTTGACGCTTCTTCGCCTGCTCCGACACGGCACCCGGCTTGGCGTGCAGCATCTGGCCGCGCTCTTCGATGCGCTCCAGGTCGGCTTCGGTGCCCCAGCCGCGCGCAACCGCCCATTTGGCGCCGCCGGTCAGCATGTCGTGCATGTGCTGCGAGTTGAGGTGGATCGCGCCGGTGCTGCCCAGCCCCGCGGGAATGTGCTTGAACAGCGAATCGGCGAGGTGCGCCTGCACGCCGAGCACGGAATCGCGCCGCAGCCCGGTGTGCAGGCAGCGCACGCCGCACGATATGTCGAAGCCGACGCCGCCGGCCGACACCACGCCGCCCGCGTCGGCGTCGAACGCCGCGACGCCGCCGATCGGAAAGCCGTAGCCCCAGTGGGCATCGGGCATCATGCACGAGGCGCCGACGATGCCGGGCAGCGAGGCGACGTTGACAGCCTGCTCGACAGACTTGTCGTCCATCGCGCGCAGCAAGGTCTCGCTGGCAAAGACCGCCACCGGCACGCGCATCATGCCGGTGGCGGGCAGCTCCCAATGACAGGGGCCGCGTTCGATGAGTCGTTTCGCGTCCATCACACGTCGACCACGGTTTGGGCTGTCCACTGCCCGTCACTGCCTTGCGCCACGTGCAGCGCGGTGAAGGTCGCCCCCTTCACTTCGACCGCCGGGCGGTGCCGCTGCACGCTGATGGGCTCGCCCGAGGCCACCGCGCGCAGCCGCGATCCGTTGATCGCGACGTCGAAGCGGCTGAACAACATGCTGCGCACTGCCATCTCATAGACCAAGGCGTTGAGCCAACGCACCAGCAACATTTCGTCGTCCTGCCCCTCGCATTCGATCTCGACGCGGATAAGCGGCGCCACGCGCGCGGGGTCGGCGATCACCGCGCTCAACGCCAGTGCGGCCTGCTCGAACGCGCCGGCCTTGCTCGCGGCAATACCTCGCACACCGATGTCGGCAGCGTGTTCGAAATGCTCCCACCGGGCGGTCTTTGCGCTTGCTGCCATTCGATCTCGCCATGGGTCGCCATGGACTGCAGGGTCCGGCCGGGTCGCACGCGCAATGAGCGCCGCCGGGCCGCTCCCAAGGCGCTCATTCCCCCTTGGGGGGACCGGCGCGCAGCGCCGTAGGGGGCTCCAATGAGCGCAACCGCGGGCGCCGCACAAGCGCCCGCGGCCAGACGCGCGAACTCAAGCCCTTTCCGACTCAGAACGAGTAATTGAACTGGCCCGATGCGATCACCGTGTTTGCGTCGTAATGGCCGTTGAGCCTGCCGTACACCGCGCTGCCCCCCGGGCTGACGGTGATGTCGATCGTGGCCTTCTTCGCCATGACATAGGCCGCGCCGAAATCGAACGTGAGGTTCGAGTCGATGCGGTATTGCCCCCCGAACGCGAACCAGGTGCGGTCGGAGTCGGGCAGGCGCGGCGTGCGGTAGGCGTCCGACACGGGTGACTGGTCGTAAGCGATACCGCCGCGCAGCGTCCAGGCGCTGTTGTAGCGGTAGTGGGCGCCGAGCGCGACCTTCCACGTGTCCTTGAAGTTTTCGGGGGTGCTTCCCAGCACCACGCCGCTGGTGCGCACGAAGGTCAGGTTCTCGATCGTCGACCACTGCGTCCACTGCGCGTCGAACAGCAAGTCCCAGCGGTCGTCGAGCTTCGCGAAATACGACAGGTTGAGGATCGCGGGAAGCTTGACGTCCGAGGTGACGTCGCCGTTCGCCGCGGCCAACGCGGCGTTCGAGAACCTCACGGTACCGGTGATGTGGTAATCGATGCTCGAACGGTAATGCGCGCCCACCCGCACGTTGTTGTCGACTTCCCACAGCACGCCGAGGTTCCAGCCCCAGGCGTCGTCGCTGCCTTCGATCGCCGCGGTTGAATTCAGGCCACCACTGCCGGCAGGCGGAACCGTGTTCGTGAACTCGGCGTCGATACGCTGGTAGTTGGCGCCGAACCCCACTCCGACGCGAGGCGTCGGTTTCCACGCCACTGCCGGGTTGACGTTGATCGTCTTGATGCTCGATTTGATGGCCTGAAAGCGGCCCATCCAGTCATCGCTGTATTCCGTGACCAGTCCGAACGGCGAGTTCAGGCCCAGGCCGACCGACCATTGCGGCCCGAGCGGTGCGGCCAAGTAGAGGTTGGGCACGACGTTCAGTCCACCCGCGTCGCCGTTTTCGCTGCCCAGCGGCTGTGCCGACGGCAAGGTCGCCGCCGTCGAGTTCTCGTTTGTGAACTTGATCGACGGCCTGATGAGGTGGATGGCGCCCACCACCTGATTCTCTCGAATCCGCGAAATACCGGCGACGTTGGACCACAACGTCGAGGCATCTTCGGCCACCGCCGCACCGCCGGCATAGGCAGTGCCCAGGCCGGACGCGGAGTTCTCGTTGAGCTGGAACGCGGCGCCCAGCGCCGAGCCGGAACCGAGTGTGACAGCGACTGCCGCCGAGACGCCGGTGAGGCGAGTTCGAACGAAGCGATTGTTCATGGCAAGAATCTCCTTGGTTGAGGCAGGGCGTCGACGCGCGGGCTCCTGCGTTCGGCAAGCACACCGAGTACGCAAGGCCGTCCACCGCCAGCGGCTGTGGTGTGGTGCAAGTCAATGCTTGCGGGCACGGTCGTCAACATGCGAGCAAGCGTAGACACGCTGCACCGCATCGCATTGACGAGGATCATCTCGGCTCGCTCGACGATGCGCGTGCACAACACCGGGCGCCGCAGGAGCACAGGTGCCGCTGCGGCGGAACGCGGTGCTTCAATGCGGGCACGACCCAGAGCCCGACAGGCTGCTCGGGCCCGTGGCCTCTTGCAGTTCGCCGCATGGCCCGCGCCGTCAAGGCAGATGCACAACTCGGTATGCGTCTCGTGCTCGATTCAGACGCCTGCCGCAGCATTGCGCGATGTCAAGCAGCCGCCACGCAGCTTGCCACATGCTTGATGCTCAGGGCAACAATCCGGCAGATTGCGGCCGACGCGTCGGCATGCGCTGTCTGGCACGGCAAGGAGGGTGGCGAAGTGAAAGAGATCGTTCTTGACCCGGCGTTGCATGAATCGCTGGAAGCTGGCGTCGACGCCATGCTCGATGAATGGCTGGTGGCAGAAGGCGACTTCGTGCACGCAGGCCAGACGCTGGCGCACGCGAACCTGGTCCACACCCGGCTCGACGTGCCCGCGCCGCACGGCGGCGTGATCGAGGAGATCATCGTGCCCGCGGGCCAGCCCTTCACGCGTGGCGCGCTGCTGGCGCGCCTGATCGAATCCTGAACGGCATGGCGCGTGGCACGCGCGCCGCTTCGACCCGCGCGCCGGTACATCGATCGTCGCGCTACTCGCGTCGGCGTTGGCGCAAGAAAGCCGCGCTCAGAGCCCGAACCAGCGCGGCAACCACATCGAAATGGCGGGGATGTAGGTGACCAGCATCAACACCACGAGCAGCACGGCGAAGAACGGCAGCATCGCCTTGGTGACGACGCCGATCGGCAGCTTCGATACCGCGCTGCCGACGTAAAGCACCGAGCCCACGGGCGGCGTGATGAGGCCGATGCCGAGATTCACGATCATGATCATGCCGAAATGCACCGGGTCCACGCCCAGGCTCGTGACCACCGGCAGCAGGATGGGCGTGAGGATCAGCAGCAGCGGCGCCATGTCCATGAGCGTGCCCAGCAGCAGCAGCATGATGTTGATCATGAGCAGGATCATGCCCTTGCTGTTGGAGATGCTGACGAAGAACGCCGTCACCTTGGTCGGGATCTGCATCAGCGTCATCAGGTAGCCGAAGCTGGCCGCGAAGCCGATCAGGATCATCACGATCGTCACCGTCTTCACCGTGCGGTGCACCAGCTTGGGCAGGTCGCGCCACTGGTAGTCGCGGTAGATGAACATGGTGACGAAGAACGCCCACAAGACCGCGATCGACGCCGATTCGGTGGCGGTGAACACACCGCTGAGGATGCCGCCCAGGATGATGACCATGGTCATCAGGCCCCAAAGCGCGTCGACGCCGATGCGCAGCGCCTCTTTCAAGCCGACGCGCTGCCCGACGGGGAAGTTGCGCTTGCGCGCGATGACGACGCACAGGATGGCGATGCACAGGCCGAGCAGCAGCCCGGGCAGAACGCCGGCCAGGAAGAGTGCTGCCACCGACACCGAGCCGCCCGCAGCCAGCGAGTAGATCACCGCGTTGTGGCTGGGCGGGATCAGCGTCGCCTGGATCGAGCCACTGACCGTCACCGCGGTCGAAAAATCGCGCGGGTAGCCCTTTCTTTCCATCTCGGGGATCAGCACCGAACCGATCGACGCCGTATCCGCCACCGACGAGCCGGAAATGGCGCCGAAAAAGGTCGAGGCCAGGATGTTGACGAGCGCCAGGCCGCCCCGCATGAAGCCCACCAGCACGCCGGCAAAGGCCACCAGGCGGCGCGCCATTCCGCCTTCGGCCATGATCGCGCCGGCGAGCACGAAGAAGGGAATCGCGAGCAACGAAAACTTGTTCACGCCGCTCGCGATCTGGATCATCACGCCATCCAGCGGCAGATCGATCCATAACGCGCCGATCAATGAGGCCATGCCCAGTGCATAGGCCACCGGCACGCCGAGCAGCATGAAGAGGAAGAAGCTGCCCATCAGCACCAGCGCGTCCATCAGGGGGCTGCCTCGTCGAAGTTGGCGCCGGGTTCACCGAAGGCCACCAGCGCACGCTGCGCCATCGAACCGAAGGCCATACGTTCGAGCACGAACAGGGCAGTGAACAGGCTGCCGATCGGCAGCGCCGCATAGGTCAGCCCCACCGGCATCCACGGCAGCGAGTCGATCGACTGGCCCCAGGTGCCGATGCACAGCTTGGTGCCCCAGACCACGATGAAAACGCAGACCGCCAGCATCGCGCCATCGCTGATGAAGGATGCAGCGCGGCGCAGCGGCGGCGGCAGTGCGGCGGTGAGCATGTGGACCGCGATGTGCGCATTCGCGCGGTAGGCCGCGGCGGCGCCGAAGAAGCTGAACATGACCATCAGCATGATCGCGATCGGCTCCGGCCAGCTCGATCCGCTGCCCAGCACATAACGCGCGAACACGCCCCAGGGAATGATGAGCGACATGCAGACGATGGCCCCGCCCGCGGCCCAGATGCACAGGCGATAGACGGGGTCGAGCAGGCGCGAGAGCAATGGGTCCATACGGGTTCCGGTCTGCAATGGCCACAGGCGCAGACCGCCGCGTCACAGCCGCGCCGCCGCGTTTCGGGTCGCGCCGCGGCTGTGGGCGAAGCGGCCTCAGTTGACGTCGTTGATGCGCTTGATGAGGTCGGTGTAGGGCGCGCCGTACTTCGCGCGCACCGGGGCGGTGGCGTCGTAGAACGGCTTGTTGTCGATCGCGATCCACTCGATGCCGGCGGCCTTGAGCTTGGCGCTGTATTCGGCCACGCTCTTGTCCCACAGCGCACGCTGTTCAAGTTGCGCCTCACGCGAGAACTTCTTCAGCAGCGCCTGGTCGGCCGGAGTCATCTTGTCCCACGTCACCTTCGACATGACGAAGATCTCGGGGATGATGAGGTGATTCGTTTGCGTGTAGTACTTGATGCCTGCGGTGTACTGGTTCGAGGTGAAGAGCGTCGGCGGGTTGTTCTCGGCGCCGTCGATGACGCCGGTCTGCAGCGCGCTGTAGACCTCGGTGTGGCCCATCGAGACGCCATTGCCGCCCATCGCGTTCATGGTGTCGACGAACAGCGGGTTGCCCATCATCCGGATCTTCTGCCCCTTCAGGTCCGACATCTGGCGCACCGCCTTCTTCGTGTACAGGCTGCGCGAGCCGCTGTCCATCCAGCCCAGCGCCACGAGCCGGGCCGGGCTGGCGCTGATGCGTTCGAGCAATTCGTCTCCGATCGCGCCGTCGATCACCTGGCGCATGTGCTCTTCGCTGCGGAAGACGAAAGGCATGTTGAAGACGTTGACGTCGGGCACCACGGGGCCGAGAACGCCGAGCGAGATGCGCGCGATCTGGATCGCGCCGACCTGCGTCTGCTCGACCACTTCCTTCTCGCTGCCGAGCACTCCGCCGGGGAACATCTGCAGCTTGTAGCGGCCGCCGCTGGCGGCTTCGAGCTTCTTGCCCAGGTTCTCGATCGCGACCACGTTCGGGTAGCCCGGGGGGTGCACGTCGGCGGCCTTGAGCACGGTCTGGGCATGGGCGAAGAAAGAAACCGCGGCCGCGATGGCGCCGACCATGAGCGCGCGACGTTGCTGGAACTGGGGATTCATGGGCAGTCTCCTGGGGTGTGAATTGTGAGGTGTGATTCGGGCCTCGGGGCGGTGGAAGCGAAGGCAGGCACTGAAGGCGGTGGTGGTGATCCGGATTGGCCCGGTTGCGCAGACTCATCAGTTGTCGTACAACCGGGGCATTGTTGCGGCTCGCCGACACCCCGTCAAGGCGAGTCACTCGGGGTTTGCACTGGTCCACTGCATGGACAATCCCACCCGCCGCCGCCCGCGCTCTCTCGCCCACGACGTGGTCGACGCGCTGCAGGCACCGATCCGCGACGGCCGTGTCGCGCCCGGCACCAAGCTGCCGACCGAGGGCGAGGTGATGCGCGCCTTCGGCGTCAGCCGCACGGTGGTGCGCGAAGCGCTGTCCAAGCTCCAGGCGTCGGGGCTGGTCGCGACCCGGCACGGGGTCGGCAGCTTCGTCGTCGGCCGCGGCGACGAGGCGGCGTTTCGCATCGGCCCGCAGCAACTCGAAACGCTGCGCGATGTGATCGCGATGCTCGAGCTGCGCATGGGGGTCGAGACCGAAGCCGCGGCTCTTGCGGCGCAGCGGCGCAGTGGCGCGAACCTGGCGCAGATGCGGCAGGCGCTTGATCAGTTCGCGGCCGCGGTCGAGGCCGGCCGCGACGCGGTCGGACCCGACTTCCGGTTTCATGCCGAGATCGCGCGCGCGACGCAGAACGCGCATTTCAGCAGCCTGCTCGATTCGCTGGGAACGCACATCATTCCGCGCGCCCGCCTCGACCCCGAGGCGCCGCTCGACGACGAACGCCGCGCCTACCTGCGCCGCGTCAACGCCGAGCATGAAAGCATCCACGAAGCCATTGCCCGCCAAGACGCCGACGCTGCGCGCGCGGCGATGCGCACGCACCTGGCGAACAGCCGCGAGCGCCGGCGCGGCGCGGCGCGGGTTGTACGATGACTCAAGGCGATGCCGATTGGCGACGATGAACACCACCCCCGTGATCACCTCGCTGCGAGCCATTCCGGTGGCCGGCCGCGACTCGATGCTGTTGAACCTGAGCGGCGCGCACGGCCCGTTTTTTACCCGCAACCTTCTGCTGTTGACTGACAGTTCAGGTCACACCGGCATCGGCGAGGTGCCGGGTGGCGAGAAGATTCGTCAGACGCTGGAAGACGCGCGTGACTCGGTGGTCGGGCAGAGCCTGGGTCATGTGCAGGCGCTGCTGCAGCGTTTGCAGCAGCGCTTCGCCGATCGCGACGCCGCAGGCCGCGGCGAGCAGACCTTCGACCTGCGGACCACGATCCACGCCGTCACCGCGGTCGAATCGGCCTTGCTCGACCTGCTTGGCCAGCACCTGGGCGTGCCGGTCGCGGCCTTGCTCGGGCAAGGCCAGCAGCGTGAGTCGGTCGAAATGCTCGGCTACCTCTTCTACGTCGGTGATCGCGGCAAGACCACGCTACCCTACCTGAGTGAGCCCGGCGCCGACAACGCCTGGTTCCGCCTGCGCCATGAAGCCGCGATCACGACCGAGGCCATCGTGCGCCAAGCCGAAGCCGCACACGAGCGCTATGGCTTCAACGACTTCAAGCTCAAGGGAGGTGTGCTCGCCGGCGAGGCCGAAGTCGAAGCCGTCACCGCGCTGCATGAACGCTTTGCGCAGGCGCGTGTCACGCTCGACCCGAATGGGGCCTGGCCGCTCAAAGACGCGATCCGGCTGATGCGCGACTTGCGTGGCGTGCTGGCGTATGCCGAAGACCCATGCGGCGCCGAGGGCGGTTTCTCGGGGCGCGAAGTGATGGCCGAGTTCCGCCGTGCCACGGGCTTGGCGACAGCGACCAACATGGTCGCGACTGACTGGCGCCAACTGGCGCACGCGCTGGCGCTGCAGTCGGTCGACATCCCCCTGGCCGACCCGCACTTCTGGACCATGGCCGGCTCGGTGCGCGTGGCCCAGACCTGCCGCGACTGGGGCCTGACCTGGGGCTCGCATTCGAACAACCACTTCGACGTCTCGCTCGCGATGTTCACTCACGTCGGCGCCGCTGCGCCGGGCAGGGTGACGGCGATCGACACGCACTGGATCTGGCAAGACGGCCAGCGCCTGACGCAAGAGCCGCTGCAGATCGTCGGCGGGCGGGTGCAGGTGCCGACCGAGCCGGGCCTGGGTGTCGCACTCGACATAACCGAGGTCGAGAAAGCGCATGCACTCTACAAGCAACATGGCCTGGGCGCGCGCGACGATGCGGCAGCGATGCAGTTCCTGATCCCAGGCTGGGCCTTCGACCCGAAGCGGCCTGCGCTCGTTCGTTAGCCGCCACGATGCCTGGGCAACCCCTGTTCCTCGAGCGGCGATGCGCCGCACTCAGTTTTACCAACCACCACCAAGGAGACGACTCATGCAAGACGAGATCCTGAACCCTGTGCAAGCGCGTCGCGCATTCCTCAAGACCGCTGCCGGCAGTGGGCTGGCCGCGCTCAGCGGCCTGGCCGGCGCGCAGTCGTTCGAGTACAAGCCCAACCAACGCTACCCCGACCCCGCAGTGCAGATCCTCGATCCGAGCTTTGCCAGGTACCGCATCTACAGCAGCACCGTCGAACAATTGGCCACGGGCATGCGCTGGGCCGAGGGGCCGGTGTATTTCCCCGACGGTGGCTATCTGCTGCTGAGCGACATTCCCAACAACCGCATCATGAAGTACAGCGAAAAGGACGGCAGCTTCAGCGTCTTTCGCAGCCCCGCGAATTGGGCCAACGGCAATACGCGCGACCGCCAGGGCCGCCTGCTGACCTGCGAGCATTCGGTGACGCGGCGCGTGGTGCGCACTGAAAAGGACGGCAAGCTCACAGTGCTGGCCGACAGCTTCGAGGGCAAGAAGCTGAATGCGCCGAACGACATCGTCGTCAAGTCCGACGACAGTGTCTGGTTCACCGACCCGCTGTTCGGCATCAACGGCGAATGGGAAGGGTTTCGCGCCAAGCCCGAACAGGCGAGCACGAATGTCTATCGCCACGGCAGCGACGGCAAGCTCAGCGCCGTCATCACCGACATCGTCAATCCGAACGGCCTGGCCTTTTCCCCCGACGAGAAGAAGCTCTACGTGGTCGAGTGGAAGGGCACTCCCAACCGCAGCATCTGGAGCTACGACGTGAATGCCGATGGCAGCGTGGGCGCGCGCACGAAGCTGATCGATGCTGCGGACCAGGGCGCACTCGACGGCTTTCGCGTCGATCGTGACGGCAACCTCTGGTGCGGATGGGGCAGCAATGGCGCGCTGCAAGGCGAAGCCACCGATGTCGGCGGGCGCAAGGTGTTTCAGCTCAAAGGCAGGTCGGAAGATCTGGACGGCGTGATGGTGTTCAACCCGCAGGGCAAGGCCATAGGCTTCATCCGCCTGCCCGAGCGCTGCGCGAACCTGACTTTCGGCGGGCCGAAGAACAACCGCCTGTACATGACGAGCTGCCATTCGCTGTACGCGCTCTACGTCGAAGCCCACGGTGCAACCTGAACCGGAAGGAAATCGCTGATGAAACTGCTCTTGAAACTCCTCTCTCTCGGCGCCTGCATCGCACTTGGCGCCAACATGACCCTGCCGGTTGCGGCGCAAGACAACTGGCCGAGCAAGCCCGTCAAGATCATCAGCCCGTTCCCGGCAGGCGGCACGAGCGACATCATGGCGCGCATGCTGGCCGAAGCACTGTCCAAAGAGTTGGGCCAGCAGTTCATTGTCGACAACATTGGCGGCGCAGGCGGCACCATCGGCACGCTGCGCGCGGCCAAGGCCACGCCCGACGGCTACACGCTGCTGCAAACGGGAGTCGGCCAGAACGCGGTCGCGCATGGTCTCGACCCGAAACTGGGCTATGACTCGATGCGCGATTTCGTCCACATCAGCCAGGTGCATTCGGGCCCGAACGTGCTCGTGGTCAACGCCGCCACGCCGTACAGGACCTTCGCCGAACTGGTGGAGTTCGTGCGCAAGAACCCGGGCAAGCTCAACTACGGCTACACGCATGCGGCGTCGGGCCACATGGCGATGGAGTTGCTGAAGCAGCGTGCCAGCGAATGCGCCAAGGGGGTGAAGGAATGCAACGGCTTCTTCATGGTCGGCATTCCCTACCGCGGCGGCGGCCCGATGATGCAGGACTTGCTGGGGGGTCAGATTCCGCTCATGTTCATCAACCAGGACGTGGCGCTGCCGCATGTCAGGGCCGGCAAGCTGCGCGCGTTGGCGGTGACGAGCACGCAGCGCAACCCGCTGTACCCGGACGTGCCGACGATCGCCGAGAGCGGATTTGCCGGCTTCCAGGCGCTGTCGTGGTCGGGCCTGTCAGCGATCAAGGGCACGCCGCAGGGCATCGTCGACAAGCTTGGCGCGAGCATGGACAAGATCATGGGCTCGCCGGAAATCAGGCAACGCCTGGAATCGGCGGGCTTCGTCGTGCCGCCCGCGGGCGCGAAGGCCTACAGTGATTTTGTCAAGAGCGAGATCGAACTCTGGACCAGGGTCATCAAGACCGGGGGCATCAAGCCGGAGTGAGTGCCGGGCTGATTCACGGCACGGTCGCCGCCGGCGGGCGCGAAGGCCTACAGCGATTTCGTCAAGAGCGAGTTAGCCACCTGAAACACGCACACCCTCGCCGGACGCTTGCGTATATGCATCAGGTATGCATAATGTCGCATGCCCATCGCGTTCGACCCGGCCAAGGCCAAGACGAATCTGCGCAAGCACGGTGTCAGCTTCGCCCATGCCGAACAGGCGCTTCGTGACCCTATGGCACTAACGATTGAAGACCCAGACTCTCGAATTGAGCAGCGCTTTGTAACGCTTGGCGTTGATTCGTTAGGCCGTGTCTTGGTGGTCATTCATACCCAACGCGAAGAGCGGACGCGCCTGATTTCCGCTCGCAAGGCCAGTCGCGGCGAGGCAGACCGATACCATGCGTAGCGAGTACGATTTTAGCAAAGCCAAACGCGGGGCGGTCATTCCGTCTCCGGGCAAAACCCGCATCACAATCATGCTCGATGATGACATCATCGAACATTTCCGAGCTCAGGCAGAGGCTGAGGGCGTTGGCTATCAAACGCTGATCAACGCTCTCTTGCGCAAGGTTGCAACAGGCGCAGGCAAGAAAAAGCCAGAGGCCAAGCCACTGACCGTGGCAACGCTGCGGCGGATATTGCGGGAAGAGCTTCACGCTCCCTGAGCTGGCCGCAAAGGGAAGCAGGTGGCTAAACCCCTGCGCTCAAGCCGACCCGCTCCGGCCTGCGGCTTCCGCGGGCAGCTTGGCTCGAACGATCGAGCTAAGGACCAAGGTCATCAAGACCGCGGGCATCAAGCCGGAGTGAGTGCCCGGGCTTTGAGCCGAAGCGGCCGTGCAGGGTGCGCTGAACACACCAGGCACGCCAGACATCACGATCGGAGTGAAGCGCCTGCGCGCGCTATGCAAGAGCGGCCAGACGGCGGTCAATGGCTGACTCGCCATCCGTGCCAGCTTCGCGGCCGAAGTCATGGCTGAGTCGCATCTGAGTGCGAGCCTCATCGGTTGACAACAGGCCGCGTACGCGCTACTTCACCGTATCGAACACCATCCGCGCTTGCTGGTGGCAGAACGGCGGCTCGTAGGTGCCGTGGTAGTTGCCGTAATAGGTGGCAGGGCTGCTCGCCAGCACGGAACCGAATACAGCCTGGATCGTCGCATCGACGTCGACCGATGTCACGTTGGTCAGGTGGCGGCTGTCGAAATCGGCTTTCGCCACAGCCTGGTGTACCGCAGGCGGCACAGTGGGGTCGCCTGCGCCGCCGCACAGCAACGTCTTGGCCTTCGGGCTCCAGCCAAGCAGGTCGTTCTTCTTCGCCGCGAGATACAGGGCGCTGTTGGGGTTGGTTTGCGAGTCGGTGAGGTACGCCGTCTGAAACATCAAATCGCGCGCCTGCGTTGGCGTTTCACCGTTCATTCCAGGCAATGCGCCCGTTGTCACGAGCGTCGTGTAGGTGAGCGTCGGATTCGGCAACAGATGTTCGATGTAGGAGGCATAAGGCGCCTTGAACACCGTGTTGACGCTGGCGTAGACAGCGCCGTAGACCTTTTGCCACGACGTGATGAGGTAGGGCACGAAGAACTGGTAGCCGGCAATCACGTTGGTCAGCTTCAACGAGCCCGAAAGGTTGTACGGGCCGGCAAGGTGTGCACCGGCCACGATGTTCATTTCCGCGGCGTTGTCGCGTTCGGCAGCGCGGTGCGCTGCCATCGACGAATGACCGCCCTGCGAATAGCCGGTGAGCATGACTTTGCCCGACAGCTTGGCGCCGACTCTCGGTGCGGCGTTGCGGGCGGCGCGGATCGAGTCGATCACCGAGCTGGCTTCGGAATCGGCGTGCAAATAGGGGTGGTACGCATAGGTCGACTGGGCGAATCCGAGGTAGTCGGTTGCGACCACGGTGTAGCCCTGCGCGGCGTACATTGCGGCCAGCAGGAATGTCTCGCCGTCTGCCGGGTTCGCCAAGGTGCGCGGCCTTTGCACATCGGTTCCCTTGGCATAGGCGATGAGCGCGGATGCGGCGGTGCAGGTGGAACTGCCGGCCGGTACCAGCATGACCGCTGAAGCATTGGCATCCTCGCCCTTGGTGCCAACGGTCTTGTAGTTCAGCGCGACAACCTTGACATCGCACAGT
>Ga0315277_10007713_pt1 | contig 13928 bp, 9 predicted proteins | sample YL17G05_15_MG_FD_203695 | JGI IMG/M metagenome (GOLD analysis project Ga0315277, IMG submission 203695) | Sediment microbial communities from Yellowstone Lake, YNP, Wyoming, USA - YL17G05_15 | ecosystem: Environmental > Aquatic > Freshwater > Lake > Sediment | place: USA: Wyoming | collected... | reverse complement strand
GCCAGAAAGGGCAACTGGGCAGGTTTCCTGCCGTGGAGATTATCCCTCTGATGTTAGCCAACGGGTTAAAATTAAAGAAATTTGGAGCCTAAGCCTGGATGACGTAAGGTCATTCAGGCAAATTCCAAGCACCAAGCGCCAATAACCAAATAAATCCCAATTTTCAATAACCAAAAGTAGGATTTGATTTTAGGTAACACTTTAGCGCTTTGAAAAAGACCGTCTAATCCCCCTCCATCCCCCTTTGGTCTCCGACCCAGAGCGGTCTCTGATCCGGAGGGCAAAAGGGGGAAATATTTCTCCTCCCTTTGGTCTCCGACCCAGAGCGGTCTCTGACCCGGAGGGCAAAGGGAGGTGGGGAGGGATTTTAGAGTGTGATTTCAAACAACTAAATTGATACGGTTTTAAAATCGTTTAAGATTATTTTATTGGGTATTGGTCATTGTGATTTTGGTTATTGGTGCTTGGAAATTGGTGATTAGATGAAATCTTATCGTTATCTTTACGGTCCCGTTCCTTCGAGGCGGTTGGGAAGGTCGGTCGGGATTGATCTCGTCCCCCATAAAATCTGCACCTATGATTGCATCTACTGCCAGATCGGGAAGACGACCCAGAAAACACTTGTCAGAAAAGAGTATGTTCCTGTCATGGAAGTTATTGAAGAAGTCGACTTCTTTCTAAAAGAAGAGACTTCTTCAATCGATTATCTATCCCTGTCCGGTTCGGGAGAGCCAACTCTCCACTCAAAAATCCGGTTGGTCATCGAAGGGATAAAGGGAATAACCTCGATTCCCATTGCCGTCATCACCAATGGCTCTCTGCTCTATCTGGAGGAGGTGCGGCAGGACCTTCTATATGCCGATGTGGTCCTTCCCTCTCTCGATGCTGTCTCATCAGAGGCCTTTCTAAAGATGAACCGGCCTGACGAAGGGCTTTCCGCAGAGAGATTGGTCGAAGGTTTGGTTCAATTCAGAAAGATATACAAAGGCCAGATCTGGCTCGAGATCCTGTTTTGTAGAGGGATCAACGATAGCCAGGACGAACTCATCAGGATGAAGGAGACAATCGACCGAATACAGCCTGATCAGATTCACATCAACACCGTGGTCCGGCCTCCTTCAGAAAAATGGGCAACTCCTTTGAATCAGAAAGAGATGGAAGAAATACAAGCCTTTTTTGGTGAAAAGGCTTCAATCATCTCGGAATTTGATCGCCATCTACCATTACTCTTGGAGAGGGATATTAAAGAGGAGGTACTGGAGATTCTGAAAAGAAGACCTCTTTCTTTATCCGACCTCTCCAAAGGGATGGGAATTCCTCAGAACGAACTGGATAAATATATCGAACCCTTGACTCAAGAAAAGAAGATTCAAAAACGGATTTTTGGTGAATCGGTTTATTATGAGATAGGGGAAAATCAAATAAAGTAAGTATCTCTGAATAATCAATTTGATCCCGATTGATACCTTAACCCCCCCGAAGCTTCCTGTACTCGAGTTTTAATAGTTTACTCTAAAAATAGAAGACTTCCAAGGGAAATCAACAAGATATTTTATAGTAGTTTAGCCTTATGGATGAGAAGAATTTTACACAATTTTACACCATTTTATATTTCACCCAAGTCCTCCCTTAGTTGCACCGGATGATAAAAAGGATAATTTTCACAATCTCATTTTGGTATTGACAAAACCGGCACTTTTGGTATCGTTGATTTAACAATTCTACTCAGGTTTCTCTTTCCAAAGGGGGTGATGGATGGAGAAAGACCTTTAGAACTTCACCTTTACAAATTAGAATTTTCCTCCTGAAAGTCAGCTCCGGCAGCAACTTGAAACTTTCTCTCTGACTTATCTGACTTAGATGTTTTAAAGGCCTAACAAAAGAAAGAAAACTCCACAGTAGAAAACTTAATCTTCGATAAAGCCAAACCCTCCGTGAGGAGGGGACGGAAAGCGGCGGGTCTTTGAGGAAAGATGGCCGAGTTGCCGAAGGATTGACCTTTGGTGTACTCGGCTTTTTCGTTTCAGGGGTAATTTATTGCCTCCTTTTAGACAACCCTGTTGAAACAAACTATGAAATGGAATTCCTAAAAGGTGCCAATATGTAAACCTCTGAGGGAGTAGTTTATATCCCCTTGGAGACTTTTATATTTTGAATCAGGCTAATCCCTTTAAAGTGACTCTACCAAGAGTTATCTGCTCACTACAGGCAGGGAAGGAGAAAAACCATGAAGCAGACAAAATATAGTTTGAGGCCTTTTTTGACTTTCTTGTTTATCATAATAGGTCTCGGTTTAATCCCCCTATGTATGTACGCTTCCGATAACCCAAACACGATCACGTTTTATAATAGTTCGGGGGAATTGACCCAAGTGAAGCTGATGGGGCCAACGGGGCAAACGGTTGAGGTTCCACATGGTGAAAGTAGAACAGTCAATGTCGCAGCAGGCGAATACTACCTTCTCGTGCGCTACGGTAGTAAACCGGACATATATACGTATACCAAAGGGGATCCGTTTACTGTGACTCAGACTAAAACACAGTATTCAGTTATCACCATTACACTCCACAAGGTTGTAGGGGGCAATTATCCAGCACATCCAATCTCAAGCAAAGAGTTTGACAATGCCCCCTTAGTCTGGCGGAACGTCGATCGCCCAGAAGCTATTAAGACATTAACTCCTGTATTGCCTCCACCTAATATTCAGTTCCTCCCGCCCACAATAAATCTACCTCCACCTATAATCCAATTACCTCCGATTCATCTGCCTCCACCTACAATACATTTGCCTCCCCCGGCGATTCATCTCCCACCACCTACAATACATTTACCATTCTCGAAGGAGACCACCTATAACGTGACAAAAACCGAAACCCTCGATCTTGAGGATTCCACAATGAAAAAAATCGATTCAAAAAAATCGGCCCAGACAGCACAAGCAAAGGAGCCATTTGCCATAAAAGATAAACGGCTTCTGGAATTGTCGGGTCCAGACCCCTGTCATACAGATGCTAAAATAACTGCATCTAGTAGCCAAGGGTATTACATGGGGGGAATAATACATGTGGATGGTGGACAAATTCATTTATGGTGCAATGGAGCGAAGCATACTTGGATAGGTAGACATGAAAATATACAAGGCGTTATAGCCCTTATTGATAGCGATAAGGAGAACCCTCTTCAATTCAAAATTGACAAAGAGAAAGGCTATGTCTATCAAAAGGGAAAAGGGACTGTTACTATGTCAGATGGAAAAGTAATAAAACTGCCAATCAGTGTGGGAGTTGGCTTAAAAGATTCCATAACGCCTTCAAGAAGCACAACTCTGGACTTAGCTGGTGAGTGGGAAGGGACCGTTAATTGGCAGGGGATTATATTCACAATTACCTTTTCCCTTACTGAAAATAAGCGTGAAATAACGAATCTAAAGGTCATCTATGAATGCGCTAAAGGCGTTGGAAAAATAGCAGCAACATTAACAAAGCCGGTTACAATTTTGGAAGACAACACGTTTAATTTTGTAGCAGGTCAAGGAAGTAGTGGAACTGCTACCTTTGTTTCTGAAGAGTATGCCGAAGGAAGTTATAAAGCTCCGTTTTCAATGAAATGTGGTGATGATTTCTTAAAAATCTCCGGTAAATGGACCGCTCAAAAGAAGAAGAAATGATAGAATAGGAGAAGCATGAGGGGGGGCGGACAAAGGCAAGTGATTGAATTCATGAGTCAAGGTTGAAAAAAGGGTTAATTTCCGCCTTAGAGTGGCAATTTGGGGGTTGAAATTGCACTGATTTGGGATTTTAAGAATTACCAGAGCGGGAGTCTATGAGCTTAGAAAACCTGAAATTTCTTATATGCTCAATTTTACCGATGAAAATGGCGATTTAAGGCCCCAGAACACGTATAATTGGGCCACACCTGATTGAATTTCAACAAGTTAGCTTGGTCCGACCCAGCTTGACCACGCTCGAAATGCAAAGGCACAAAAACATAGAAAGGAGAAAATGATATGAAGACGAGAAAAATCTTTCACATAATGTTTTTATTGGTTTTTCCTTTTATTTTATCTGGATGCGCTGCACCTGCGAAGCCTCCAGTCTCAACGCCCTCTTCAATCTTGTCGCAGGAGGCGGATTACAAGGCGAATTTTGGAGAGTTGCCTCCTGAATACCGCGAGCGAGCGCGCAAGCTCGGATATAAAGAAGGCAACATTGTTTCTTTTCGCCGCGACGGCTCAGGAAATCTAATAGTGCTACCGCCGGTCGAAGAAAGCAAAACCATTGAGCAGATGAAAGCAAAGCTCTTGCAGGTTTTGACCGAAAAGGTCTGCAAAATAGTAGAGATGCCGCTCGACGTTTCTGCCTCGCTGAACCAGGATGATATGACGGGCCACTTCACCGTCAGGGTTAAGGGCAAGAATCTCAAAGAAGAATTCAAGAAGCAGGCCGAGCAGCAAGGGTTCAAGAAGGATGACACCGTCGCGGTGAGAGTTGACGCGGTGACCTGGGAAGCGAAAGTGGCGCCAAAGGGAACCTCCTTTAGCAGCAAACTGATCAAAGTCATTCCACCAACCGAGCCGGGCGGAAAGGAGACCATCATCTATGCAGCGAATTTCGACGACCTTCCTCCTGTGCTTCAAAAGCGCGCCGCAGAGCAAGGCTATCATAAGGGCGATGAGGTCACGTGGCGGACCAAAGGGATAGGGAGCGATTTGGAGATCATGCCTCGCTCATCAGCCGCGGCGGTTCCAAAGCCTGGTGCCAGGCCTTTTCCCGTCGGTATGCGTAGCGCATTCGACAAGCTTGGCAGGAAAGATCAAGATAAGGCGCGCAAGCTTGGCTATAAGGAAGGCGATACCATCTGGCAGCGATTTAAACAAGGGGGGTTCGATTTGGTCCCAGCTTCTGATGTTGGTGAAGGCCCTGACGTAGAATTGATAGGAAGCACCCTTGACCCCGCAACTCAACAAATAGTGATGCTGGTGGGCATAGCAAAATTCGAGAAGCTTTCGGCTGACACAGCCCACAAAGCTTCTGCGTTAGGATACAAACTTGGCGATACGGTGGGCCTAAAAATCGGCAAAGATAAAACCGATATTATGTCACCTGCCGAAACGGAGTACTTTGTTCAGATGGGTGAGAATATGAAGAAGAAGAAGGGGCAATAAGCCGACATCTCGATATAGTAATAGTCATCTCGGTCAACGAACCTTAGGGGAAAGACAGGAGGCTGTCGAGTGAAAAGGACTGGGGTTCTATTCATTCAGGCATTGGGCGTCAGACTGCTGCTATTGCTCCTGCTGTTGATGTCGCTCGAATTCACCGTTCACCCTTCAAGTGCAGCAGGCAAGGCTGAGGCTCAAACCCGACTTGAGCTTGCCCTGCAAACAGGGCATACCGGCGGCATAGTCGAAATCAAGTGGTCGCCCGATGGAAAGTACGTTACAAGTCTCGGAAGCAGCACGGATGACGGCAGCTTGATAATATGGGAGCCTCGAAGCGGGCGCGTACTGGCTGATTTGAAGCCTGCCCCTTTGAATTGTTTCGCGTGGTCGCCCGACGCCAGGCTGATCGCCGTAGGGCGGAAGGACAACCGCGCGAGCGTGTGGGACACAAGAACCGGCCAATACATTGCCGAGTTGAAACATCCATCCGAAGTCAGCGAAATAAGTTTCTCACCCAGCGGAAAGCATCTCTCAACGCTCACAGGGCGCGGCGTTACGGTCTGGGATTGCGAGCGCTGGCAACCCCTGATCGAGCTTGACAGCAATCGCGGCGCGCGCCCGCCAATAAGGTGGTCGCCCGATGGCCGTTATCTTGTTACTGCGGCAATCGTCTGGGAGATGCCAGCCGGCGTCGCTATTGCAAGGCTTCCAAACTATCAGTGGCACCCTATGGGATGGGACCCCCTTTGCTGGTCTCACCGCGGCGATCTGCTCGCGGCGGGAAACAATAAGTCGCTGCAAATATGGGAAACCGCAGGCTGGCAGCTTGTCGCTGAACGGATTCATATTGATAGGATTAAGGCGCTCGCATGGTCGCCGGATGGAAACTACATCGCCGCGGCATCCAACGTCGGGCTGGTGTGGCAGATCAATCGAGGTAGCCCGATCACAGTTTCCAAATCTCCGGTTCAGTTGAGGGGGCATTCATCGCTCGTCTATTCAATTGCTTGGTCGGGAGACTCAACGCAACTCGCCACGGGCAGCAATGATTCTACTGCAAGGCTATGGCGAGTTTCAGACTGGACCACCATCTCAGAGCTTAGAAGCCACTTGAAAGATATCCAGGCAGTAGCTTATTCGCCTGCGGAAAGTTTGCTCGCTACGGCAAGCGCCGACCACACAGGCAAGATTTGGAACGTGGCAACTGGAAAATTGATTTCAGATTTGAAGGCCCGCACTCGCGCTCAGCGGGCGGCCTCGTTTTCTCCTGATGGGAAACTGATAGCAAGCGGCGGATACGACAGCCCCGCAAGAGTATGGGAAGTTCAAAGCGGGCAGGTCATCTCGATAATCGAAGCTGAGAAGCAAATTGATCCGTTGCTCTCAGAGGTCTGGAAGATACCATCAATTGCAGGCCTCATAACAAAGCCTGTTCCCATAAGTAGCGTTCGTGCTCTTAGCTGGTACCGGTCAAGCGAGCGGGTTGCAGTGCTGGCCTCGAACGGCGAAGGCAGCGTTGTCATATGGGATACTTCAAAGAATAAACAACTAATTTCATTCAAAGTTGGCCAGCGGTTTGTCTCCCAGATAGCTTGGTCGCCCAATGGCAAGTACATCGCAACGGGTGGAAGCACAAGCGAGGTGGGCAATGCAGCGACACGCATCTGGCAAGCAGCAACGGGCAAGCTTTACGCCCAGATTGATTATCCGCGCGAGCGAGAAAAGAGAGTCGAAACAACCTCGCTTGCCTGGTCGCCAGACAGCAGGTATCTGGCGCGCGGCGGAACAAATGTCACTGCCGGCCTGTTTGATATGATTACTGGCCAGCTCACCGCTCCTTTCATCCAATCATTATCAGTGGCATGGTCAGAGCAAGGTTGTCTCGCTATTCGAGAGTCGGGATCAACGGTGAAGATATGGGACAGCGCGGCTGGAAAGTTCCTAAACGATATTGTCGCAGCAGCAGGCATAGATTTGATTGCTTGGTCGCCGGATGGAAAATTCTTAGGCGCTTCAAGCGCAAACTCGGTTTTCGTACTTGACCGGCAGACCGGCGCGAAGGTCAAAACGCTTGAAGGCCATGAAGGTCGGGTAAAGGAGGTCAACTGGTCGCCCGATGCGAGATTTATAATCACCGCAGCGGCAGATGCAACAGTGAAAATCTGGAGCGCGCAGGCGGGCGAGCTTCTTGCTACGATGATCGTCGTTGACGATGATAAGGATTGGCTGATAACAACGCCTGATGGCCTGTTTGACGGATCGCCGTCAGCCTGGAAGATGGTCGGCTGGCATACCGATACTTCAAATTATCTTAACGTTGATCCGGTGGAGATCTTTTTCCGCGAATTCTATTATCCGGGCCTGCTGACTTCTATACTATCAGGCAGTCTTCCTCGCACGCCGCGGGTCATCGCGCAATCAGACCGACGGCAGCCCGTCATCAAATTATCGGCGGCGAGCGGACAATCCATCGACCCTGCCAGCGCGCGCGTAATAACAGTCAAACTCGATCTCTCTGAAGCGTCTCCTGACCGCATGCACAAAACGGGCAGCGGCGCACGTGATGTCAGGCTATTCCGCAACGGCTCGCTGGTTAAGATGTGGCGAGGCGATGTCTTGAATGGCTCCAACTCGACGAAGCTCGAAGCGTCGGTTCCCGTCACCGCCGGTCCGAATCGCCTGGTCGCCTACGGGTTCAATCGCGATAACGTCAAGAGTGCCGATGCCGAGCTGACGATCGTCGGAGCGGAAACCCTCAAACGCAAAGGATCGGCGTACATACTCGCCATTGGGATCAACCAGTACTCGGATTCGGACTACAACCTGAGTTTTGCGGTGGCCGATGCCCGGGCCTTTGGAGAAGAGCTGCAGCGGCAACAGCGAAAGCTCGCGAACTACGATCGCGTGGAAGTCGTCGGCCTTTACGATAAGGAAGCCACCAAGGCGAATATCCTGCGAGCCCTGGCGATCATGGCCGGTGCCGACCAGGCAGCAAGCCGTGACGACGCGCCGTCCGCACTCGCGAAATTGAGGCCCGCCGAGCCGGAAGACGCGGTATTCGTCTATTTTGCGGGGCATGGCACGGCGCAAGGACCGCGTTTCCACCTCATTCCCCATGACCTTGGCTATACCGGCAAACGCGCGGAACCCGAGCCGGCCGCGATGAATACAATCCTCGAGCACAGCATCTCGGATCTCGATCTGGAACAGGCCTTCGAGAAGATCGATGCCGGCCGGATTCTTCTGGCGATCGATGCCTGCAACTCCGGGCAAGCGTTGGAGGCGGAAGAGAAGCGCCGGGGTCCGATGAATTCCAAGGGCCTCGCGCAGCTCGCTTACGAGAAAGGCATGTACGTTCTGACGGCGGCGCAAGGCTATCAGGCGGCACTGGAAGCGGTGCATCTCGGTCATGGATTGCTGACCTATGCGCTGGTCGAGGAGGGATTAAAGACGACGTCTGCCGATCTTCAGCCCAAAGACGGAAAAGTGATGCTTCGTGAGTGGCTGGACTATGCCACGCTGCGAGTGCCCCAACTGCAGGAGACGGTCATGAAGGAGGCGCGCAAGTTGGGACGAGAAATCGCAATGGTCGATGGTGAGGAGAAGATCCGCGAGATCGCCAAGCGCAGCCTGCAGAGGCCGAGAGTATTCTACCGGCGGGAGCCGGAGTCCGAGCCGCTCGTCGTGGCGAGGCCGTAATCTGCCGGAACAACAGGAGGATGGGCATGAGGCGAACGGGAGTAATTGCCTTCTGTGTAGTTTGCTCCGCGCCGATCGCGCAGGCTCAGTCGCTGACTGCCGATGAGAGTGAAGAGATACCCCCCAAAGGAGCGCTCCAGACCCTTGTGTCGGAAGCTCCGGATCACCCCCGTTCTTTAATGGCGTCCATTACCACCCTTCTTTTTTGCATCGGCATAGTGGCCTGCGCACACGAAGCATTTTTGAAAAGGAAAGTGTCCGAGAGGTTTATTGTCCAAATTGCTCTCCCATTATGGGCGTTTAGCCCATTCCAAGTAAGTCCTGACAGCAAACGTGTGGCTTATGTGGCTCAATTGGGCAAGAAATGGTTTGTGGTCGTGGACGGAAAAGAGGAGAAACAGTATGATGAAATCGTTATGAAAGGAGGACAAGGAGCAAGGATTATCTTTGAAACACCCGTTAGTCTCCATTACCTTGCCGTGAAAGCTCACGGCGAAGGAGAACGGCAACAAAGTATTTATTTAGTGGAGGAGAGCATAGAATGAACTAAACAAAAGAAACTATTGGATTTACCCCGCCCTTCTCAAGCGCTCGAAGCGCCATATGGGCATTGAAGGGAAATTATTTCATACCAACACAGTGCTAAAAATATGCCTAAAGGGTGACGTTAATGAATTTGATTAGATTTATGGATATTAGGAAATATTCTCATAAGAAAAGAGTTCATTTCTTTATCAACATCATTGTGGGTCTTTTAATTGTTTTAGGAACCCATTTAATTCAAAATACTGAATTGGGCGAGAGTGCAATGAATTGGGCTTTAGATTTCTTTATAAAATATGAAGCGCAAAAGACAACAATAAAAACCAAAGGGGAAAGAATACTCTATGTGGATATAAATGATGATACCTATGAAAGATGGGGAAAGCCATTGCTCATTCCTCGGGATAAATTAGCATCTATCATTGAGTGTGCATATGAAGGAGGTGCAAAGGTCGTTGTCGTTGATATTCTGCTTGACTATAAAGATTGTTGTAATCCAAAGGGCGATGAAAAATTAAGAAAAGTGTTAGAGAATATCCACAAAAGTAAAAGGCGTTTGAAAATCATTTTCCCTATTCTTGTTTACCAAAATGGAAAAACCAGTAACAACATATTTGCAGATCTAATAACTGAAAATAAAGGCGCAAATTTTCACTATGGGCTTTCCTACATATCTGAAACACAAAAGGATTCCGTAACAAGGTATTGGGTGGCCTATAAAGTAATCAAAAACAATACCCACAAACCGTTCATTATATGGGGTATCCCCCTTCTTGCGGTTGCTTTGACAGAGGAGGAAGGATTTAAGAAATTAGAGGGCCTTCGGAATGATATCTTTGAGAGCAGGAGTTTCAAAAAGCGATTAACATTTGTAAAAAAAAGTATATCTATAATGTCCAACATACAGGATGCCTATAGTTACCGCATCAGGTTTTTGCAGCTACCTGAAAACCTTGGTCTGAACCGTATTGAGGCACAGTATATAAAAGAAGCATTAAATGAGAAAGAAATGGAGCACATGAGAAAAGTTTTCGATTTTAAAGATAAAATAATCATTATTGGAAATTCAACCTATGAGGCAGGTGACATACATTTGACACCGGTTGGTAATATGGCGGGTTTATTTATCATTGGAAATGCAATCAACACGCTCCTAAATGGGCTGCAAATGTCACCATCTCCATTCTTATTAAATATGGTTCTTGAAATAATTGTTATATTGATTGCCGCATGGTTTTTTCTCTATTTTACCTCTCTTTTGGCTCAGATTTTGGGAACCATGACGCTCCTATTGTTCTTTGGCCCCATAAGCTGGCTTTTGTTTATTAAGAAAGGGATTTTCCTCAATTTTGTATTGCCGATTATTGGGATGGTTCTACATGAAATTATCGTGGATGTAGAAGAAACTTTCATATTGAAAGGCAGAAGAGAATAAGTAGTAAGACAAGAGTACAGGCCTTAGGACAGCTGAAACCAACATCATGAAGATTTAAGCGCTTCTGGAGAGATGGCAAAACCTCATGAGTTGTTTAAATTAAAGAGGAGGGTATTATGAAGGTAAAAATAATGGCTATGATTGTTTTGGCATTGTTGGTTGGTATGGAAGGGATAGTATCTGCACAAAACCCAATTGGATTGATGATGGAGGGTTATGAGAGTGATTGTAAGGTGAAAAGAGGTAAGACTGAAATCAACTGTAGGTATTTAATGGAGTTATTTCAAGGTGACGAGATCATCAAATTGCCTGATGCAAAAAAAGTTAAAGTACAGTGGCTTTATCCTCCATATACAAAAGCTGAACAACTCAATGAAACAACCTTAAAAATATCCTACAATCCACCGTCTAATAAGGGAGTTTTAGGAGCTTCGAAGGAGGTATTGGGGCTTTTAAGGGACGCATTGCCTTTTGTCAAAGAAAGTGCAAAAGTTTCCAAGCCAGTTGCCACAAGAGGTCTGTCAAGCCCGTACATTGATTTATGGATAATTCCACAACCAGGATATAGTTCAACGATTTTAAGGGGATACCCTGTTATGTTTTATTGGGGTATGGAAAGTGCAAATTCAATAGTCTTCAACGATAGTAAGGGGAACGTAGTCTTTCGGAAAGATGTTAGAGGAAAGTCGTCTATTGAGTTAACCCCTGAAGAAATTGGTTTAAAAGTGAATGAAGTATATAAATGGGATATTGAAGGCGTTAAGCTTGACGGGCCATACACCACAAAAATGTTGGGGGATGAAATTAGCCAGCAAACAAAGAATGGACTCAAAGAGATTGAAAACATGGGAATAAGTAACGAGGAGAAGTCGATTTACAAAGCCTTATATCTTCAAACGGTAAGTGATCTTTTCCCACAAGAAGTTGACCTATATTGGTTAAGCTACATTATGATAAAACCATTGAACAATGATATTGCGAGGGAGCTGAAAAGAAGATGTCTACTCCATCTCAACAGTGATTATGCCAAAAGGTAAAAACATACCTGAACCTAAGTTTACGTAACACAGGAGGGCCTTATGATCATTAAGTACGGAAAAAGAGGAGTTTCTGAAAAAAGAAAGGAGGGACTAAAATGATACCTTCAAAGTGGTTTATTCTTCTGCTTGTCTTCTCACTTTTCGGGTGCGTCGCCCAAAGGCCAACCGATACCTTTGCACCTACTAAATCCGAACCTGTGCTTTCTGTTAGCCAAGGTGCTGGCCTCATTAAGGGTAAATATTTAATTGCTAAGTACGACCAGGGTGTCTGCTGCGCGGCGATCTCCTCGCATGGGTTAGCCTTTGTCGCGGCCAGAGATGATAGGCGACTGGCAATGAAAAAGCATGGGGCAAGAACATGAGGCAGAGAGCAAATGGCAAAAAAAGCAACAGAGGATGGGTTCGATGGGGGTCGGACCAAGGCAAATAATTGAATTCATGAGCAGGTTCGTTCTTCCAATCAGTAATCCTCAGACTTCCAATCTATGTTGAAGTAAAGATAAGTAGGTGTTACTCACACCCCCCCTTTTTTCAAGGACTCCTTCCTGTAGTTCTGGTTTTTCATTTTAGGTCCGCAGCACAACTTTGGAAATGGAAATCAATGACCTTCCGTATGGTCTTCAGGCTTCCAGAAGGTCACGAGAGATTACTTGAGTATACCGTTCTTTCTACTACTAACACATCTGCTTACTAACTGATTTTCCTGATATTAAGTATGCTTGACAAGATCATGGGCTTATGAGATAAATACCCGCCAAGTACGTTTTGAACAGGAGAGAGGTTAAGGACCATGAATCTTCTGGATGTGATCCTAATCGTAGTCATTGCATTCAGTTCAGTTTATGGGCTTTTCAAGGGACTGGTTAAAGAGATTATTTCCCTTCTGGCCGTGATCATCGGACTTATCGGGGCGAGCCGGTTTTACGAAGGGGCATCCCCTCTGCTTAAAAACTTGGGACTCGGCGAACAGGCGGCAAGGATCCTCTCCTTCTTCATTCTATTCATAGTTATTTTCATTGCGCTGATCCTTATCGGGAAATTACTCCATAAACTCATTCACGCCATCTTTCTTGGGTGGCTCAACCGGTTGGGTGGAATCGGCTTTGGATTCATTCGGGGAATTATCGTATCGGGCATTATTATTATGATTCTTACAATCATTTTATCTGAAAAAGCCCCCATCCTTAGCGAGTCAAAACTTACACCTCATATCATGAGTATCTCAAAGGTCCTGGTATCCTTGGTCCCTGATGATTTACAGAAACGGTTCATGGAAAATGAAAAGAAACTCCGGGAATTCTGGGGAAAAAAGTCCAAACCTTAAATGGTGGGAATTTGTCAAAAAGGCTTTGAGAATAGACCAAAGAGGTAAATAAGATTTTCCAGGCGATTTATAGAACAGGCTAAACTACTTTCTGGCAATTGTCACTTTTTCTATCTTAGACAAAAGCAAAACTTGTAGGTGATAAAAACAACTCGTTTTCCAAAACATTCCTTTGCATCAATTTTCCAGACTGTTTTATTGCCCGTATGATCTCGGAAAGAATTAATCTGTTTATATTCTCAAAGAATCCAAAAGGACTTTATGGATAGGATTTTGACAAAATTGGACAAAAGATAAGTTTCCGATCAGCCTTCTTAAAAATAATTTTTTACGAAGTTTGAAATTTCAATGGGTTGTGTGTTTTAGGAGAGGGCATCATATTTGCATGTAGTCGTTTAGAAGGAGGATCGGCCATGAACATCCATCTGCCTATTTTAATAGGATTAATCGTTTTTCTCTGTTTTTACTTCATTCAACCCTACCCATGTTTCGGCCAGCATTTTTCTAACGATCCTTTATCCTTATTAGCAAAAAATGAGGAAGGGATTTCCGTTAATAAGGTTCCCCAAAAAGATCCTGCCCCCGCCATCGAGGAGTACGAAAAAGAGAAGCTTGCCAAGTTTAAACAGAACATTGGCAGACGGTTGTTGACTGTTAAGACAATCAATCCTGCTGAGTTCTATGAATCACCAGATGATTTAGCAAGAAAATTGAACATAAAAAGGG
>Ga0315277_10007711_pt1 | contig 13929 bp, 9 predicted proteins | sample YL17G05_15_MG_FD_203695 | JGI IMG/M metagenome (GOLD analysis project Ga0315277, IMG submission 203695) | Sediment microbial communities from Yellowstone Lake, YNP, Wyoming, USA - YL17G05_15 | ecosystem: Environmental > Aquatic > Freshwater > Lake > Sediment | place: USA: Wyoming | collected... | reverse complement strand
TCACCTTGAGGGTCGACTATTATTACTGGAATGTTGTTTCGCACAGCCTCTTCGATCACGCATTTGCATAGCACGGTTTTGCCTGAGCCGCTGCTTCCGAGGGTCATGAAGTGACGTTGAAAAGCACTTGCTGGCAACTCAATTTCAGACTGATCTGTTTCAGCTCTGCCTAGAAGAAAAAAGCCGGGTCCCTTCAGGTCTGTGTTATCTGGTCGTATGTCGCTCATATTCTGGTACATCTCTAAAAGAGCTGGGTACAGCTTTCGGAACTTGCTCAGGAATCTTGTAGCTGGTACCTATCTTAAAAATGATTACTCTCAGTAACGCGCACTTGCCAGAGCCAAAGATAAGAAACTTGGCAAAGACGAAATCACAGCACTCGAGGAAATCAGGCGCGCGCGAAGTCGAAAAGCTACTAAACACGTATAGGCTATATGACTGGATAAGTGCGCGTGAAGGTACTTGGTTTGGGTGGAGAAGTTGCAGCGATAAATCTTGAAAGATTGACAAGATTCTATCTGCAAAATCATTTTTTAGCGGATCAGGCTGGCAAATCTGATGTACTAGCCGTGGTCGGCAAGGTTTGTGGTCTTCATTCTCAACTTCCAATGACGCCGTATTACTCGCTTTGGAGCAGAGTGAAGGGGTTTGAGCCAGAAGTTCTGGATCGCCTCTTGTACAGAGACAAAAGTCTCACCAAGACTTGGTTCATGCGCGGCACACTTCACATGATCCCCTCACAGGATTTGCCAGTATATCATAATGCCCTGAGGAGAATGTGGTTTGAGCATCATGGAAGATACATGAATGAGCCTGGCTGGCCATCCCGTGAAGATAGGAAAAGGAAGCTGTATCCCAAGATTAAGGAGGCTTTGGCTGAGAAGCCGCTGCGCAGGAAAGAACTCAGCGATAGAGTACGCGTATTGCTAGCCGATGAATCCCAACCATACGAGAGACTGTTTTCGGCATGGGGCGGCATCTTGAAAGAAACAAGCTACTTGGGCCTAACGGTTCATGGGGAACCCTGCGGAAGAGAAGCATGCTTTGCAAGGTTGGATAAGTGGTTACCCCACGTAGACCTCAACGATGTTTCGGAAACAGAGGCTAGAAGACAACTGCTGAAGAAATACTTGCGGGGATATGGTCCTGCCTCTGCCCAGGATTTTGCCTGTTGGAGCGGCATGTTAACCAGCGAAGCAAACAAAACCATAGAAGGGAGCAAAGGCCTGAAGCAAGTTCAGCTCGAGGGTTCTCGCATAGAGCTCTGGATGCTGGAGGAGGATTTCAGGGCTCTTGAAAAAGTCGACGTAGAGGCACAGGTTCCCCCTAGGCTATTGCCAAAATATGATTCTTACCTTATGGGGCACAAGAACCGCTCACGAATAATCCGGGACGAAGTACTGCGGAAGGTTTACCGTCCGGTCGTTGGAAGTTGCCGCTGCAGTGCTCATCAACGGCCGCATAGTGGCGACATGGACTAGTAAGAAGACAAGAAGGATTTTAAAGATAATCGTAAACCCTCTTGAGAAGTTTCCCGACAATGCTTTGGCAACTCTCAAGCCTGTTGCTGACGAACTAGCACTCTTTCTAGGAATCAAAGAAGCACAAGTGACGCTAAGCTCTCGGTAATGGCGAAATTATCCCTCAAATTTCAGTTTTCGAGCGTGTTTCTCCCGGGCGCGCGCTAGACTATGCTCAACCGCGAAATGCAGAAGACCGCGAATCAAAAAGGAAAAACCCTAGAGGAAAACGAAAGACAAATGAGTTGGGCGTCGTTAATAATACACGATGAAAAACCCGTTCTCTCATCCTTTTGCCAAATTCATCCTAAAGAAAGGCTTTTTCTATCTGATTGTGACCTTCATTGCATTGAACTTCATATTTCTAATTCCTCGACTCATGCCAGGCAATCCTATCGATCAGATGATTCCTCCGGGCACGACTGATGTCGGAAGGTTGAGACTCAAGGCCGAGCTGGCGAGATACTTCGGGCTTGACAAATCACTGGGCGAGCAATACATCAATTTCTGGTCAAATCTCTTGAGAGGAGATTTGGGATATGCAGTTATGCGTAGATACAGCTTCATGCCTGTCGCCAATGCTATCATGTCGAGGCTTCCATATACTTTGGCCCTCGTGATCCCTGTCTTGTTTATCGGTTTCTTCTTGGGCAATTGGATTGGGGCTAGAGCAGCATACGCAAAAGGCAAGAAAAGCGACGCTATTTACTTTCTCTCAGTCATAACAAGTCAAATGCCGTTCTACTGGTTTGCGATGGTTCTTCTGTTCCTCTTGGCGGTGAATGCCAGAATTCTTCCCACAGGTGGAACTTTCAGTCCCCGATTCATACCTAGCTTTGACGTTGCGTCTTTCTTGGATGCGTTGAGCCACTATACTTTGCCTTTTCTAACGCTACTAATCATAACCACAGGAGGATGGGCAACAGGCATGAGATCAATGACTCTTTATGAACTGGACTCGGGCTACATCCTCTACTCCAGACAACTGGGTTTCAGAAACAAGAAGTTGGGGTCCTACGCCGAAAGGAATGCGATTCTGCCACAGTTCACAGGTCTGAACATAAATCTCAATAATCTCATCGGAATGACGATGATTATTGAAATGGTCTTTGCGTGGGATGGCATCGGTATGCTGACGCTCGACGCTATACGATCTCGCGACTATTTTATGATGTTAGGCACTTTCCTAGTGACAATGATAGTTGTGATCCTAGGGAATTTTCTGGTGGATGTCGCATACGCATTCTTAGATCCGCGAATCCGAACAGGCACAAGTGGATAGAAATGTTTGAATTGCTCATAAGAAGCAGGAAATTCCTAATTGGCACAGCCATCGTGCTGGCCATCATTCTATTTGCGATAATAGGTCCTGCGCTGACTCGAGATCCACTGGCGTACAGTTCCCACTATGTCGAGCCGCCAAGCAATGAATTTCTTCTCGGCACAGGTAATTTTGGAGAGGACGTACTCGCCCAGCTTTGTACAGGTACCCGCAACTCTCTGATGATCGGCGCGATCGCAGGAGGTCTTGCAATGTTGATCGCTGTACTAGTGGGAGGAATTGGACCCTACAAAGGTGGACTGGTGGATGAAATCGCGAATGCGTTCACCAATGTTGTCATGGTTTTCCCCATGCTGCCTTTGTTGATACTCCTCGCAGCTATCTTCGAAACGAGATCCATGTTCTTGTTGGCATTACTAATTGGGTTAACAAGCTGGCCGTGGGCCGCCCGGTGCATAAGATCCCAGGTATTGACCCTCAAGGAAAGAGGATTCATTGATGTCGCTCGCATGTCGGGTATGAAAGATAGGAAGATAGTGGTAGCCGAGATCATGCCGAACATGCTCGCTTACATAATAGTCGTTTTCGTAGTATCCCTCAGCATAGCCGTCCTGACAGAGGCAGGACTCAGCATGATCGGTCTGGGTCCGGACCCCAGTACGAGCGTTACATTGGGATCCATGCTCTATTGGGTCATGAACAGCACCCAGGCGGCACTGCCATGGGACCTTTGGTGGTGCTTTATCCCGCCGGGGCTCATACTGACAATATTCTTGGTGGCAGTTTTTATTATGCACAACGGCATGGACGAAGTGTTCAATCCCCGATTGCGGAGGGTGTGATCTAGATGGGTGAACACCTTCTTGAAGTAAAATCCCTCAAAGGTTACTATCGAGGGATATTTGGCGTCGTCCGAGCTGTCGACGGAGTCTCACTTGTGGTTGACGACGGAGAAGTTGTAGGTCTTGCGGGCGAATCTGGGTGCGGAAAATCAACTCTTGCACAACTCTGTTCAGGCTCACCTAATCCTCTCCTACACTACGAATCCGGCGAAATCCTCGTGGACGGCTCTGACATATACAAGATTGATCCTGAAGTGTTCAGAACGGAATTCAAGTGCAAAATCATGTCATACGTTCCCCAAGCGTCGATGGATTCTCTAAACCCCGTAAAGAGGATCAGAGACTTCGTAATGGATGTCGTCAGGGAGCGCACTGGCAGAAAACCTTCAAAAGAAGAAGTCTTCAAGATGGCGGGGGATCATTTCGAAAAGCTGGGGTTGGAGAGATCGGTTCTTGACCGTTATCCTCATGAACTCAGCGGAGGCATGAAGCAAAGAGTTGTGATAGGGATATCGACACTTTGGAACCCGAAACTCCTCACCATCGATGAACCAACTTCTGCACTCGACGTGACAACACAAAGACTGGTAATAATATCACTTGCAAATCTAAAGAAGGCTGGCATAATCAAGAGCATATTGTTTGTCTCCCACGACATAACGGTTCTGGGGCAACTCTGTGACAGATGCGCAGTTATGTACGGTGGAAAAATAGTTGAAGTCGGAAGCATGAACGGAATATTGGACAGCTCGCTCCACCCTTACACAAGTGCACTAATCTCTTCAATTGTTTCTTATGATCCAGAAAGGCTGGGAAAAGGAGGATTGAAGAGCATACCAGGGTCGCCGCCCGATCTGAGACATCCTCCTCCTGGCTGTAGATATCATCCAAGATGTGAAAAACGAATGGAAATCTGCGACAAGAAGGAGCCTCCGCTCAACACCGTAGAAAAGGGACGCGCCGTCGCCTGTTGGCTTTATTAAAGGTGAGCAAATGGAGACGCTTTTGCACTGCGAAAATCTAACGAAGATATACACTTCGGGTCTGATAAGGACGAAGTCTGTCGTCGCCGTGAAAAACGTGACGTTTGACGTCAAAAAAGGAGAGATAGTCACTCTTGCGGGTGAAAGCGGCAGTGGAAAAACCACAGTCGCCAAGATGATACTGAGGCTCATCAAACCAACCTCCGGCCATATAATTTTCAAAGGCCAGAATGCATTCTCATATGACCGAAGAGATTATTACAGGATGATACAGGCGATTCTTCAAGATCCCTATTCGGCGTACAACCCGTTCTACAAAGTCGACCGTGTATTAGAAGAGGTGTTTGGCCTCTACAAAAACGGTTTAACTTCCGATAGAAAAAAAGAAATCATCTACTCAACACTAACGAGAATCGGAATAAACCCCGAAGAAATATTGGGAAGATACCCCCACCAGCTGAGCGGAGGCCAACTGCAACGGTTGCTCATCGCGAGACCTCTAATGGTCAATTCAGAGTTGGTAGTCGCAGACGAAGCAACCAGTATGCTGGATGCATCCACTCGAGCGGAGATTTTGAATCTCCTTCTGACTCTGAAAGAGGATCAAAAAATATCAGTGTTATTCATAACACACGATATAGCTCAAGCTCAATACATCTCTGACAGTGTCCTCATCATGCAACAGGGTGAAGTAGTTGAACAAGGACCTGCCGAGAAAGTTTTCCACAATCCAACATGTTCCTACACAAAAGATCTTTTCGCATGCGTGCCCCAGCTCCATAAGAAATGGGAATGTTGAGCCACGATTTCTCACGTTTGATTGGTTGCAGGAATTCAATCGACAGCAGAGCAGACGATTATTCTGGATTTGCTTGTTTGTACCGATTAGGGCTCTCCTCTTCAATAGGTTTGCTTAATCCCTGATCTGCACAGCTCCGAACGGTTTTGCGATCGTCCGACCAACCGCGCGTACAAGTGCACTTGGTCAGCTACTTCTATGGGTGCATGGACGCACTTGATGTTTACGCGCGCGCTAAAATCTACAATCCATAATCTTATATAAACGTGGGGATGATAGATGGTTTCCGTATGATAAAAGAGGAATTAAAATGAAGAAGTTCTTACGAATTTTGATGCCTTCGCTATTGATTGGGATGCTATTGATTGGATCTGCAATTGCCGCTTTTTCATCTCTCATCTCTTCAGCAGCAGCGCTAGAAACTTTGCCGCAAAATCTACCGCGAGATCAAACCCTGCAACTCAGTGGCTACCAAGGACCTCCGACTGCACTTAGACCATGGGATATTGCGGGACAGGCGGGCATGGCCTTCTTCTTCATGTACGAGCCATTGTTCGGGGTCAATATCGCAAAAGGATCTGCGCCAGCCGATCTCATAAAGATCGTTGGCGAGAGCATTCAGTGGCTAAACTCCACGACGATCGAGGTAAAAATCCGCCACGAAGCCAACTGGACTGATGGTCAGCCGATAACATCCGAGGACGTCGAGTACAGCTACGGCGTCTATGGGCTAGCAAATGACACTAAGACGTGGGTCGCACAGGAAATGCTCCCTCTGAAAGAGAGGTTACAATCCTTCGAGATAGTGAACAGTAAAACATTCAGGGTGCACATAAAACCCGAATATCCGAACAGCACGGTCGTTTGGAGGCACATGACGCTGTCGTACAACATATTGCCAAAACACGTGTGGGTACAGATTGAAGCTCAATATGGCACAAACATGCGGACTTTCACCAATGACTGGCAAGATTCAAGCATGCTGACCGCGTGGAAGGTCGCGTCAGGAATGTACCTGCCAGTATTTCACGACAACACCCGAGCGATCATGCAGAGAAACGATGACTGGTGGGGTCAAAGCGTCTTCGGCAAGTTACCTGCGCCAAAGTATATTCTGCACAATTCTCAATATTCCAACGCAGCTGCTGCCCTAGACTTGCAGAATAACGAGATTGACATTTGTGGCAACTTCATTGCTGGTATAGATAGCATAATGGGAGCCATGCCACAGATACACACCTACGACCCGACGCCACCGTATTATGCTGAGACAGCAATAAAACTCTTGGTTCCAAACCACCACAAATACCCGTTGGATGAAAGCTGGCTACATTGGGCAATAGCCATGTCGCTGGACTACCATTCAATCAGCATGGTTAGCAGCGGCTACTTGAAGTACCCGTCTCCATATCCATCGCACCTTCTGCCCTCAGATGACGCAGTTGCCAAAGCACTAGTGAGACCAGCGATTGAACAGCAATACGCCATATACAACAACGTTTCAGGGGCACTTGCTATACTAGCGGATCACTGCATCAAAGGACCCGACGGAAGATGGTACACAAAGGTTGGCCCGAGTGCGGCGTATCTGACTCTGTACAACGAAACAATAGATCAATATCCGGACGCTTTGCCGGATGTGCCTGGCATAAACATACCGCTCGGTCCATGGACCATCATGGATGAGCAAGGATGGTCGGATGTGCTCGCAATAGACGCAATAGGATGCAGCATGATAAAGAACAGTCTTGGCATAACGATGACGCAGAAAGTCGTGGACTGGGGAACAAATGATGCAGACGCACATGCGTTCAACTATGACTTCATGCATTTCGTCATGCACACTTCCACAGGCACAATGTACGATCGATACTACCAGATGTTCGTCGGAACGGACTATTACTGGAACCACTACGGCGACTACAGGAACCCGGATCTCGTAGAACTGATAAGACAACTCGACATCACCTCAGGAGCAGCGCAACAGACCGTCGCTGACAACATCCTTCAAATCATAGGAACAGACATGCCGATTATCCCATTCGGAGGACACCCCAACTGGTACCAATACAACACGAAGTACTGGGTTGGCTTCTCCAACAAAGTCAGCAACCCAATTCTTCCAGCAGGCCCATTCGGTGGAACCGCAACAAGCGCACTCATGCAGACAGTCGTCCTAGGTCTAAGTTCGAGTGTATCAATTCACTACAGCAACATTGCAGTGAGCAAAGCAAACGTGGTGCCAGGAGAAAACACGACGATTTCGGTAAATGCGACAAACACTGTCAACCAAGCAGGCGCGACAGCCATACAACTTCTGATCAACGGAATCGCAACTGACAGCCAAACCGTGTCCTTCGCCGCAAACGAAAGCAAGACGGTTTCGTTCTCCGTGACAGAAACAGCTGTGGGAACCTATTTGGCCAACATAGGCGGGTTGACTGCAACCTTCGTAGTGGCGGTAACACCAGTAGTTCCAGCGTATATGACGGGAATCGTGACAGACGCAGGCACAGGAAACGCCATTTCGGGCGCATCGGTCATTGCCGGTTCCTACCAAACCACCACGGGAACCAACGGGTCTTATTCACTGCAAGTAGCGCCAATGACGTACATAGTAACCGTGATCTTTGAAGGTTATGACCCAGCGAATGTCACGGTCAGTGCTTCGACGGGAGGACAGACTTACACAAATAACGTGGCCCTCACAGCGTTGTCAGCGGGAATACCAATATGGGTCTACGGTGTCATTGCTCTGTTCGTGATAATCGCAGTAGTCGCCTTGGCTTACGCTTTCGTCTTCAAGAAAAAATAGCTGCAAAATCCCAAATCCTTTTTTTCTTTGTCTAGGCTTCCAGAACTGATAGCAACGACTGTACGATTCTCAATATATCCATCACCATTTTCTCCTATATACTTCGAAGTCTTTTGCCGTCGAAGTCATAAAGGCAACTGCGAGAAAAGATTATTGCCGTTGCCGAGTCACCTTGACGATGGTCGTACCGTGGAAATCTCCGGCAAACTACAAGAGATGTATCAAGGCGTCAATGCCGGTTGACGAATCTCCATTGCTACAAATTTCGCAGCAACGCCGCGGTGACTACTGCGAAGAAAAACTCCTGGTCAGTCAATACCACCCGACGTTTGAGCTCGACAAATCGGCGGGCACTTCTTAATCTGTCTTATCATCGGCGATTGATTCACCCCATCGTAATCAGTACCGTATGCCTCTTTCCATCAGCGAAGCAAGGGATAAGGCTGAACTTTGATTGTTTCCCGTCGACAGTCAAACTCTTGATGCCCTTAGACACATGGTTTGGGTTCCTAACTCCTATTTCATATATAGAGTTCCTAAAATGGCGGATGATTTCGAATTTCGCCCAATCTTTGGGTATACATGGGTCCACAAGCAACCCATGATACTGCGGTCTTATGCCGAGAATCCAGTTAGTTGCCACCTTGAACATCCACGCCGCGGTTCCCGTAAGCCAAGACTGTCGTGCCGTGCCAAAGTTGGGGTGATCTTTGCCAGCGATTGTCTGGGCATATACGTATGGTTCGGCTTTATGAATTTCTCCGATTTTGTTCTTGGTCGGAGGGGCAAGCTTCCTGTAATATGCATAAGCTTGGTCTCCTCGTCCGAGAATGCATTCTGCCAGAATTGCCCAAGCATTGGCGTGACTCCATACAGAGGCATTTTCCTTGAGTCCAGGCACGTAACTGGTCAGTGCTCCGATCTCAGGATAGTACTTTGAGTAGGCTGGAGCAAGAAGCATTATTCCGTATTCCGTGTCAAGGTATTTTTTCACCGAGTTCATACAAACTAGGCCCCTATCTTTCGAGGCGACCCGGCTGATGACGGCCCACGACTGAGCGTTGACGTATATTTTTCCTTCCCTGCGTTTTGAGCTTCCCACTGGATTCCCTGAGTCGTCATATGCACGGACATACCAATTGCCGTCCCATGCCGTTTTGTTCACATGGCTCTTCATCTTGTCAGCGATAGCCGCGAATGCTTTGGCGTCTTTCCCTCGTCTGTACTCCTTGCAGAGGTCTGTCAGCTCCAACAGGACTTCGTGAAATAACATGGCTGTCCAGACGCTTTCGGCTGCGTTGTTCGGACCCGGCAGGCTCTGAGGATCGTTCCAGTCGGCCGTTCCTAAGAGGGGCAAATCATGCTTGCCCATGTGGTTGAGTGTGAACTCAATCGAACCTTTCAAGTGCTCGTACAGGCTTGCCTTTGAACCTTCAACGAACTTTATGTCTTCATTCAAAATGGTCATGTCGCCTGTTTCTTTGATGTATTCGCAGGTCGAAAGGATCAACCATAGATGATCGTCACCGAAGAATTTCATCTGCTCTTTCGTGTAAGGTGGCCAACCTCCTTCCCCGGTCAGTGGAAAGTAAAGGTGGTAAACGTGACCGTCTTCAAACTGGTTCTTAGCGAGATCTAAGATGCGCTGTCGCACCTTTTTTGGCAGAGCGTGAACTACACCCAGAGTGTCCTGATTGCTGTCTCGGAAGCCCATTCCTCTTCCTATGCCTGTTTCGTAAAAGGAAACGTATCTTGACCAGTCGAAGGTTGTCTTGCACTGGTACTGGTTCCACACGTTGATCATTGTGTTGAATTCTTCATCAGGAGTGTTAACGTTGAAGTTCTTTAGGTACGCATTCCAGTTTTCCTTCAGCTTCTGCAACTCCGCGTCCACACGGGATTTCCTCTTGTACTTTTGGATCAAGGTCTTGGCGTCAAGTTTTCTCTTCGCCACGCCAAGGACGAAGATCAGCGTCTCTACTTCTCCAGGATCGAGTTCCAAAGCGTTGCTTGTGGCGGCGATTGGGTTGCCTCCTTTAGCTTGAGAATTTGAACACTTGCCTTTTTCAACGGCTACTGGGTCAGATTCGCTCCTGTAGCTACCGATAAACACCTCTCTGTCGCAATCATATCCAGTGACCGTTCCGGTCGAAGCGAAGAAGGCATAGCCGGTGCTCAGGTCGAAGAAGCTGTAGAAAATGGCATCACTCTCGTACGAGGCTACGCCCAAACCTTGACTGCACTGAAGATCCGTCAGGTCGTTGAATGCTTGCCAGAGACAGAACTCTGCGTATGAGAACACGCTTAATCCTTTCTTCTCGGAAGAAGCGTTTTTCAAAGTGAGCATCCAAACCTCCAAATTGTCGTCCACGGGCACAAAAAACGTGACTTCCGCCTCAACGTCCGAGTTCGAAGACTCTATCTTGGTGTACCCTAAACCATGTCTGCATTTATACGCGCCCAACTTCCCGAGAACCGGCTGCCACGTCGGAGACCAATATTTCCCTGTCTTGCTGTCTCTTATGTAGATGTACCTTCCAGGCCTATCTGCTGGGAGGTTGTTGTACCTATACCTGAGAATCCTCCGATAGAGCGGGTCTATGTGGAAACTGTAGCCTCCGCCCGTATTAGAGATTATGGCACAGTATGCGTTGTTGCTCAGATAGTTGATCCATGGCGAAGGCGTATCTGGCCTGACGACGGCGTATTCCTTGTTGTCCCGCGAAAAATACCCATAACTCACCGTGACACCGAATCTGGTATGCTATCATGTTCTATTATGCTTTTTTGGAAGCGAGAAAGAGGAAAACGATCAATGAACCATGAAGATAGCGTGTAGAGGCTTCAAGAGCAATCGGAGAATCCAACCTTTGTTTCAGCCCTCACAGAAGGGCACTGCACCATCGGCACTTTACCGCACGATTTTTCTTCGAATCATTCCCCGCTTATCTATCAAAGCACGCCTGGACAAGATCATCCAGACGCGCGGTTGCCACGCACTGAACAGTGTCGGCGCCGCCGTAGTAGATCTTGACTTCCCCATCCTCCTCAAGAATAGCGCCACTTGCAAACACAACGTTAGAAGTCAACCCAACCCGCTCATACTGCTCCCTCGGCGAAAGAATAGGCGCCTGGGCTCTTGCGACAATTTCAGCTGGCTCATTCAGATCCAGCAACATCACCCCGAGATGGTAAACGTACTGGGACCCAGCCATAACGTGAACACCATGCCAGATTTCAAGCCAACCTTTCTTGGTCTTGACGGGAACCGCACCCGCCCCAATCTTCTTCCAGTACCAGTGACCGTGCGTTCCGCGCTTGAACACGCATCTCGATTTGCCCCAAAAAACAAGGTCGGGCGAATAACTGATCCAAATGTCGCCATGGTCATCGGGCAGGATTGGCCTGTCAAGTCGAGCGTACAGTCCGCGGATTCGTTCCGGAAAAAGCACTCCGTTTCGATTGTCGGGCTCCGAAATGAAACCACACGATTCAAATTTCTCAAAATCATGCGTCTTCATCATGCCGATTCTAACACCGTATGAACTGTGCGCCGCAAAAAGGATGTAGTAGACACCTTCGATCTCCGTAATACGCGGATCGTAAATCATCTGGTCTGTATACTTCTTGAATTCTTCATCCTCAGGAAGCCTTATGGGCTCTCTGCGAACTTTGAAGTGATATCCGTCCTCACTGACAGCTGGTATGAAGTAATTCGATATGTCGATGCTTTCGGCTCTGCACAGCATTAAGTATTTCCCATCGAACTTAACGACCCCCGAGTTGTAAATACCCGAGCATTTGAAAGGCATATCTTCAGCCGTAAGAATGGGATTTTTCTCATAACGTTTCACGATGTCTTTCTTGGGATAGAGCATGCTTCTCCCTTCTTGCGTTATAGCCGCGATCTATAATATTCTTGTTTTTCTTAAAATGATTTCTGAAAGACAACGAAGCTATGGCTGACTCCACACTCGCCGCCAAAGGAAGCTGAAGGAAGATGTGTCGATGACAGCAAAAAGCAGATTGAGAAATCATTCATGCACCAAAAAAGACTCCACTCAATCCGTGAAGACCGCACACGTGATCTTCTTATACCCTTCAAGCCGGCGGACGATCGGTTGCCAGCATAGCACACCTATGGGAGGCTGAAACCATTGGTCGCGATTACATGTTTGTACCAGTCGTAACTCTTCTTGGGAGTCCGCTTAAGGGTTCCATAGTCCGTACGAACGAGACCAAAACGCTTACTAAAACCTTCGGCCCACTCGAAATTATCAAGAAGTGCCCATACGAAAAAACCCTTGACTCTCACTCCGTCCCGAACAGCGCGACATGCCGACGCAATATGATCTCGGAGGAAAGCTACTCGATCGTCGTCTTGAACTCTGCCTCCTTTCGTCACGATGTCTTCGAAGGCAACCCCGTTCTCTGTGACGTAAAGCATTGGATCGTCGTACTCTTTTCGCAAACGCACCAGTACCTCGTACAGTCCATCAGGATAGATCTCCCAACCCTTTTCCGTCGTAGGCGTGTTCTTAGCAACTACCCTAGCCTGCGTTACGGGATCTGAGGGATCATAAGCTGCAAGCACGCGAGTGTAATAGTTCACTCCCAAAAAGTCCAAGCGTTGCTTAATCAAATCCAAGTCTTCCCGATCAGGCTTCAACCCAAGTTCCCTTGCCAAGCTAGGGTACTCTCCCTTGAAGATGGGATCCGTGTACCAGCGATTCCAGAATTCATCGAGCCTGCGTGCGGCCTCGATGTCCTTCTCATCGTCGCTGATCGGATGCACGAGATTAAGGTCCACTATCGTGCCTATCTGAAAACTCTTGTCAAAATCACGGAGAGTCTGAACAGCTTTTCCCTGAGCCAGCTGCAGCTGGTGCGACACCTTCAATGCCAATTCGAGATTTTTTATCCCCGGGGCATGAATTCCGGTGAGATGCCCCAACCACGCCATGCATCGGGGTTCATTGAAGATCACCCATCGCTTGACCACGTCGCCTAACTCGCGGGCCATAAGTCCAGAATATTCCGCAAAATACTCAGTAATGTTCGGATTCGCCCATCCGCCTTCATCCTGAAGCGCCTGAGGCAAATCATAATGACACAAACAAACCCAAGGCTCGATTTCGTTTTTGGAGAGCTCTTCGACGAGACTCTTGTAGAAGTTCAGACCAGCAAGGTTGGCGTCACCTTTTCCCTTCGGAAGCACACGAGGCCAGGATACAGAAAAACGATAGGCCTGCACGCCCAACTCTCTCATCAAAGCCACATCCTCAACGTAGCGATGATAATGATCGCACGCCACGTCCCCAGTGTCACCATTCATGATGTTGCCTGGGGTATGGGAAAAGCGATCCCAAATCGATTCACCCTTGCCATCCTCGTCCCAAGCGCCTTCGATCTGATAGGAAGAACTTGCGACACCCCAGACAAAGTTGTCCGGAAAAGTGATACTTCCTGAGGTCACACGCACGCAGTTTCACCTTTCCTTTTTGATATTCGCCCTTTTCCTTATTTGCGTTCTGCCTGCCGCCCGTGTTATAGGATCTCTGCTATCCAGCCCTTTGCTCCTAGGCCGCAAATCAATGTACCCCTGACTTCATTCTCTCGGTGCGCAAATGTAGTGGGGCGTGAGAAAAAGCGGGAACTTGACCTCCGCTCATACACTTTTTCAATTCT
>Ga0315277_10007710_pt1 | contig 13930 bp, 16 predicted proteins | sample YL17G05_15_MG_FD_203695 | JGI IMG/M metagenome (GOLD analysis project Ga0315277, IMG submission 203695) | Sediment microbial communities from Yellowstone Lake, YNP, Wyoming, USA - YL17G05_15 | ecosystem: Environmental > Aquatic > Freshwater > Lake > Sediment | place: USA: Wyoming | collected... | reverse complement strand
CACTCAGATTAAGTTGACTTTCATTCATGGCTGCTGCAAAGCCTAAGGGTTTAAACTCAGTCTTCTTGTAGGCCGGACTCGCGACGATGCTAAGTTCTCTGACTCGTGGTTTATGGACTATTTCCCAGGCGCCTGGGCAAAGGTGGACGAGAATACCTTCCTTTCGCGTCTGTTCTTTGCACTTGCTACATTCGACATCGTCGCTGTCTACCTGTACGCTGACGTGCGTCAAATAGCCCCGTAGGACCTTCTCGATAATCGGGAGATCACCAATCTCTGCTCTAAACTGTACCGTATCACCAACTTTCTTCCCTTCAGGAACTTTACCGATTACAGCCATAGCGCTCTCTGCATGATCTATGCGAAGCTGCGTACCCTGAAGAGTAGTTACGAAAAAGTCAAGGTCTTCTGGCGGGACCTGCCACTTATTTGCGTTCACGCTCGTATCGATTGCTGTACCCTCGATCGGCAGAAGCCTCTCTTTGATTGCCATTTGTGCGTCTACGTTATCGGCGGCTTTGAAAGGAACGAAATATGTCAACTGCAAACTCTTTCACCTTTAACCAAAGACGACGTTCATTCCGCGAGTTCTCGCGTAGTTCTCGTTCAAAGCGGCCCAAGCTGCACGATCATCAAGGAAACTCTTTTTGCTCGGAGAATAGCCATTGCAACCCGGGAAACTGCACTGTTTATGCTCTTTCCCAAGACTCTTGCAAGCATTGATAAGGACAGCGTGTATACGCTTCTTCGCAGGCATCGGAAGATTCGCTTTCTGAAGATACGAGAAGCCAGCGTTCACGTCCGGCTCATCGATATTTCCTTTCGCATCTTTGTACGGAAAGTGCCTTAGACCTCTTGGTATCGTCTTGCCTTCGCTGTCCTTCTTGCCTCCGGACTCGATGTAAGCGAAGGAACTATCTAGGAGATCGTTTACTTCTTTTGTACTCCAAACTCTTGCTTGAAGACTCATTTTTGTTACACCTCAAAACTAATCACTCCTTTTTCGATTTGATTGTCACTGCTTGAAGCTGGAGAAAGGAGATGTAAGACAGCATCAAGCAGTAACTATGATATCGAGATTAACCCTCGACTTTGCTAATCCGTATGTAAGCGTTCACGTTTCTGCGGATATACTCGTTCCAAGCTTTGAAGTCTGTGAGCATCTGAATCTGCGTCTTCAAATACTTGTCAATCCAATTTTTGACCTGCTCACGAGTCTTGAAACGCTTCTTATCAAACAGATAGTTCTGGATTTCCCACCTGTTCGTACCCTTCACGCGGGCGTCTGTTATTTTGACACCGCCGCTCCCAATCTCTTTCACGCGGAACTTGTCAAACTTTTCTGGGTCTTGAACACGATATCGCCAAACTGTCTTATCTTCCTCTAATCCGGGCATATTAGTTCGCCAACCCTTCACAAATCGTCAACAAATACTTCAAGAAAAAATCTTTGATTATCTGGAATCTGCGACCTGGGCTCGTGTCGATGCACAAGACATAATTGAAGTACTTCGGTGGGAAGACCATGCCTCTCATGTACCTGTTCTTGTGGTACTTTTTAGGATCAAGTTTCCCATAGAAGAGCCTTCGCAGCCGGCACCAGAGACAGCTAAGGTGAGGCCTACGCATCTCATTCGTGTAGCCGCAGAGGCTGCTGCAGGCCATCCGGGGCCACCATTTTAACAGTTTACAGTTCAATGCTTTCGCCGTTTTTCAGCTTCAATGATCATTTCCATCGTTGCTATTCGGTTCTTGATGGCCGTGTTGACGTCTTCGAGGATTATGGTCTGCATGTACTCGGGAAAACGAAGTATCCTGCTGCCGAGATAGACCCAGGTTTTCAGCCATTTCCGCTTGAAGCGTGCGTTGCGCCCGAACGCTTCCAATACTTGTATGTTCACGTCTGTTTTCTCCATTTTTGCCTTCTCCGTAACTAGGAAAACTGTGAGGTTTGTAGCTTTCATTCCTGCCTCTCAACTATACAACGACAATTTGGATGAACATTACAGGCGAACGTATTAGCATCAAGCTGCTCGCCGTAAGGAAAAGATTCTTCAAGTTCGCTCTGGTCTTCAATTTGATATGCTTCTCCGCGAAACTCATCACACTGCTCGCAAAGTTTCCCATCATCAACGAGGATAAAAATCCAACTTTGCTTCGCCGAGCTTTGAAGAGGAGGAAGCTGAGCATAATGGCTGTAGAATGCGGCAGCCTCTGCGAAGCTTGCCAAAAAAATCACTTCGTTTTAAGAGGCAGTGTTACAATTTTCTGTTGTCCGGGCTTCTCCATCAGCGCAGTTCCGGCGCTCGTCGCTTCTTCGCCTTTTTCAGGCGTCTCACTCAAGCCTAAGGCTAGTCTTGCTTCAGGTATCCCAGCAATATTGTTCTGAACAAGCGCGACGTAGTAAGCGGCCTTCTCCTGTATCGTCGGCTCCCAGATCGGACGCCACTTAACCTTTGGAATCTCAAAGCCTTCACCCCATTGACTCTCGATTAGCTGCTTGAATAAGACTGTCTCAAGCATGTCGCCGATTAGCTCTTCGATCATCCGTAGCCTAGTAACGTATTCCTGCATCACGATGTCTGCTGTAGCTTTGTTCGTGCCTTCACTTTCGCCCAAGAAGATTTTAGGAACTCCCAAGACTGCCATCCGTTGACGGTGAAGATAGTTAAGCCACCACTCGACATTAATCTCCTTCGTCATACTTGGGAGAACTTTGGCTGTTACGTCGCCTCTTACGAACACGTCTGTTGCAGCTTGCCGACTTTCAAAAGCTTGAACAAGACTCGTTAACTGTGGATCAGCCCAAGGATTCTCAGGAGTCCCTGCTGTAACGACCAGCATCGGCTTAGTGTAGACTTTCATAATCGTTGCCATATCGGTCTGAAAGTCATCAATCAAAGCTTGAATTAAGAGCAGAGACCTCAACTGGCTCGTACCGTAACTGAACTCGTACCACCAACTCTTTGCGCCCCACCTGAAGTGAATAATATCTTGCGCAGCGAACGCCACAGGCGGAAAAGTCAAAAGCTGAACATAACCGAAAACGTCACCGAAAGCATCGCGTCTTACGCGCATGTGAACAGGGTCAAGAGGCTTAAGCCACTCGACAACTCCGTTTTCGTTACGACACAATTCGAGATAACCGTTACCTGAGATAAGCATGTCTGCACCAATAATCCGCAAAGTTTCTAAAATGTTCTGTTCGTCAAGCCAGTCAGTAAGCCACTCGCGAATTTCATCTTTGCCGCCTTCAAGCTCGAAACCGTTGCTTAAGGCAAGATTAATCGTGACATCGATGCTTGCTTTAATGTACGGTGTAAACGTGTACATGTCTTTGTATTTCGGTAAATCTTCGATTGGTGTAGCTCCCCAGAGACGCTCCCAGTACGCCATATAAGGCGGTACGACGAAGCCGACCCCTGTGGCTCCGATCATGTACTTCTTGACGTAGCCCATCAGAGACTGATCTGTTCTCCAAGAAACAGGAACCTCCTCTTCCATCTGCTGTCTGCTAATATCAGGAGAGACTAGACGCTGGGCCAAAAACGCAGACTCAGCTTTCTCACTTGTCCATGGCAAAGAACTCACTTCCTTATGTCGTCACGACTGAAGGTTTCTCTTCCTTTCTGTTCATTGTTATGCGAACTTCTTCAAGGACAACAGATTTCACGATGTCGACGCCGTTGACGTAAACATGCAGGTCTTCAAGATTGCACGCAACGCGGATTCCGAGAGCTTTAATGATTCTATCTTTTGACGAAGCCGAAAATATCTCTTCTTCCATTCTAATCACCTAATCTTTTGATATTTAGTGAGGAAGCATGAACGCACCCTTTCCTGGAGGAGGCGCCTGTAAGCTCGCGTAAAGAGCCATACAAATCGCCCAGAAGCGATCATCATGTGCCCCTTCTGGATGACTAAAAGCGTAGACTTCGCTGCCCTTCGACTGCTCCCACTGCTCAACATTTAGCTCAGCTTGCACGTCTTTGTCAAACGGTAACTCAAATTTTCTGCGAGCATCCTCCGGCAAGAGCTTTCTGTCGCTTTCTCTCGGAGTAATCATATGCTGCTTCAGAAGAGTCGCCATCCCGTGCTTCTTCGGTTTCGTGTAGTCTATGCCAAAGATGCCTGGGAAACCTGCACGATCGATCTCTTCATCCATTCCTTTTGTTCCGGTGTGGTCATAATAGACGCTGTGAACTGTTTGCCACCGGTCACAGAGGCTCTTGATGTACCCCATAACGCTGATGTACGGCGTACCTAAAGGAAACTGCTTACAATGAACAAGCGCTGAATAGTCAGCGAACTTCTGAACGACTGCGACAGCATTATGATCTCGTTCTCTGCCTAAGTCCCAGCCAATATAGAAGTTGCCTGAGACATTTTCTTCAAATGGCAGAAAGTTTAATGCTTCATTCTGACACTTGATTATGAGGCTTGAAGGTAGAAACGCGCTCTCGTCATCGATAAATGCACACTCCATCTCCCGACGCCAGCGCCAAGGGTCGCCTGCATACTGTTCTCTCATGATGTCAACTTGGGAAGGATCTAGGGGGCCGTTCGGCTTCTGAACCTCCTTCCACGTGAGAAAATAGCGCGGTGGATCTCTCTCGTGAATGTTGCCGCTGAAGACTCTGAAGCTCTTATCATAACACATCTTGAAAAAGATGCTGTCCTTGTTCCAAGGCGTGCTTGCAACGTTAATATCCACACTCTGCGTCAGAGTCATCGGAAGCAGAGCACTGAGCCAAAGATCCTCGTCCTTGCGGATAAAGTTCATTTCGTCAATGCTTATCTTTCTAGGTCCATGGCCTCGAATGGTAAAGGGCTCCGGCGTCTCAGCTAAAATGATGGTTCCGTTCGTCACGTGTATTATTGTCTGCAGCTCGGACTCAATGTAAACATCGTAGATCTCACGGTCCATACGGGCCAAATGCTCATGGAGGGTTTGGAAATATATTTCCTTGATCTGCTGATACTTGGGCATAGTAATGATAATCTTCGAATTTGGGCAGTGCATAGCACAATAAAGATCGTCTCCAGACATTATGGTGGTCTTGCCTGCCCGCCTAGGCCACCTCAAAACCTTAAGCGGAGAAGGATCTCTCAAGAACTCTGCTTGATAAGGGTAAGGCCTAATCTTAAGAACCCTCTCGAAGAACTCGACTTTATCCTTCGGTAGACTTGGGAGGTTCCTCTCGCTGTCGAGCTCCCTCTTCAATCTTTGCAGCCTTACCCTTTGCTCTCGCTTCACTAACAATTCTCTCCAACTCTGTAAGGTCGCGATCTATCTGACGCTCATCAAGCCCGTCTGTGACGCTGGCCAAGATCTGCGCCGTGTATGCTGCAACACGAACCCATTTCTGTCTCTCACTGAGAGACACCGGCTCCAGCTTACCATTTTCACGCTGAAACTTGTAATCGCCCCTCGCAAAGCTCGACGCCATATCAAAAAGCGCTGTGAGATCCTCAATCATCTTCGACCTCAACCGTTGAGTGTCGACTCTGAACGTCCTGCGGAGTTGAAAAAGACGATGAACTATCTTCGTTCGATGAGACTCGCTAACCATTGAAGAGATATCACCATTCGCATCTAGTACTGGAGACTCCCAGTTCCACGAGCGTCAATCAAAACTTCGCCCTTAACGATGTCAGGAACAAGACTTACTTGAACCGGTTCAGCTAACATCCGAATAACATCCAACCGAGAAACCTCAGATACTACTTCACCACGTTCCCGATCGTAGTACGCGGCGACGAGTATTATTCTGCGAATACGTCTTTCCTGTAGCCTTGACTTAGCCTCTCTTCTGTGAACCAAGATAAACAACTCCAAAAAGCAACGCTAGACGCCACTCAAAGGCGGCGAGAGCAAGTTTCCAAGGCTACAATGCCCATAGCAATTGAAAAGCTACACGGTGCCCTACTAGGGATAACGAAAAGCCATTTGCAGTTGGATGGAAGAACACCTGAGGCGCCCGCTCGTGAATAGCGCGCTTATGAGAAAGCTGAATTCCTTTTTTGAATCAACAGTCGATATACCGCGGTTAAAGCACGGAAACAAACAGACGGTGGAAACGCTGATCAAAAAAGCTCTGCCGTTTGCTAAATACCTGAGAAACGAGAAACCGACCTGGCAACCTAGGATCGTCACTTTGTCCTAGGGTGTCAGTATGAGAATCAGAGTTCCTTCAAAGAAGGTACGTGAGAGATTTCTCTTAATCTACGAGCTTGAGGGTTGCCAGAAAGCGGTTGACTTTCTAACGAGATATTATGGGGTAAGAAAGATGAGAATAATACTCAATGGGAGAAAAGTCGGCGACGGAGATATCGCTGTCTACTTCCAGAACAAGGCGTATTTCACCAAAAGAGGACTAAAGAAGCGGACTGTATTGCACGAAATCTATCACCATTTGGTTGATGCCAATGGATTGGACATTTCTAAGAGGATTGAGGAGAAGGCTGCCAATAGGTATGCAAGAGATTTCTTGCGCTAACATTGTGAGTTACTAGAACGTTTGATTGCATTGCCTCCGTCATTCCCTGTTTTTGTTGCTGAGTGTAGTGCGCCAATGTTCTTTTATGTATGTGGTTGCTTGTTTTACGTCTAGAGGTTGGGATGAATTCCCAGAGCGGATATAGAAAAAAGGCTGCCCTTCCAGTGTCAAGTATACTTCTCTTGGACCCCTTTTTGGAACTATGACTATTGAAACCGTCTTGCCAGCTATTTTAGCGAATCGCATCGTAACGCAGGGTCTGTTTTCCGCGCCAATGTATTTGTTTACTATATTAGTGAAATGAAGTTCAAATGCGTCTTTGGATGCCTTTTTTAGCAAAGAAAAATCTTTCTCAATTCCGAGAATTGTTTTGTTGTCTTTGACCCCTATGAACAAATACCCACCATCTGAATTCAAGAAAGCTGCAACGGATTTGGCTACTGACAATTCTACGTCTCTGCTTTTGTTATTTTTCTGATAGTCATAACTGAGAGAAGACTTGAATTCTACCTTTTCGTTCTCTCCATTTCGAATTAGTTCAGCTATATTCAGTTTTGTTCCATCTGCCAAAATAGAAGTCTCTTCCTTTTTTTCAGAAACCAACCCAAACTCACATAGTTCATAGAAATTGAGGGTTCCGGTCTTTTCTCTTCTAGATATCTCTCTAATTCCCCACTCGGCATGATCGACTAGCTTTGTCGCTCTTTCCTTTGGATCCATATCGGGATAGAGACCTGACATAATAGCGCGAAAAATCCCGTCTGGATCCAGACTGTTTACATTCTGGAAGGTTTCTCTTTTCCCTTGTTCATAGACTTTTCCAAGAGCTAAACCCAAGGATGCTCCCAAGGTCCAAACGTCTCTTTGTTCATCGAAATAGTCTTTCGTAACTAGTTGTTTCATATGGTCCTTTGCCTGTTTGCTTGCGGGTAGTGTTCTAATATCTCCAAGGGGGAGGCTCATTGTAACTCACTACTCAACGTATTTTGGTTATGGTGGAACCAGCTTCTTCGCTCACGTGTTGTAGGTTATACTCGCAAATGATCTTATCCCTGACATAAACAGCATCTTCTTTTCGGTACTCTCTATCGGTCACAAATATGACAACTTGCTCTGCCATGTTGGGCACGTATGATAGTACTTTTTGACCATGTGCGATGTCTATCCTCCCGAAGGGGGCGTCCATGAAAACAGGGGCTCTTATCCTGGCGCATTTGTTCAAAGCGCCAACCAGAGACAATGCGACAATTTGCTCTTCCCCTGCAGAGCGCAATTCTGCTTTGTCTAGAACTGTTCCGCCTTTTGTTATTATGCTGAGACCGAAATTCTCGTTTATTCTAAGCTTCGAAAAATCTTGCTTTAGCCTTAGCGACCTAAATATTTCGCTAGCTTGCTTTTCGACCTCTTCTCTTCGTTCATCCCGATACACTTGAATTGCTTCCTCAAAGATCTCCAATAGGCACTTAATGTAGGCTATTCTCTTCGACAAAGTATTCAGTTCTTCTCTGTTAATACTTGCTAGTCGCTGGTCCAACTCAGACTGTAATGAGAGGTCATCGACGAGCTGTTTTTCCAGTGATGACTGTTCTCCTTGCAATCTGCCAATTTCCTGCAATCCATTTTGTATTTGAGTTTCCAGTCTGAAGGGCTCTTGTTCATCCACATTAATAAGTTGCTGTTCTACTTGTTTCAAGACGGCTTTTTGACGCGCAATCTCGTAGTCGATTTTCACTATCGCAGCATCGATTTTCTTGTACTCATTGGCGTTTATCAGATTTAGTTTCATGGTTTCCAGATATTTTGCTGAGGTCTCATAGACTAAATTAGGCTCTGGAATTTCAGTTAGCTGCTCAATCGTTATCTTGATTTCTCCCAGCTCTCTTTCCAATTCCTTGAGTTTGACGGGGTTCAAAATGGTTCCACAAAGCTCGCATTTCTGCTTCTTTATTCCTTGCTCCAGTTCCTTTTTGCGGTTTATTAGCTCTTGCTTTTTGAGGTATTTTTTCCATAGAGTATCGTGCTTCAATTGGAGTTTAGCAATGAGCCCATCAGCGATCCTTGAAAGAACTGTTTTGTAAAGTTGGGAATTCAGGTTCTTCAATTTCACCTTTTCATTGTCAGACGAAAGCTGAAGTCTTGTAATTTCGCCATCAATGTCTTTTCTTCGTAGAGCATTTTCCTTTACTGACTTAATTTTTGTTAACGCCCGTTTTTTCTCTGCTACTTCTTCTCCTAAAGAACCCTCCTGCTGTTGAAGACTCTTGATTGTTTCTCTTTTTCTTCCAATTTCGTCGCTTAGTGTTTGATAAGTCTGCGCCAAATCAGCATAGTTCTCGCCGCCAAGACTTTTTACGAGTTTGCTTACATCTCGCTCCATCCTCTTCTTCACTTCATACAGGTCATCTCGCGCGGTCTTCAGGTAGGGAATACCCAAAATGTGTTCTATTGAACCACGCATTATTCTCATATCATGGCTATCTTGGTCCAACAACTCTTCGTACTTGGCAAGCATCTCTCCATCAAAGAAAAAGAATTTGCTTACATCAAAAGGCAAAATCCTTTCTATTTCAAGCCTCACCTTATCAGGAGTGTCTGCAACTGGCTCTCCGTCCTTGACCAGGTAGCATTCCATTCCAGAAATGTATTTCTTGTCTGAGTGTGCTATTGACGCAGTTTTTCGAGTTAAAACCCATTCTTTTCCTTCCAAACTGAAAGAGATTGATACCGAAAAAGCAAGATTACATTCAGCCAATGCAGAAAGATTAAGCAATGATGTTGGAGGGATTTCTTTGGCGTGACGATCCAATACTTTTCCATACAAGCCCCAGAGTATTGATCTGAGCAATGAAGTTTTGCCTTGTCCAGTGTTACCATGGATTATGTAAACACCATTCTCATTGCTTGCCAAATTGAGATGGTGTTCTCCATAGAACGGACCGAAATTGCAGACTTTGATTTGTTTTATTCTCACCCTATTTCATCTTCATTTTTGATAGCACGTAATGAATCTGATCTTGACTCTTTCCTCGACTTTCATCTAAAGGATTTAAGATGACTATGGATAGAATGGCTTTCAGTATTTCTTCATCAACTGGGCTGCCTTTTTTCTTATTGGTTTCCCGCAACGCGTTTAACAGTTCTTCTGTATTCATCATTCTCCCTCATTGTCCTCAACACCAAGTTTTGCATCTCTGTCAAAATCTACCCCATAGTCCATACATATTCTCCAGAGTTTGTGCGAGATTTCTCTGTTTTGGGCATTTTGAGCAAAATTCCATGCTCTTGCTAATTCGCCTCGAACGATGGAATATGGGACTTCAGGATCTTCCGATTCAGGTAGGACAATTACATCAATTATGGTTGCGCTTTTCTTACCTTTTGCTGTTCGCAAAACGCGACCTCGCCTTTGTATGTACTGTCGAGGGTTGGTTGAAGACGCCAAGATTATTGCCCCGTCTGCTACCGGTATGTTTGCTCCCTCGTCAAGACACCTAATACTAATAAGGACTGAAGGATTCTGTTCAAAATAGCTGAGCGTCATATCTCTCGATTCTGGTGGGATCTTCGAATGATAATTCAAAGCAACTATATCAGGAAAACTGGTTTTGATGCTCTTAGTCACTGCGTTCAATTGATTTCGGTCCTCACAATAGATTAGCCATTTTCCGTTCTGAGGATATTGTTCTCTAATAATCTGGTTAACAATCCCTATCTTATTTTCTGCTTTCTTAACAATCCTTGATCTACGTATCAGAAGAAGACTTAAGGTGTCTTCCAATCCTGGATTATTCTTCTTCTTTTTTGAACGTTCAATAGCCACAAGCTTCTTTATTCTTGCAGTCAGGTCATCCCATTGCCGTCTTTCACTTTTTGACAACCCAACCGTGTAGAAATAATATTCGTACCTACTTAGGAAATTCCCAAGAATTGGGATAGCCTTTTCATCTTCAGCCGAAAGTTTGACCGAGTCCCCGATGTCTAAAAGGTATACTGGATCTTTTCCAAAGGCATCTGCAAGAACCTTTGATCCTTCTTCATCAAACAATCTTTCTGGTGTTGCAGACAGCCCTAGCTTGGCTTTGAAATTGAGACTCAAAATCTGCCTTCGAACCTCGCTTCCCAGTCCGTGGGCTTCATCAGCAATTAGCACAGGATTCTTAGCTTGTTTGAAAAACTCGACAAAGTCGCTTGAAGCTGCGGTATCCATAGTCGCGAGAATAATTCTTGGTTGATCTATCTCGGAGACAAAAAGGCGTTTATTGGCTTCCGATTTCCATGAATGCCCTCCACCTGCTTTAAGCACAGGCACATTTGGGTAGATTTCAGGAATAGCCTTGCTCCAAATGTCGATCAACACTTTGCTTGGAACTAATATGAGAATGGGATAACCTTGAGTGAGGAAACTCTTCACCGCGAAAAGCGCTGTATACGTTTTGCCAGTTGCAGTTGCCATCGAAAGCATTCCGACACAACCCGCGTCTTTCCAAGCGCTTACTGCCTCTTGCTGATAGTAGTAGAGCGAAATATTTTTTCTTGAGAGTAATTTGCTTTCGGAGAAAACCGATCTTTCTTGGGCACCCTCTCGGCAGTCTTCAAAAGTTGTGTTTGAACGAAACTTCTTGAGGAATTCTCGTTCAACTTCGTTTATCAGTCTTACCTTAGTTCTCTCAGTGCCGCCCTCGAATAGCACTCTAAGGTGGTTCTCTTTGCTAATGGTCTTTTTTTGTTCGAACGCGTCACCCCAGCTTCGATAAACGTCAAAATCCTCATCGTTACACCAATCTTCCAAAGGAGATACAGCTCTGCTTGTTTCATTTCCTGATCCAGAGAAAACGACTTTGTTGTCTAGGGAATCGCTAAACATGCCTATTTTTCTGTGATAGATTCCTCCTCTCCTAACAGCTACGTACAAGTCAAGTGACCCCTTTTCTATTAGAAGCCGAAGCATGTCTAAGCAGTCAGCTTCTTTTGGATTTCTGGACATTGTTTCCATGATTTCGAGCAGATCTGCCTCTCTTTCATTGATAGACCGCACTCCGCGAAGCGAATACCCCTCTCTGGCTGCTTGTTCGTCTGACTCAGAAATATCTGGCGAGGTCACAATCCGCACTTTTCCTCCGTTGATAACAAAGTTCAACAAATCCTCGCCCAGTTCACGGTATATGTTAGCACGGAAATATCCGACAGCTCTGTCGTAATTTGTGGATTGTTTCAGACAGGGTCTGTACAAATCTCTGATGATGTTATCGTCTTCCGTATTGTATTCTGACTTCAAGTTAACTTGCCGAAGGTTTCTTGGGCTTGTCTCACTGTGGCTCTCGTTATCCAAACTTTCCTCCCTCGATTTTCGATGTCAACGAGTTCCTATCAAATCGAGAGATCGCAGAACGAGCATAGACCTCGTTTTTTTCAATACTTATCCACCTTCGGTCACATGTTTCGGCGACAAATCCCGTTACATTGCTTCCTGCGAAAGGGTCCAAAACAATGTCATCTTTCTCGGTCAGAAAGAGAATAAAGAACTTCGCCAATTCTAGAGGCATTCTTGATGGATGCCGAGGGATTTTTTGTTTTCTGCAAAAATCTAGATAGGGGTCGATTGCACTAGTGTTGGGAATCGACAAGACACTTGAGGGGATGGCGCCATTGTTATTGGTTAGGAAACTATTTACACCAATTCTGTGCTGAGATGGTCTTCTTCCAGAGTTGTATTTTCTTGTCTTCAATAGTTTTTTCATCGATGGGCTATATTCTCTCAAGACAAAACGATTGTTTGCTTTGGGATAGGGTGTCGTGGAGAGCCACCATAGACGTGTGAACGCATCTTTTACTCTTATTCTTTGAACATTGACCCATTGAGCAGGAGATGGGAGCTTTGTTGGATTGTGCCAAATGAACTCTTGACAAAGATAGAATTTCCCTGCCCTTTTCAGTTCTATCAAAGCCTCTATTGGTGTTAGTGACATTGTTGGTCTGCCAGACTCCCATGAGTTTCCGAGTTCGATTACCAGCGACCCATCTGGTGCCAATAGCTCATTAAAGACTGGACCGAATTTGGATAGCCACTCAACATAGTAGTTACCATTCAAGTTGCCGTAGGATTTCTTTCTATTAAGGGGGAACGGTGGTGAGGTGAAGATTAAGTCGATTTTGTGATGAAGACGATCGAATTGCGTATCTTTCAGAATCTCTCCAGAGTCGCCTATATACGAATTTCCTGCTTTTGTACTGTAGGCGAGACGCATTTTGTGTTTCTCTTGTTCTTGTACTGAGTTTTATGTATCTAGTCTAGAGCGAGCACGTTGATAAGACTTTACCCCAAACCAAACGTGCGTGAGTTGACTGATTATTCCGCTGACTTGCGGCGATTCTCCTTTTTCTTCACCAGTCGCAGATTTTCTGGGCTGTTATCTCCGCCTTCGGAAAGCGGTATGATGTGGTCAAGTTCATAATCTATCAGTTCTCTAAGTCTTTTGCCTTTCGTTTGGTAGACTTTTTCTTCAAAGGATTTCAGGTTTTCTGGAGTTGTATCTGTAAATTTGGTTTCTGGCAGATAAACTGCTACACTCCCAGAAGTGGCGGCGACTGTTGAAGCCATCAATTCTTTTGCCTTCTCTAAGGGAACAAAACCTGGGGGTAGAGCATTGGGATTATAGAGAAGTTGCCAATCTATATCTTTCTGTGATTGATATTCGCCTTTCACTCCATCACCAAGACTAACTTGCCCTGTACCCTTTAGCTTCCTTTGCTCAGATAATCCGACACCGATAAAAAAAGGCTCTCTCTTGTATGAAGCTGTGACTAGTTTGATGTCTGGATTATCAACTGGCATTGAAGCTTCAAAGGGGTTTTTTCCCTTCTTCTTGCGGTGGAATGAGAATCGCATAACCGAATACTGCCGTTAGTCTCTTGTTGGCGTTGGAGCTTAAACCTTTGGGTTGGTTGGTTGGTTAAAACTTTATCCCAAACCCAAACCGGGGCGAGTGAGTGTGAAGCGCGCTTTGTTCCAGAGATACCTGCGTAGCATCCTACGGATCAACACGCGATTGATACTCAGATTTCCTTTCAGAAGATACACAAGAATTCATTTAGAGCATGGAAAAGCCGACCTAGGAGGGGGGTATCAACAGTTCGCGTGATTTCAACCCATCCGTTGGGTAGTCCTCATTGACGAAGTAAGGAACCAGAGAACGCCTCTAGAAGCACCAGACAATAACCTCCAATGGCAATCTCTTTTGCTCCGTGTATGTGTTGCAGTCCCCCCACTCCTCTGATCCGAATTCCGTTCAGGCAGAATTGAGAAAGAGCGGGGTGAAATTTTATATTTGCAGCATGTCATATACTTGATGCGTACGGGGAAATCTGGAGATGAAGCTTGTCACAGTCTTGTTACCTGAAGCTTATTTGGAAGGTTTAGACGAGCTCGTAAG
>Ga0315277_10007709_pt1 | contig 13931 bp, 13 predicted proteins | sample YL17G05_15_MG_FD_203695 | JGI IMG/M metagenome (GOLD analysis project Ga0315277, IMG submission 203695) | Sediment microbial communities from Yellowstone Lake, YNP, Wyoming, USA - YL17G05_15 | ecosystem: Environmental > Aquatic > Freshwater > Lake > Sediment | place: USA: Wyoming | collected... | reverse complement strand
ATGCATCATCAAGCCGGTCAGCCCGGCGTTGTTTCTGGCGAAGTCCAGGGTGTGGCTGCGGCGCGCCAGGAGTGTCTCCGCGACCAGCCTGGACAAGCTGCGCGTCGGAGGACTGACGCTCGACCCCTCCCGGCATCAGCTTCTTGGCGCCAAAGGGGAGAAGATCCGCCTCTCGAACCTCGAATTTCGAATGCTGTACCTATTTACAACGCATGCCCGGCAGCCGTTTTCGACGGAAGAGATCGTTCAGCGCGTATGGGGGCTCGAGGGACAGGGGAGCGCGGTGCTGGTGAAGAACATAGTCTACAGGCTGCGCAAGAAGATTGAAACGGTTTCCGACCGACCGCGCCATTTGCAGACTGTCACCGGCGGCTATCTCTTTCTTCCCTGAGGCTGTGCTTATCCACAGCCCATCCACAAGAGGGGACAGCAAGACAACTGCGACCGGCTGATACCGCGAATGAGACCGATTCTGCGACCTGCCTGAATATACTGAGCATGGGCGGCTGAGACCCAATCACGCAAGCATGGTCGCCAACCTGGAAGCCAGGTGAGGTGATTGGCGAGCCAATGGCGAAACCGGCCTTCTCTTCAGGCCGGTTTTTCATTTGGTCGGGAGTTTGCTCCCGGCTTGAAGTTGTTATGCATCTTCATACCCATCTGGAACGGAGGAGGTGACACGGCGGGACTGGTTAATGCACTTGACAGGCAACACCGCACGAAACCCGGCTATAAAAGGAGCCTAAGATGAAACGCAAGATTGCAGGAATACTTATCAGTAGTGCAGTTGTCCTCTTATTGGTTGGCGCGCTGACCACGGTCGCCGCGGCGGACATTGATGGCTGCCAGCCGCGAAATACCATTTCGGAACGGCTTGTGTCGAACCTGGTTGGCGCTCACTGGACAATCGATGGCTATGACGTGACTTACTATTTTGACTCGTTGGTAGACAGGGTTCCATCTGGTGGGGTGCCTGGATTGATCGAGTACTGCGTCTATCCCGCTCCTCCGATAGAGCCCAGCGAGGTTACAGTTGCAACAACCGCAATAGGTGACGATGGTTCTGCCTGGGTGGATCCCAAGCAGTTCGACAGTTTCTCGTTCAAGCGTCCCGATGGAGATCCCAGCAATATCCCACTGGACGGAGCGAGCACCGAAATGGGGAAAGGCACTTGGGCCAGTGAACCTCCGGCGGGGCAGGTCGTTGTACTTCACATCAACGACGCCGCGGAATGCGATACCCTCTATGGAGGCAATCCGGGTACGTGTTGGGTCTTGCCCGGGAATATCACGCCACCTTCGCCTGTACCGCCCGGTATCAGCAAAGATGCTGTCGGTCTGTATGACATCGCCTACGACTGGACCATAGACAAGGCCGTCGCTGAACCGACCGTCGTGAAGCAACTTGGCGGCTCACACACCTTTGAATACACGGTGACCGTTACCCACGATGACGGGACGCCGAGCAACGTGAGAGTGATCGGCACAATTGATGTCGTCAACCCCAACCTCGGGTATATATATATCGACGGCGTTACGGATGAGTTGTCCGATGGGACGATCTGCCCTGTGATAAACGGCGGACCCCAGTTCCTGCCTTTCGGTGACAACTACTTTGAATACTCGTGCGACCTGGATGACGAACTCCCACTGATTGAGCTGAATAACACCGCCACGGTCACCTGGCCCGACCAAGACATCGATGGTGGCCATCTGGCGGTAGGCTCGAACCCCGCGACGGTCGGCCCAATCTCCTTTGCGCAGGACGAGGTCGTCGATGAGTGTGTGGACGTGAATGATAGCTACGCGGGCTTCCTCGGCACGGTATGCGTGGGCGACGACAACCCGAAGAGCTTGAACTATTCCCGCATCATTCCGATCCCAGCACACTGGTGTGAAACCTATCCCAACACAGCAACGTCCACGACCAATGACACTGCGACCGAAGGCTCGGCCAGCGCCAGCGTGCGCGTTTGCGGGCCGATCACCGGCGGCCTCACCATGGGCTACTGGCAGAACAAGAATGGCATGACCACGATCCTCAATATGGGGAACACCGCGGGCGTCTGCAACGTGGTCCCCGTCCTGCGAGCGTACGCGCCCTTCCAGGATCTGTCTGCGTTCGCGAGTTGCCAGACTGTGGCCAACTACGTCCAGGGGGTAATCAAGGCAGCCACAGCCAGGGGTCCTACGATGAACGCCATGCTGAAGGCTCAGATGTTGGCGACGGCGCTGGATGTGTACGTGAACCCGGCGCTCGGGTTGGCGGACATCGACCTGACCCTGATCAACAAGCCGATTGGCAGCGCCCACTTTGAGGTCACCAGCGCGGCCTTTGGCGGCGCCGAGCACCTGATGGTCTGGCAGCTACTTGCCTACGCAGCCGGCCAATCCAACGTCGGCGGCAGCATGTGGTACGGGAACGTCAAGTCGATGCAGGAACTGGCCAAGGATACGTTCGACGCAATCAACAACAACGTCGCGTTTCCCTGGTAACAGCTGAACGGGTTCGTGCGTGTGGCGGGCGGCGGAGATTCTCCGCCGCCCGTCGCGTTCCTTACTCAGCCATTTGCCGAAACGTGCGATAATCAGCACTTGTTTCAAAGCCTCGCGTTGCAGAACACCCTGCAGTGAAGAATCATGATCATCAAAGCATTGGGCTACCGAACCGACCTGATCTTCCCCGCCTTTGACGGGGAGATTATCGACCGCGGGGACTACCTGTCCGTTCGCTCTCCGTTGAATCCCACGTTCTACTGGGGCAACTTCCTTCTATTCTCCGCCCCTCCGCAGGAAGGTGACTTCGAGAGATGGCGCGAGTTGTTCAAGAGGGAGATCGGTGCGTCGCCCCGGGTGCAACACCAGGCCTTCGGCTGGGATTCGCCTGAAGGAGAAACCGGCGTCATTGAGCCTTTCCTGCGGGCGGGCTTCGATGCAAGTCGTGACGTGGTGCTGACTGCCAGTGAGCCGCGGCCGCCTGCCAGGCCGTCATCGGCAGTCAACGTCAGGCCCTTGAGTTCAGCAGCGGATCGCGAGCAGGCGGTTGACCTGCAGGTCCTGTGCAGGGAACCGGAGCATGAGGAGGCGGGCTATCGCGAATACAGGCGGCGCGCCATGGATCGCTACCGGCGGATGGGAGAGGCTGGCCTCGGACATTGGTACGGCGCATTCCTCGGCGATCGCTTGGTCGGCGACCTGGGTGTCTTCCACGATGGGCGAGGCCTTGGGCGCTATCAATCGGTCGGAACACATTCTGATTTCCGGCGTCAGGGCATTGCGGGGACGTTGATCTATGAAGCAGGCCGGCAGGCCATTGCGCGGCACGCTCTCCACACCCTGGTGATCATTGCCGAAGAGCATGCCAGCCCGGCGCGGCTGTATAAATCTCTTGGCTTCGTGCCTACGGAAAGATCGGTGGGCCTGCTGTGGTGGGATAAGAAGCCAGGCCGCGCGTAGGGGCACGATATGGCGTGCTGGAGTCAAAACGTCAGAGTTGGTAGGGGGGATATTGCCTTGGACAACTGCCTTGTTGGGATAGAGTGTAATAGAGTTGACCAAGAGGCTGACGAGCTTCTGCCTTGTGGCGAAGTCGGCCCTGGCCATGACGCGGCGGTAACGGGTTGAGACATCACCTAGGGCGGCCAGCGTGATTGGTGAGCGTCCTTGGCTTTCCTGGTCTGCTTCGGCAGGAATTCGGGAAGCTCCTTGAGGAGCTCCAGGATTTCGCCGTGCACGGCTTCCCAGTCTATTTCGAGGTGATGCTTAAGGAGGACCTTGAGGCCGTCATCCTGGGAAGTGATTTCGGGGATTTGGTATTTCGCCCTGATGTCGGTCAGGATCGGCTCTATGTCTTCGTGCGTTGGAAGGAGCTTGCCGTATACCTGTGTTTCTAGCATGGGTTTATCAATCCATTGCGGCGTGGGGTGGATGCGGCTATTTGGAACGCACTTGCTGCACCGTGCGCTGGAAACCCTCGGGGGTCGGATGCAATGGGGCTAACAATTGGGGAAGCGTCCATTGGCTGGGGTGCTCCATGACTGCGTAGCTCGCAGTGCATATGATGCTAGTATAATGCGCTCATCGTCGCTTTTTACGAGAGGGGTACCACATGCCAAGACGCAAACTGCGCGTTGCTTCAGAGCGCAGCAGCAAGGTCACGTCGAAAGAACTGGCGATAGATCTTCGGCGACTGGAAGCGGATGCTAGGAAAGCGTACTTAACCCACTACCGTTCGTTTATGCCAGAAACCGAGCTAGTAGGATTATCCGCGATTGAGAAGGCCGAGGCGTGGCTAAGATGCGTGGCGCTCAACTGTCAATCGTATGCGGAGCAAGAAGCGCTGGTTTATTTTGCGAGTAGGGGCGAGAGTGTGGACGAGATGGCGAAGAAGATAATCCCCTATTGGAAGCGTGGGGAACGATTCGCCATTGAATCGCGTTATGGGTCTTCTGCCATGTATCTTGAAGGGGATGTCACTGGAAATGACAAGTCGAAAGCGAACCCAAACGAGGCCTCGACTTGGTTTACCGACCGCGTGGCATCAAAGTTTTGGGATACGCCAAGGGATTTTGGCGATACCGACATGACCATCGATGCAACAATGTTCAGAACGATGGAGTGGTGTGACATTGGTGGATTCGATGATTGGTGGAAAAGGTACGCGGCAAACCTTCACCTGGAGGTTATGTCATCTGGTGTTGAAAGGGGTAGTTCTTCGCATCTCTTTCTGTTCAGCCTGTGCAGATCAGACTATGCAATGGAGTTGCTAAGAGGGGATCTCGAATTTATCTTGAGCGCACTGGAAGTTCCAGAGCATGGGCTGAGATTTCCATGGCAAGCGTGGGTCTTTCAGCCAAACAGAGTTGCGGAAGTAGTTGAGTACCCGTGGTATCTGGCGGGCATTCTCTTTGCCAGGAGAAGGCTCCGGGGAGCTAGCGAAAGGTCGAGCGGGCAATACCTGGACACTCTGCTCAAGATGCAGGGTGAGAACGGGGCCTGGAAAGTAAAGTGGAGCGCACCGTACGGGGAGCGAGATTCGGTGGTGGAGACTGCCATTGCGATGCATGCCCTAGCGCTGGAGAAACCGAGGGGATTCAGCTTATGTGTATCGAATGGAGCAAAATGGCTTCTGGAAAACCAGGACGAGGGGGGTTTTTGGTATGAACTCTCGATGGAGCCGAGCTTCGTGACCGTTCTGGTGCTGGATGCCCTCTCATTGGCTTCTGACAAGCCGGGCGTCACTTTCGATGTCTCGGCGGAAACGACTGAAATAAAGGGGCGGAGGAGTTCGGAGCACGAGCAGGAGAGAGGTCGAGTAGTCTCGCCAACGTTTGTCCTTCCGAAAGGAGATGTAGTCATGGGAGACAAAATCGAAACGGGCAGCATCCAGGCCGGGATCCTGAATATGGGCAGATTCGATCACGTTGTGTCCAAACTGAATGAATTGGACAGAGGGGAACTCGCAGCCGGCATAGTGTCGTTGAAAGATGCTATTCTCGCTAGCCAAAGCCTATCAGAGAAGGACAAGGAAGAGCACATTGAGATCCTGAATGTGGTAGCGGTCGAGGCGGCAAAAGAGCAACCCAACAAGACGATGCTGCGAGTGCTTGGAGACGGCCTATTGGCCGCGTTGAAAGTTGCTCCGGGAATAGCAGTCGCAGCGACAGCGTTGCAGCGCTTGCTACAAGTGATCACGAAATAGGTGCAGCCTGGAGGCCTCTAGGTATCGGAGTTCTGCCGTAAAGCGAGTGGTAGTTCGGAAGAGGTTGCTGTAATTGCCGTTCAAAGGATGCAATTGAGGAGGGAAGCCATGTGGAATGGTCTTGGGAGAATATGGCATATCGCCCGGATACCGATTCTCCTTGTCGCCGTAGTGGTGCTATTACTGCTGACTTTGAGGCTCGCGGGGCTACCTTCGGATGCGTTTCTAAGTCTGGTTAGCGCTATCATTGGCGGCCTGATTGCCACGTTAAGTCAAGTGTGGTTTTCGGAGCGGGATCGCCAGACCCGGCTGCAATTGGCCGCGCTTGATAAGAGGCTTGAGGCGGCTCAACGAGCTTATGCCCGCTGGCGAAGGCTCTGTTATCTGCTTATCGACTATGAGGCGTTGGATGAGATAGTTCTGGAATGTCAAACCTGGTGGGACGATAACTGCCTGTATTTGACGGCTCCAGCTCGTCAGGCTTTTAGGAGCGCCTATCTGGACGCGAAACTCATGAAGAATCTTCGTGCAAACAGAGACCTGAAGGCGCTTCAGGAGAATTGGAATCATATCACGGAGGCGGGCAGGATTATTGAGTCGTCTGTGTACCTTCCTGCGCTTAGCGGTTGGAAAGATGAATTTCCTCAGCCATCGTTGAACGAGTGAGAATGCGGTGGTTTCAGAATGAAAGCGGAATCGGTGTGACAAACAGCGGAGCCTAAGGCGCTAATAGGACTCGAAAACGAAAAGCGATCAGACGCGTTGATTCCAGCGCATCATGGGGCGTCAGAGTCAACGGTGGGATGGTCGCGAGGGGGATGTTGCATTCGATGAACGCCTTGTGGGGGCGAAGCGCAACAGAATCCACTGAGGTTGTTGACTATAATTGCCTCATGTCGTGCGGGAGGCCGGATGGTTAGGAAGGCTGGGGTCAAAGACGGTCGAGTCCAGATTGGGACCAACCACAAAATAAGGCAACTAGTAGAGTTGCTGGAGTTCGAGATAGGCAGAATTCAATCCGCGCAGTCCAATCGAGGTTGGACGGCTTGGGCGCTGGTTGTCAGTATAGCATCGGCGCTCTGGGTGTTACTCGCAGAACTAGAGAAGGGCGACTTCACTTGGAAGACGTCTCTCTTAGTGTTCTTGGGTTTGTGGACCGGCCTCGAGGTCTATCGGAGTGTAAGCGCGCTTGTCAGCCGCGACGCGGGCGGGGCCGACCTATTTTTCCAACATGTCTCACATTTGATGCTGCCGCTCCTGTATGCCCTGGGGACCAGCATTGCAGTCTTCGCTATTGCCTCTTACTGCAAGGACATACTTCATCCCGTGATTGTTTATGCCATCTATACGGTGTGTGTATGGAACGCTCTGGTATTAATGATCGGGTTTCTGGTGTTGTGGCGCAGGAGTGAATTCCGCGTTGTGGTCGCGGCAATAACGAAATCATCCCCGGTAGGCTCTCTGATTGTCTTGGTGTCGGGAAGCATCGCGCTCTTGGGCATTGTCCTGACCGTATGGCACGGATTCGTTATCCCGACTCCATCTGATTATCGCGTTGGCGGAATCCTGTTCGGTATCGGGGTCATATTGATGGTGCTGCTCTCGGTCTCTCTTGAATCTCCAATGCGGGATACTTTGGTGCAAATCAGGCGAAACATAGGGTTAGGTAAGTTGCATGTGGCCGCTGCAAGAAATGAGGTTGAAGTGGCTCTCATTGGGCTGTCGATTTCGACTATGCTACAGCAAGAGCTTAATGAGCTGTTGAGCCTGGGGGATGAGCTCAGCAGCAGGACGATGGTTTTGGCCGATGATTCGGATAAGCTCACCGACATGGCGATTATTCGGCGCGATGAAACCGAGCGAGGCCAGGCAGTTGCAGTACCGAAGGACTTGATAAAGAAACACATAAGGGAAGTCGATGCCGTCGGTAAGGACTTCGATCGCAAATTTGCAGTGTTCAGTTTTCATGTCGGCGCAGTAAGCCAGAATCATCCAGAATTGCTATCAGATATCACGAGACTCTTGGGTAGTCTCTCGGGGACGATGAAGAAACGGAGGAAGGCAGTGGATATGGCGAAAGCGCGGGTTCTTCGTAACGTGAAACGGAGTCTGAAAGCGGTGAATGGGTAGAGGTTGTACGGCGCGGCTCACCGCTCACAGGGCTATGGGCTCTTAAGGGGAATTAAGGAATCCGGTGTATGAAGAACGCGGCTGGGGGCCGCGTTCTTGGGTAAGAAGGACAAGTTCGAATTCGAAGGGTATCAGACGTATTGGTTCCAGCGCGTCATATCGTGCCCCTGCCGGTGCACTTACGGCGGAGGGGGTAGTTCGGCGGTGCTCCCGTGTCATCAGTGAGAAGAGGGCTGGAACCCATCGCCAGTCCTCTCTTCTTTATATCCCTCGTGTCCTTCGTGTTGAGCCCCGCTCACAGCTCCGGCGCCCGCCGCGAGCAGGTGGACTTGGCGAGCATGTACTAGATGCTACAGAGCCGGGGCCGCGGGGTCAAGGCCCAATGCGTTCACCCTGCACAAGAAACGAGCGATTTCTTTGGGTCAGGATGCGGGCGAACTGCCTAACCCTTCGGGGTTACGGATCTGACGCCATTCTCTTTCAAGGATGGCATAAGAATACTCGTCCCCCCAGGCGCCCTTGAACCATACGTTCTCGAGAAACTGCCCTTCGCGCCGCATTCCGATGCGCTCGAGCAGCCTGGCTGAAGGGACATTTAGCGCGTCGCACACGGCTGTAATGCGATGCAGTCCGTATTCGGAAAAGAGGAAATCCAGCAGCGCTCGCACTGCTTCTGCGGCGTAGCCCTGTTTTTGAAATGGACGCGCAAGGGTATAGCCGATCTGCGCCTGGCGTTCGTCGTCCTGTAGGACTTGGAAGGCGCAATCTCCGATGAGGCCGGGCTGGGTTTGTCATTCAATGGCCAGCTGAAACCAGTGTCCCGGCGTTCCGGGCTGGGCGCGGTTCATGTCCTTCAGGAATACCCTGGCCTGCTCCAGCGAATAGGGCGCCGACCAGGATTGATAGCGCGCCACCTCCGGGTCGGAGCGATAGGCCGCGAACGCGGCCAGTTCGGATTCCTGCAACGGGCGCAGCTGCAAGCGGCTGGTTCTGAGAAGGATCATCTGTGTTGGCTCGGCTGTCTGCCGCTTAATAGCAGATCGGAACACTAAGAAAACACGGCATTTGATCAATAAGAATGCGGACCCACAGCCGGGCGATAACGATCAGGAGAGCGACTCTAGGCGCAAGGTCGATGGGACTGCGCAGGATGCTCTTGCCCGCTCGCCTGAAACTGGAGCCGGCGCATGTGGCGGCGATGACATGTGTTTCGCCGTACCTCTAAAGTCTCCCCGCGGGAATTCTAGCTGATGGAAGCCCCGAGGAGCCTTTCTCTTATGTAGTGTAGATCACGGCCAAGCCCGGGGGTGGACATTGCCCTCATTGCAGAGGGCGCGCAGGGACATGGCGGCCCATTGTTCCTCGCATTGTTCCTCGCCTCGGTTTACCCGTAGATTCCGCATTGTTCCTCCCCCCGGGCCGTTTTTACCCGTAGATTCCATTGTTCCTCGTTGTTTCGTCAGCGGCGCTCGCGCAGGGCGGCCTTCAGCCGCCACTGCGCATCCTTGCGCCACGAGGCGCAAGGAGCCCATCGTCAGGCCCGGACCGCTTCCAGCGCAACTCCCCCTTCCATCTCAGGCGAGCGAGCGTCATGCGAGCATCGCCCATCCCTGCGCCATGAGGTGCAGGGAAAGGGAAGGGGGCGGGGGGGTTAGGTCCGCGCAAAAGAAGAAGGCCGGCAACCGGCGCCAGCCCTCTCTTGTTTGTGTTCCTGGTGTCCTTCGGGTTGAGCCCCCGCTCACAGCTCCGGTGCGCGCCGCGCGATCCTGTCCTTCACCCTCGCTGCGAACTCCGGCAGCACCAGGTCCTTCTGCTGCGATCCGTCACGCACGCGCAGCGCCACCTTGTCGGCCTTCATCTCGTCCTCGCCCACCACCAGCATGTAGGGCACCTTCATCAGCTGCGCCGCCCGGATCTTGGCGTTCATGCGCTGGGCGCTGATATCGGCACTGATGCGGACACCCTGCTCCCGAAGTTGCTTTACGATCCCTTGCGCGTATTCGTTCTGGGAATCCGTGATGGGGATGACGCGCACCTGCTCCGGTGAGAGCCACACTGGGAAGTTCCCTGCGTAGTGCTCGATCAGAAACCCTATCAGCCGCTCATGCGTGCTCAGGGGCGCGCGGTGGATGCACAGTGGCATCTCCTCAACGCCCTGCTTGTTGATGAACTTGAGATCGAAGCTCGCCGGCTGGGCAAAATCGACCTGGTTCGTGGCCAGCGAGAACTCCTTGCCGATGACGCTCCAGACCTGGACATCAACTTTCGGCCCGTAGAACGCCGCCTCGTCCTGCGCCTCGACGAACGGCACCTTGCCGTTGATCATGGCGCGGCGCGCCATCTCCTCCGTCTTCAGCCACAGGCGCTCATTGTCCACGTACTTCTTGCCGAGCCCCTCCTTGCTGTGAAGACTCAGGCGCATCACGTACTTCTCGATCCCGAACAGGGCGAAGTACTTGAGATACAGGTTGACCACGCCCAGGAATTCATCCTCGAACTGCTCCTCGGAGACATACAGGTGGGCGTCGTTCATCTGCAGCGAACGCGTGCGCATCAGCCCGAACAGCTCACCCGACTTCTCGTAGCGGTAGTCTGTTCCGTACTCGGCCAGGCGGACGGGCATGTCGCGGTAAGAACGCGGCTTCGACCCGAAGATCTTGTGATGCATCGGGCAGTTCATCGGCTTTACGTAGTACTTCGTACCTTCCATTTCCATCGGCGGGTACATGCTCTCGGCGTAGTACGGCAGGTGACCGGAGTGAATGAATAGGTCTTCCTTCGAAATGTTCGGCGTCCGCACGCGCACATAGCCGGCCTGTTCTTCCGTTTCCTTGGCCAGCTTCTCGATCTCCTCGATCATCACCCCGCCGTTCGGTTGGAACAGCGGCAACCCCGGGCCCACTTCTTCGTCGAAGAAGAAGATCTCCAGCTCCTTACCCAGCTTGCGATGGTCGCGCTTCTTAGCCTCCTCCAGCTGCAAGAGGTAGTCCTTCAGCTGCTGGGCGTTCTCCCAGGCCGTGCCATAGATGCGCTGCAGCATCTTGTTATGCTCGTCACCGCGCCAGTAGGCGCCCGCCACAGACATGAGCTTCAGCGCATCGGGCCTGAGTTCTTTTGTATTGGCAACGTGCGGCCCGCGGCACAGGTCCACGAACGTATCGTGCTGGTAGATGGAGATCTCCGGTTTCTCTTGGAGCGGATTGCCATATTCATCCAGGCCGCCCTTCTCGAGGCCGTCGATCAGCTCCAGCTTGTACGGCTGGTCCTTGAAGATCTTGCGCGCCTCATCCGCCGAGACCACCTTCTTGACGAAGTCGTGCTTGCCCGCGATGATCTGCCGCATGCGCTTCTCGATCTGCTGCAGGTCCTCCGGCGTCAAGTTTCGCGGCAGGTCGAAGTCGTAGTAGAAGCCGTTCTCTACAGGCGGGCCGATGGTGTACTTGGCCTCAGGGAACATCTCCACCACGGCCTGCGCCATGATGTGCGCAGCCGAATGGCGCATCTTGTACAGCTGTGATTCCTCATACTTCTCGGACATCATGTGTGACATTCCTGCTCCTTCCTTGTTCATCGCAGGGAACAACAACTGTTGTTCCTTGTGTCCTTCGTGTTAAAAACAAAACTCGCCCTTGCACGGGGCGAGAGTTTTCCTCACGCGGTTCCACCCGATTTACCTCCTGTGGAGGTATCTCTTGGGCTGATAACGGTGCCAACCGTCTTCCGTACTCACATGGCAGGCCATGTTTTCGGGTCAACGCTCGCGGGTGGTTTTCGGCGGTGGTTTCCGGAAGCGGCTCTCAATCCGTGGCTGCTTCTCCCTGTCAGAACGCCGGGCCGCCTACTCGTCCCGGTCAAAGCGTTTTGAATATGTGGGCTGTATTATATGCCGGTTCGATGGGCTGTCAAGCCGAGCACACGACTGCCCGGTGGGTCAGGACGAACACCACAAGCAGGAAGAAAAGAGCCCCGGAAGGGGGCTCATCCTTGTGGGCGAGACAGGGCTCGAACCTGCGACCTCTGCTATGTCAAAGCAGTGCTCTAACCAGCTGAGCTACCCGCCCGGCAGGCAAACATTATAACCACGCCGGAACGATTTGACAATGTCATGCCGTCCTACGGGGGCGCCGTGCTGAGCAAGGTACGCAACCACGCGTCCAGATCGCCCGGCTTCGGTAGATCTCCGTAGATGGAATGGAGGGCGACACCACCTATCTCGAGCCACCGTCCGCCCGGGCACGGACCTGGCGTTCCTCCCGCGATCTCCGTCTCGCCTACTGATGTGCGAGTTTTGATGTGCCGCACCTTGATCGTCCAGTAGTAAACCCGACGATCGAAGGTGGCTCCAACCCAGGGGCACTGCTCGATCTGCCTGTCCTCCACCGAGATGCAGACTGCATAGTGGAGAGTCTCCGGCGTCCGCGCCAGAACGTCTTCCGAGAGGAGCATGTAATTGCCCTGCGCCTTGCCGGGGATGTCAAGAGCCCATGGATACGCTCTCACGGTAGCCTGATCGGCGGCCATCCTTGGATCGTCTGAGGGCCGCTCGTAGAAGCACATGTCTCTCACGGCATCCTTGATCATCTCTATGTTCGACGCTTCGGATGTGGGCCTGGCCACGGTAGGCACGACCCAGGGAGTTGCCAGGACATATAGCTTGTCCGGAAAGGCCAGCAGAAAGGCGTGCTTGAAGTCAAGGTTAGTATCAGCCAGCTTTTTCGCCTCGTCGTACTTCCCCTGGTCCAGGAGCCACCCTGCCCAGGCTCGGTAATTTTCATCCGACAGCTCGGAGGCGCTGTCTGATTGAGATGTATCACCAAAGTCGTGCAGAAGAGTATTCAGATGCCCCGCGCAGGCTTCGTACTGCTTGGCCTCTGACTCCTCCTTCGCCCAAGCAAGCAGACTCTCTGCCGCCTGCTCACGCGCCCGGGCGCGCAATCCTCCTTCCGGGTAGCTCTCCAAGTACCTCAGGTATTCCTCATAGGCGCCGGGCCAGTCAGATTGATCTTGCCTTTCAACCGCAGCAAGAAAGACCTTGCACTCTTCCGCGTTCTGCTCCGCCAGACTCGAAAGCGGAACCATCTGGACAAATCGAGGCTTCTCAGACGCGGAGGTCAACGTGGCAACGGCCTCACAATTTCCTTTTCCGTAGCTGGCGGTAACGCTCTGAACCCATTGAAGGACGGGACAGACCACAAGACAAAGGGCCAGCAGGAGGACACCGCCCAGGACCAGGAGCACCCTGCGGGCCCGTATGGATGAGCTGCGCTGCAATGGTGCGCTGCTGGCGCCCGAATCGCTCCCAAGCCTAGTGTCCACAGTCATGGTGACCTCCGCTCTGATCCCAAGCCGCCTGTGCAGCGCGTGATGCCCAATCTCAATCTACCACACAGGGACCGCGGATTCAAGTGGGGAGGGCCCTAGGCGTTCGCACCGCCGCCGATCGCCTGTTGCGCAATACCATCCTTGTTGTCGACCACTTGGGTCCGATGCTGTCCCTTGTGTCTGTTGTCGTTCCGCCATAGAATCTCATCATCACCTTAAGGCGGAGGCATCATGGACAGGAGAACGGGTGGCATCATTGGAACGATCGTCTCGGCCCTACTTTGCGGGGTGCCGGGGATCATCTTGGCTTGCATGGGGTTGATCGCCGTTGCGGGCGGCCAAAGCCCTGAGATCCTCGGGGACAGCGCCAAATGGCAAAGCACGATGATTGGCGCGGTGGCCTTCTTGATCGGCGGGGTGGTGCTGATCCTCATCCCCTTGATCGTCGGTTTCTTCAGCTTGCGCAAAAGACCGAGCGCGGCGCCTTCAGTTCCTCCAGCAGCCACAATAGCCCACGCGCCACCTGCAGCCCCGGTCCAGCCCCAGGCTGCCCCGGCACCGGCTCAGGCCGCGACCGCGGCGCCTGCTCCTGCGCCCCAGCCAAAGCCCGCCTCGGTGCCCGCCGCGCCACCGGTCGCGCCGCCGGCTCCTGCCGGATTGGATGCCTCGGTACAGGTCGTCTATGACCGCATCATGGCGCTCAACCGCCCGACCGCGCCGTATCAGATCATCGACGGCAAGGCGCAGAACGTGGATTTGATCGCCGAATGGAAGATCG
>Ga0315277_10007708_pt1 | contig 13932 bp, 9 predicted proteins | sample YL17G05_15_MG_FD_203695 | JGI IMG/M metagenome (GOLD analysis project Ga0315277, IMG submission 203695) | Sediment microbial communities from Yellowstone Lake, YNP, Wyoming, USA - YL17G05_15 | ecosystem: Environmental > Aquatic > Freshwater > Lake > Sediment | place: USA: Wyoming | collected... | reverse complement strand
AGATCGAAACACCTTTCCTGGCGAAGTCTACGCCGGAAGGCGCCAGGGACTATCTTGTCCCCAGCCGCATCCATAAGGGGCGGTTCTACGCCCTGCCCCAGTCGCCGCAGACCTTCAAGCAGACTCTTATGATCTCCGGTTTCGACCGCTATTTCCAGATCGTCCGCTGCTTCCGGGATGAGGACCTGAGGTCGGAGCGACAGCCGGAGTTCACGCAGATCGATATCGAGATGAGCTTCGTCGACCGAGCGGACATCTATGTGCTGGTCGACGGCCTGCTGGCCGCCATCTTTGAGGTCATCGGAGAAAACGTCAAGACTCCCCTTCCCCGGCTTACCTATCAGGAGAGCATGGCCAAGTACGGCACCGACAAGCCGGACCTTCGGATCAAAGCCGAGCTTACAGACCTAACGGCGGAAGCGTCCGGGTTTCAATACGAGATCATCCGGAAGGTCCTGGCCTCGGGGGGCGTTTTCGAGGGCTTAAGGGTGCCGGGGGCGGCCGGTCTTTCCCGGAGTCAGTTGGATAAACTCGGGGAGAAGGCCCAGGAACTCGGCGCCAAAGGGGTCATCTGGCTGAAGAAGCAGAATGGGTTCAAATCGGCCCTGAGGCTTGAGGAGGCAGAAGCGCGCACAATCTGGGAAAAGACATCGGCCCGGGATGAAGACTTAGTGCTCCTCGTCGCCGACCGCCCCGAGGTCGCGCTCCCCGTATTAGGGTTTTTCCGCAAAGACCTCCTCCAATCTCAGGCCGGGAAGAATTTCGCCTTCACCTGGGTGACCGATTTTCCCCTCTTCGAGTGGAGTGAGGAGGAAAAGAAGATCGTCTCCGTCCACCATCCCTTCACTTCACCGCTCGCCGAGGACATTCCCCTCCTCGAATCCGAGCCGCTCCGGGTTAAGGCCAGAGCCTATGATGTTGTCTGCAATGGATACGAAATCGGGGGCGGGTCCATCCGGATCCACGACTTCGAGCTCCAGCGCAGGATCTTCAGTCTCCTCGGCCTCTCGGAAAAAGAAACCGAGGAGAAATTCGGCTACTTTCTGGAAGCGCTCGGCTACGGGACGCCTCCCCACGGCGGGATCGCCATGGGGTTCGACCGGATGGTCATGCTCCTCGCCGGCGAGGAATCCATCCGCGAGGTCATCCCCTTCCCCAAGACAACCAGCGCCCTCTGCTTGTTGACCGGATCGCCTTCCGAAGTTGGCGAGAGGCAGCTCGACGAGCTCGGGCTCAAATTAAAAAAATAGCCTCTTTGTTTTTATTTCCCCTCTTTAGCAAAGAGGGGTTAGGGGAGATTTTATAAACAATAAGCGACTCCATATCCCTTCTATCCGTGTTCGCCTTTTCCAATCCCCCCTCGCCCCCCTTTTCCAAAGGGGGGATAATAGAACTCCCCTTTCCTAAATGGGGATAATAAAGATGCCAAGTGCCCGCCGTCAAGTGATTACTGAACTAAACGCCATAGAGCCTATTTTGCGTTGACTCTGCCTCAGCTTTAAGATACGCTTTTTTCGTGGTCAGCAGCTAGCAACCTAAAAATGGAAGCTCGCTGTATTGCGCAACCGCAAAATTGTATTCCGGCCAGGAGGTCATATGAAAAAGCCATATTCTTTCCGAGGCCAATGGATCTATTTCTTTCTGATTCCAATCATCCTGATGCTCACCGCCGCGTCGTTCGCTCAGACAACCGCTATCCGTGCCGGGAACCTCATTGACCCCGCAGCGGGCACCGTCCTAAAGATCCAGATCATCTTGGTCAAGGACGGCAAGATAGTCGAGGTGGGACCCAAGGTGGACATCCCGGCCGACGCCGAAGTCATCGACCTCACGAACGCCTGGGTGATGCCGGGGCTGATGGACGGGCATACCCATATTACGCTGGACTTTGACATGAGCTCGGGTTTCGACACCATATACCTCAGGGAAAGCTCAGCCATGCGGGCGCTCCGGGGGTTGAAAACTGCCCATGACATCCTTCAGACCGGTTTCACAGTCGTCCGGGATGTGGGAAACGACGCCAACTATGCGGCAGTCGATATCCGTGACGCCATCCGGAAGGGCTGGTTCATCGGGCCGACCGTCCTGACCACAGGCAAGATTATCGCTCCCTTCGGCGGCCAGACCCATCGCATCACGCCCGAGCAGGGCCGCTTCTGGCTGTTCGAATACATTGACGCCGATACCGCGGACGAAGTCCGCAAGGCCGTCCGCCAGAATATCTACTACGGCGCGGACGCCATCAAGCTCGTCTCCGACAACAGCGCTTTCTACTATACGGTCGAGGAAATCTTGGCGGCGTCCGAGGAAGCCCATGCGGCCGGGCTGGTGGTCTCCGTCCACGTCATGGGCGGGGAGGCGGCGCGCAACGTCATCCTCGGCGGCGCCGACTCGATCGAGCACGGGTTTTATCTTTCCGACGAGCTGCTCGAACTCATGAAGGAAAAGGGGACCTGGCTGCTGGGAACCGAATTTCCTCAGGCCCATCTCGAGAAGTTGGACCCGGCAGGGACTATGGGACAGGCCAAGGAGGAAGCGGCCAAGTACATAGACCGGCTCAAGAGGGCCTACAAAATCGGCGTGAAAATGGCCTTTAGCACCGACAGCGTATCCAACCTGCCGGGCAAGAATCGGGGCGATATGATGCTGGATTATCTGGATATGTGGGATGCGGCGGGTGTGCCGCCGGCCGCGACGCTGAAAGCGATGACGACAGACGCCGCGGAGTTCCTGAGGATTGGCAAAACTCGGGGGGCAATCGCCAAGGGCATGGCGGCCGACATCATCGCTACCCTGGCCAATCCCCTGGAGAATATCCAGGCCTTGCGTCAGGTCAGCTTCGTGATGAAGGACGGCAAAGTCGTCAAGCTTAAGAAATAGTCCCGGCCGTTATTTATCAGCCAGGGCATAAGTCGTCATATAGGCCAGCCGGGACACCTTCTCGATCATTTCTCCGCTGACTTTCTCCACACTGTCGCTGGTCTGATGATAGTCCTCATGCATGCTGGTGATGACGAAAAACCAGGGGACCTTGGCGAAGGCGAAGGAGGCGTGGTCGCTCCCGCCCATGCCCCGTTCCATGTTCTCGCCGGATTCCCTGAGGTAGAGGTCGAGCCCGACATACTGGTCGGCATTCTTTACCACGTCCGCGAACCCGGCGCCCGCCGAGAACGAAACGGGCAGAAAATTGGAGACCTTGATCTTTTTGAAAGCCTCGTTGTCCACGGGGATCTGCATCATCCGGGCCATCCGGTTGAGGTTCTGCTCTGTGTAGGGACGGCTGATCATGTCCATGTTGAAGTAGGCCACAGTCTTATCCATGGGATACAGGGGGTTCTGCACATAATACCGGGAGCCGAGCAGCCCCTCCTCCTCCCCTGTCCAGAGACAGAAAACGACCGTCCGCTTGGGCTTCTCCGGATTAGCCGCGAACGCCCGGGCCAGGTTGAGGACACCGACCGACCCTGAGCCGTTGTCGTCGGCGCCGTTGAAAATATATTCGCCGCTCGCGCCGTTGTGGTCGAGATGGGCCCCGATGACCACAGCCTCGTTCTTCAGACTAGGGTCTGAGCCCTCGATGTAGCCGACGACGTTCCGGCAGGTCACTAGAGTCGTCTTGGCCGTTGTGGTTATGCTCAGCCGCGTTCCCGGCAGCTCCATCGAGGCCGGCTTGAGGGTCGTATCGATCTTCTGCTTGAGGTCATCGATCTTCTGTCCGGAACCCTCCAGGATGGCGTTGGCCATTTCGCGGGTGATCGTGACGACCGGCGACCCCTCCCAGGGCATCCGCTGGGTGGCACCCGGGAGGAGAAGGCGACGGCGCTGCCGGTGGATGATCGGCCGCTCATCTGAGACCGGTCGTGGCCTGGCCAGGCCGTTGACCATCTCACTGTCCTTGACCGAGCTTTGCACTTGAAGGATGGCAACGGCGCCCAGTTTCGAGATCTCCTGGCTCTTGCTGAACCCGCCGCCGCCTCGGCGCATCATCATCATCGGTGAGACCGGGGCGTACTTCTCCTTGAGCTCCTTGTCCTTCTGGAAGGGGGAATTGGGGTTGTCCTTGCCGGGGGCCTCGGAAAGAATCATGACAATCTTGCCCTTGACGTCGAAATTCTTGAAATCCTCGTAGCCCACCGCTTTTTCCGAAATCCCGTAGCCGGCGAAGACCACAGGCGCCGTGAACGAATCGGTCCCTGACATCATGCCCGTGAAATCGACGCCCGACTGGAAAGCGCGCGTCTTGTTGAGACCGCCCATCTTGAGGTCGAGGTCGATGACGGTCGTGGAATCCGTAATCTCCTTCATCGCGAATTCCTGGAGGAAGCTTCTCTCCGGCGCTTGACGCGGCTGGTCGGGCCCGAAGCCCATGCCCATCATCATCCGGCCCATCATGGGCTGGTCGCCTCCCGCTTTCAGTTTCCAGAGGGCGAGAAGCGAAGCCGCGTATTCGGCGGCCAGCTGATAACCTTTGGTCGTCGTCTCCCGGCCCTCCATCAGGTCGGAGGCGATGTAGGTCAGCAAGGTGATGGAATCCTTCGCCGTGATAGAGTCAAACCCGGCCTTTGTCTTGTCCGGGACCGACTGGGTTTTCTCGACCTGGACCAAGTTTTTCTGGATGTCTTCGGGTTTTGGTTGCTGGGACTGCTGCGGAGGAGCCTGGGCGCTCAACCCGAAAACGAGGCAGAAGACGACAAGAACTGACAGGGCCGATTTCTTCATAAACTATGTCTCCTCTTGATAAAATTTGCCTCTCTGGGGCAAACGGCAAAGAAAAACACGATAACACAAATTAGGCGAGCCCGCCACCGGGTTTCTTCCCTGAATCTTGGGCGTGCCTTCGCCCCTATTTGGGCCGCAACGATGATGTGTTTCCGGCAGTATCTTTTAGAGTTCGATCATCCGGGAGACGACATCTTTTTCGTTGGCGTTTTTATCCAGGGCATCGATGATGAGAAAATAGACGCCGGGCTTGAGCTTCCCGAGGTTGAGCACAATACGGACTTCCTGCTTCACCACGTCCATAACCCGGCTATCGGAGAAGGCGATCTCTGACCGGTCATCAAATAGCGTGACCTGAACCTCGGTGAGGCCCCGAGCATCCTTCTCCGTCTTGACCATCGTACAGTTCTTAAGGCTGAATTTAAGAAGCCCGGCGCCGGCCTGAACATCGGCAATGGTTATCGCCGGCTGGTCCAGTTGCTGGAGGTCTTTGAGGCTATAGACCCTAGCTCCTTCCACCCTGACTTTCACCTCTATGTTTTTCCCGCGCGATTCGAGGGGCGCCCTGGACTGATAGGCCAGGACGTAGTGATAGTCTTCTTTCTCGGCCGCCGCCTGGAGCGCGTCCAGCGCCTTGTTGGAGAAGACGAGGTAGCCGCCGGTGGAGCGGCTGATATCGCGGAAACACTCCTCATACTCCTCCGCGACCTCTCTCAGCTCAAAGTCCTCGGAGAGAAGGGCCTTCGGGGATTTCATCAGAATGAGATGAAAAGTGATTCCCGCCTCCAGGAAAAGATTTTTCAGCCGGTCGGAAGGAAAATTCTTGGATGTAGCAAAAGACTGCTGAAGTTGCTGCTGCTTAACCTTGATCAGGCCGGCCCTGGTTTGATCTCCCGGGTCGGCCTGGCCGGCGAGGATGGTGTTGATTCGTTGTTCCAGCCGACCGAAGCTCTTGATTTCAGGGAAAAGCTCCCTCTGCTGGAAACAAATGGCCCATTTGTCGGCCTTGATCGGTTTGATTCTCTTAAGGATCGCCTGATAGAGCTCTAAATCGGGCACCAGGAATTGCTGGCGATAGGTTTTCCAGATTCTTTCGTAGTTATCATAAAACCTGGTGACGTGCTGGTCCCAATTCTCGCCGGCAGGCGTGGGCACGGGTTCCTTCCCGATCATCAGGAGGAGCCGGTCACACTCTTCCTCGAGTTCAATATAAGCCCGGTAGGTGTTTTGCGTTGAGATCACTTTGTATCTCTTGAGCGTCTCCTTGAGTTGCACCTTAAGGTCATCAAGCTGCCGGCCGGGTTCAATGTTGAGAAGCCGGCCCTCGGTCAGGATAACGATCTGGTCATTCTGGCCAAAAATCCTGTTGAAGAAATAATCGATGGCTTCGCCGACGGCATCATTGTAGTCAAAAATATCAAAGATGAGGAGAAAAAGCCGCGGTTTCGGCTGTTGCGGAAAAGAGACGAGTGGAGCCGGTTCGACCGGACCGCTGATTTTCCGGGAGATAATCTCAAACCCCGAAATCACCTGCTTAACCCCATTTTCATAGACCTCGAAGTCGTCCCTCGCCAGCCCTCGGACGAAATCATTATTCCGAAGCACCCTGACCGGAACTTCGACCGCCGTGACCGTGACCTCCTCACGCTGCGCTTGCTGCACATAATGAGTTGAAAAAGCAAGAGAAAAAAATGCGCCCAGACAAACTGATAGTTTGAAGATGCTAGGCTGACTTGTTTTGTTGTCTGGCCAAGAGCGTTCCACCTCGCTACCCCTTACAAATATTATAACGCAGATCAGCATTTTCCCAAAATATTGGGAACTAGCTGTTCTTGACCAACGGTTATTATTCTCTTGAATAAGTCCGCCGCCTCGTCTCGTTTCCCCCCGATAATCAGATCGATCTTGCGCATAGACCACACCGCACGGAGTGCGGCTAGACGCCCGCGATCCTAGCCGGGCTGACGCCGGCCTCCCTATTCTTTGTTGGTTATTTGCTTGTGGTCTTTGCTTAATCCCCGCAGGCTAGATACATGGTACACAAGCCACGGGCGTTCGAGGCCACCCGGCCGGAAGCGCAGTCGTTGGCCCCGGCAGCAGTCTCGGGCGCTCCCCCGCAGGAGACGATGACGGCGCAATAGCCGCCGCAGCACTTCGGGCAGTAGCAGTCTCCTGCACCCCCTCCTCCATTGATCTGCTCTCCTTCTTCCCTGGAAACGATTCCCATCACCTTCATGACTTTCCCGTGGCAGGTAACATACCTCGTTCCGGGTGGGACGTAGACGATGCCCTGGCTGCAGACCTCGATGTAGGACGACTTATCGGCCGACATCCGGCTGTCTATAGTCCCCGTCGAATAGGCGGAGACCAGGACGACGACAGCACCCAACCCGACGATCACCTTGGAGAGTCTCTTCATCAAATTGTCCTCCGGCTAAGATTGAGGGAAAAGTATCCCTGTATATATAAGAGACGCTGGAGAGGCCACTTTTTTAGCACTCGACGTCTTTTTTTTCCGAAAAACGGGAAAATGATCCCGTCTAGCAGGAGGAGAAGCTCCATGCTGACGCCCATGGCCTTTAAATTGACAGGGGAGGACCGATTCCCTAGAATTCGCGGTGAGATGAGACCGGACAAGGGCACATCCGAGGAACTCGAGGCCATCCTGGAGCGCTTCTCCGCCTCCATCCGGGCCTCTATCCTGAAATTCGGGCTCGAGCAAAAGGGCATCGACCCGGAGGATGTTTACCAGGACATCAGGCTAAAAATAATAAAAAAAATATTGAGTGCTAAAAAAATCCGGTCTCCAGCGTCTTATATTAATAGTGTTGTCCATTCTACGCTCATCGACTGCCTCCGGAAATCGAGAGCCCAGGAGGAAATTCTCCAGTTTGAGAGGCTGGAGAGGCTGCGACAGGCAGAAGGCCAGAAGGAACCCCGGGGCGTTGACACCCTTGCCCGGAGGGCGCTCGGAGAGGCCGTCGATTCTCTTATTCCGTCGCGGAAGAAGGCCTTGAAGATGTTCCTGCTGAACATGACCGTCGAGGAGATCGCCCGCTCCCTCAACTGGACGCCGATCAAAACAAGGACTCTGATCTACCGGGGGTTGGACGACATCAAGAGAAAACTCAAGAAAAGGGGGATTGACCATGAAGACCGATCCTGACCGCTTCAAAGCTCTGTACGGGGCCCAGCTCGGACTCCAGAAGCCTGCCTCCAGGCGGGATTGTCCCTCGCCCAAGAGGATGATCGGGCTTCTGACTTCGCAGTGTTCTGCCCGAGAGGGGTTGAAGCTCGTCGACCACATCTCGCTCTGCAGCGACTGCGCCGGAGAGTTCGGGTTTCTCACCGAGGCCCTCCGGAGCGAAAGAGTCCTTGCCGGGGATATCGAAAACTGGCTGGGGAGCGGCCAGAAAGCAGAACCCCGGCAGCCACATCTCCTCCGCTACTCCTGGGGCGTCGCTTCCTTGCTGGCGGCCTTTTTTATCGTCGGGTTTATCGTCTTGAGGCTTGTCATCCTGCGTTCGCCGGAGAGGTATAGGGCGGCTTCCGAGGCCAGGGTCGCGCTGCTCGAGCCGGTGGAACAAAAAGTGAGCCGCCAATCCTTGGTCTTCAGGTGGCAACCGGTCCCTGGGGTTGAGCACTACGTCGTTGAGGTCTTCGATGAGGCCCTTTCGCCCGTCTGGAAGAGCCCGCCGCTCCTTGAGACCCGGATCGTTCCGCCTGACCCGGTAGCCAGGGGCCTTGTCCCCCGGAAGTCCTATTTCTGGCTGGTCTCGGCCTATTTCTCAGGCGGAGATAAATGGCTGTCGCCTCTCGAGGAATTTACCCCGAAAGACTAGGGCCGGGGACGGGCGTCAGGTCAGAACCCATCAGGGCCGATCCCGGTAAGGGCATCCCCGTGGAGGACAAAAGCCGCCCAATAGAAAGGATGTCTGTAGCCCGATTCGAGCATCCGGAGCTTGGCCGAGCGGAGGGCCAGGGCCTTGCTTTCCCCCCGGAAAAGGTGGTCATAGAAGCGCCTCATGAACTCGGCCGCCGCCCTGTCGCCGACCTCCCAGAGTGAAGACACGACGGACTGCGCCCCGGCATAAAACAGCACTCTGGTCAGCCCCATGGTTCCCTCTCCCCTCTCGATGTAGCCCTGGCTGCTTCGGCAAGCCGAAAGCACGACCAAGCCTGCCCTTAGGCGGAGGTGGACGATCTCCCGGGCCTGCAGCAGCCCGTCCTCCCGCTGGCCATTGTGGAGAGACAAGAACAGGCCTGATCGGAAGGGGACCCTCTCGTCCTGGTACCCGTGGCAGGCGAGATGGATGATTCCATATTCCTCCAGGGCCGCGGTCTTGAGCCTTTCCTCGCTGGCCGCTTGGCCGAAGTAGATATCCCTCGCTTCTCTAGGGAAGAAGCGGGCGATCGCCTGGACCTCCTTTCGGCTCTGTTTCAAGGGAACCAGCTCAAAACCTTCGCTCTCGTAGATGGACTTCATCAGGCCGGCGGGGTTTACTTTTTCCCCTCCGAGCGAGCTCCCCTGCCGAGGATACTCAGGATCTGCCAAGGCCAGCAACTTCCGGGGCACGGGGCCAGCAGCCCGTCTCTCCTTCAAAAACAGCAGCGACGAGCAAGAGGCTGCATAGGAAACCGCATACCGGGAGATCAGGAATTTCCCATTCGAAGAAGGGGCGGCGGAAGGGAGAAGGAGCGTTTCAAAAGGAAGGAGGGACAGCCCGCCGTCGGGGATGATGATCAGGTTTTCGATCGACTCGGGAAGGGCAGCCATCGCTTCAGACAGTAGAACCCGGAAAAGACTCCGTCCAGCCGCCAGCCCCTTCCATCGTCCTTTGGGGGGGTCTGAAAGCAGCTTGAAATAAGGAAACAAGGCCTCTTCAACTTCCCCTCTCGGTGGGAGGGCAAAAAGCCGGATATCCGTCTTCGTGATCAAAAAAAGAAAGGACTTGTTTTCTCCCAGGAAGTATTCCAGGATGCTCGTTTTCTCGTCCAAAAGCCTGGACTGCGCTTGTTCCAGTGTAACTGGAAGGACGGGAGAAAAAATTCCCGGTAGGCCGGCCGGTTCCGCCGTATCCATGTTCGCTCTCGAGTGGAATTCCAGATATTGGTCCTCCGCCCGCCTGAGCGCAGCCTCAAGCTCTCCGCGCCTGCCTGGAGAGAGGTTTTTTCTGGCTATCTCCTTAATCAGGGCCGTGATATGCCCCGATATGAGGCGTTCTTGATTACCCAAAGGCAATTCAAGATTGCTGGATAGAGTGGGCCTGATGCTCCCAAGGGTTTCAAGAAATGCCCTGGCCTTGGCCCTCTCCACGATACCGAAAACCTCGGCCGTCCTGTTTTGATTGTCGGCGACGTCGTCCAGCCTTAAGATGAGGGAGACGAGGGCTTCATAGACAATGAGCTTATCTCTGCCAAACCCCGCTTTGAACTCATCTTCAAGTATTCGGCTCCTCAGGTAGTCGATCGCGTCGGCCGAACTCCGGTAGCAGGTCAGTGCTCGTTCATAGTCCTGCTGACTCTCATAGCAATCACCCAGATAATAGAGGACCTCCCAGAGGAATGGACTTCCGCCCTCTTGCCCGCCCAGCTCGAGTGCCTTCAAGAAATGGTCGCGGGCGAGCGCATAATCCCCCATCCTGAGCCGGCAGACGCCGATATTCTTTAGGAGCTCAACGGCGGTCCCAGAATCCGGCGCTTCAGCTAAGAGAGAGGAAACCATCCCGAATTGGTGAAGCGCTGTGGAGACCCTCCCTAAATCTAAATGTACCCGGCCGATATTATTGCGGAGGATCATCTCGCTGACCGGGTCTCCGTTCTTTCTCGCCTGGTCGAGACCTTGGAGATAGTAGTCAAGTGCGCTATACAAGTCCGCATCGGCGGAGAACATCAATCCTTTCATCCGGAATGCCTCTCCAAGATTGTTAAGAACCTGCGGGGAAACGTTGTCGACGCCGGATTGCTTGTCGATCGCCCAGGCAGCCAGCAGATAATCCAGTGAACGTTCATAGAAGCCGAGGTCCATCAGGCTAATCCCGATGTTCTTTAAGCAGATTGATTCATCGTCTTTGTTCCTGAAGGCCCTGGAGATCTCAAGGGCCTCGGAATAGAAAGGGAGCGCCCGGTCATAGGCCCTGAGATGGGAATGATAGAGGCCGAGGTTGAGAAGGCACTTGGCTTGCTCTCTCTCGTCCTTGAGCTTTCGGGCGATTTCCAGGGCCCGGACGTTAAGCGCCAGGAAAGATTCCAGGTCCTGTTTCCCCCAATGGGCCAGGCTTAACTGGCGGAGGCACTTGACGGTCAGCTCCGGACTTCCGGATCTTTCCGCCTGGGATATAGCCGCGCCGAGGCTCAAAATGGACTCATCATAGCGGCCCGAAAGCCGCTCCTCCTTCCCCTGTGCGTAGAGCTCCCAGGCTCTTAGAGCGGCCTGGGCCTCTTCCCCATCCTTCTTGGATTCGAGCCGGGCGGCGGCGGTAAGAGCCTCGGAGAAAAACTTCCCGGATTCGTCAATCCGGTTGATCGGCCAGCAGAGTCTCCCCTGCCGAACCAGGCACCAGACTTCCTTCCCGACATCAGCCATCTCCCTGGCCAGCTCTCGGGCCGAACTGAATCGGGCAAAGGCCTCTTCGAAGCGGCCGTCCTTCCAGCTAGACTCTCCGGACCTCACTGCCTGCTGGTACCGGCTAAGCAGGTTTTCCCGGCCGCCCTGGGCCGCGAGCGGGCTTGAAGTCGTGACCAAAAAAAGGATGATCCCCAGCCAGAAGCCGGCGCCAAAGCGGTTCCGAGACCCCGCGCGAATAGCCATGATTTCTTTCTCATTCTACCCGAACGACCCCCAAAATCCCACTCTCGGCTTCTTGATGCCGGAGGGGACTGAAGTCACATAATCACAAGAACACGGGGTTTCTCGAGAGGGGCCGAGGCTAGATGGCGGGGCGGATTTAGAAGAAGTGGCCAATCTCTTGGAGAAGTTCTTCCCTATTGCAGGGCTTACGCAGGAAGTGCCAGCCCGAAGAGACGTCTTTTCTTTTTTCGATCTCCTTCTCTTCAAGAGAGGAGAAAAAGATGATCGGGATATCCCGGGTCTTCGGGTCATCCTTCAGCCGCGAGGCGACCAGGATTCCGTCCAGGCCGGGGAGAACGATATCCAGGATCAGCAGGTCCGGCCTCTTGTCTCTGGCCAGACTGAGGGCGTCTATTCCGTTGCTGGCCGGGATGACCGCGTATCCGGCGCCGGACAACACTTTGTCCAGCATTCTCAGAGTCATCTCGTCATCTTCTACGACCAGGATGCTTTTCGTCCGGACCTTAGCTCTTTTCTTGGCCATCCTCGTCTCTCCCCTATTTCTATGGAAAGTTTCCAGCCCAATGGACGAAAGAGGCGAAGCCGTTTGGCAGCTTCTATATTTGGGCGAACGCAGACAGCTCTACTATTAATAAGAGACGCGCGAGCGACCTGTTTTTTAGCACTTTTTTTTATTTTTTTATAAATTTCCTCGGGCCTCCATTGAACTTTTTGCCCGTTTGATGTGTATTAGATAACGATGGGTATCTTTTTGGCCTTTCGAAAGAGCACCAACGGCCCTTTTTCCCCGACACCCAAAGGAGGACAAATGAATGTTCCCAGATCTGATCATTCGATGGACAGGCGGAGCTTTCTAAAAAAGGGGATGCACACGGGAGCGTTGATCGTCTCCTTCCCCGTTTGGAAGCATCTCCGCGGCCATGATCCGCTGGCTCTTTTGGCCGCAGAGGGGGCTCCCGCCGCCGTGCTGGATAAGGATAACCTGAAAAAGCTTCTCGACGTCTGCCTCAGCCGGGGAGGCGAGTTTGCCGAGGTCTACTACGAGCGGACCGTCGAGAACAGCATCTCGCTGGACGAAGACAAGATCTCGACGGCGACCCGCGGGCTGGACATGGGCGTCGGCTTCCGCGTCCTCCAGGGAGAAAAAACCGGGTTCGCTTTCTCCGACGACCTTGATTTCGCCCGGCTGAAGGAGGCTGCCGAGACGGCCGCGCTCATCGCTTCGGGCGGCGCCAAGCAGAAGCCCGAAAATCTCACCGCCCTCTCCCCTCCTTCGTATTATCTGGTCAAAGTCTCGCCCGACACCATCACCCCAAAGGCCAAAGCGGAGCTCCTCATCAAGGCGAACGCCGTGGCCCGCGCCTATGACAAGCGGATCACCCAGGTGGGCGTCAGCTTCTACGACATCAACAAGAAAATCCTGATCGCCAACTCCGAGGGGCTGTATGTCGAAGACAGCCAGACCCTGACCAGTCTCGGCGCCGGCTGCGCAGCCCTGGAGGGCCAGCAGAGGAGCCGGGGTTACGAGTCCAAGAGCGGGAGTTACGGGTACGAGCATTTCGACATCAAACTGGCTGAAGGATTGGCCCACGCCGCCGCAGAGATGGCCATCCGCAACCTCCCGGCTGAAGACGCTCCGGCCGGCGAATTTCCGATCGTCATCGCCAAGGGCTACGGCGGGATCTTCTTCCATGAGGCCATTGGCCACAGCCTCGAAGGCGATGGCATACGGAAGAAGACCTCGTGTTTCTGGGACAAGCTAGGACAGCCCATTGCGACGTCCGTCGTTACCCTGGCCGACGACGGGACTTATAGGGGCGCCTGGGGGGCCGTCAACGTCGATGACGAGGGCTGCATCGGACAGAATACCGTGCTCATCGACAAGGGCATCTGCGCCGCGTTCATCCAGGACAAGTTGAACTCCCGGCTGATGAAGATGAAACCGACCGGGAACGGACGCCGCGAATCCTACAAATTCCCTCCCTACCCGCGCATGACCAACACCTACCTCCTTCCGGGAGAAGCCCAGCCCGAGGATATCGTCAATTCCGTGGACAAGGGTCTGTACATCGCCAAAATCGGCGGCGGCAACGTCCAGCCCACCACCGGACAGTTCGTTTTCTCCGTAACCGAAGGCTACATGATCGAGGGCGGCAAAGTCACCAAGCCGCTCAAGGGGATCATGCTCATGGGCAGCGGCCAGGATGTTCTTAAGAATATCTCGATCGTCGGGAACGACCTTCTGGTCATAGGCGGCGGAAGCTGCGGCAAAGAGGGCCAGTCGAAGCCCGTCGGCTTCGGGAACCCCACGCTCAAAGTCGACAAGATCACCGTGGGCGGGAAGAAGGCCTGAGGGAGGACGCGCATGGACATCAAGAAGACCGGTGAAGAAGTCGTCAAGA
>Ga0315277_10007707_pt1 | contig 13933 bp, 12 predicted proteins | sample YL17G05_15_MG_FD_203695 | JGI IMG/M metagenome (GOLD analysis project Ga0315277, IMG submission 203695) | Sediment microbial communities from Yellowstone Lake, YNP, Wyoming, USA - YL17G05_15 | ecosystem: Environmental > Aquatic > Freshwater > Lake > Sediment | place: USA: Wyoming | collected... | reverse complement strand
ACTATATTTACAATCGAATAAAACCCAAAAGCGATCCCTTAGGGCCCGATAATATCCTTGGATTCTGCCCGGGGTTTCTTACAGGAACAATGGCCCCTTTCACCGGTCGCTATATGGTGTGCGGGAAGAGTCCATTAACGGGTGGGTGGGGTGATGCAAATTCGGGCGGGAAATTTGGACCTGCAATTAAAAAAGCAGGGTACGATGCGATTTTTATAACGGGGAGCGCTGATAAACCAGTTTATTTATATCTTGATGAAGGAAAACAGGAATTACTGGATGCCTCTGAACTATGGGGCAAAAGTACGAAAGAGACACAAGAGATTCTTCAAGAAAAACATGGAAAATGTGATGTGGCGTCAATTGGTTTGGGCGGAGAAAATAAGAGTCTGATTGCAGGGATAGTCAATGACAGTTCTCGCGTAGCCGCGCGAAGCGGGCTTGGTGCGGTGATGGGAGCTAAAAAACTCAAAGCAATTTGCATAGTAGGGAATAAAAAAATTGATGTGGCAGATAAAGAATTGCTCCTTACTCTTGCAAAAGCCTATAACAAACAAATCACTGGGTATAAAAGCAATTTAATAATGTCATATGTACTTGGTATGGCTCCTGGGTTGGCGGGACTCCTTAGAACCGCGAAAATACACTACTCAAGCTTTAAATGGGTGAAAATGTATGCCCAATTCCTCTCTCAAGTTGGCACGCCCTTCTTTTACGCTATCTTAACCAATCTCGGTGATGCGCCCATTCGAAATTATTTGGGCGTAGGGTATAAAGAATTTGGTGGAAAAAGATATTCAAAACTCGATGGAAAGCACTTAAGGAAATATTATTCGGGAGCTGTCGGCTGTTTTGCGTGTCCTGTCCGGTGTGGCGCTATAATGACGATTCCTGAGCTAAATCTTACGGATGTAGATCGCCCTGAATATGAAACTATTGCTGCATTTGGAGGATTACTCCTCAACGATGATCTTAAATCCATTGTGCATATTAATGAATATCTAAATCGCCAAGGAATCGACACCATCTCTTGTGGGGGCGTCGTAGCGTATGCTTTAGAATGTGTAGAGAAAGGAGTTCTCAAAAAGGAAGATTTCAAATGCAAAGAGTATCCAGATGGATTCTTACCTCAATGGAAAGACTCCCAGTATCTATTAACACTTTGTAAGATGATTGCAAATCGGGAAGGGATCGGCGATATTCTGGCAGATGGGGTCAAAAAAGCGGCTGAGAAAATTCAGGGTTCAGAACAATTTGCAATTCACTCTGGAGGCCAAGAATTGCCCATGCATGATGGACGCCTTACCAAAGGATTGCTACTAACTTATATGACCGATCCAACGCCTGGCAGACACACCGCTGGTGGGATTGATTACTTCTTGGTCGGAGCAGGGCACAAATTCTTGAAAGGGTTTAAATTAAAAAATAGTAAAAACCCAAAGAAGAAAGGGAAAATTCAAGCTGATGCCGTGAAATTCACTCAAAGTTTCAACTCGTTGGGGTTCTGCTTATTTTCAGAATGGGTTGGGACTTACCCCGTATTAGAAATGATGAAAGCATTTGCAGGATGGAACCTGACTGTTGACGATTTCTTAAAAATTGGCTGGCGAATACAAACTTTAAGGCAGATGTTTAATGCGCGAGATGGCGAGATTAGACACGACCTGGCGAAGCGAGCCATCGGTGATCCTCCATTGAAAAAAGGTCCCATAAAAGGGAAAAAGATCAATGTTGAAGAAATGGCTGAAGCATATTATGAATCAATCGGCTTTACTGAAAGTGGCATTCCGATAGAAGCGACCTTGCAGAACTTGAACCTTGACTTCTGTATTAAGGATCTACCTACCTGTTCCGGCAGACCGAAACCCCTTATCAATGAATCCATTAAACCATAAATCTTTTTTTTTGAAAATGGTAAAAAAATACCAAAAAAGGATTTTATTGATAATAATCTCTATTTCTTGAGGAAATTGAGATAAGTTTCAAGGGCTTCTGCAATAATCTGAGCGACATTTCCCCGTGTTGCGGCAAAATGGTGTTCAAACCCCGAGAGACAAATTTGGCTGATTAAATCCTGCAAATCAGGAATTTCCAATACGCCATATCCTCCAAAAGTTTCAAGTTCATCATCGGTAAAGTCGCCCTCGCCGGTGTAAAACATGAGGTCCCCTACTAAATCATCGGTTGAAATTCTGGCAAAGGTAAATGGTCCTGGCGAAATTCGCCCAAAAATTGTCCCGTAAGCGGTATTCTCCTTGAAGGAATCCGAAAAATGGGCATCCATGGTGGGATTTTGAAGGAGATCAGCAGGTAAATTACTACAATGAAAGGCCACAGCTTTATTGGGGTCATCGCCATAATTATTGTTCCAGTCTAAGAGAGCTGCAGTTGATCCTGAGGCAAGTTCTAAGGCGAGCATGCTGAGGGCTCCCGTTACATCGACTTCACAGGCGGCAGGTATGAGCTTGTTAGTTAAAATACTTAGTACGGCACACGGTGCAATGCCTAGATATTCCTCAATCGCCGTCCAACACTGAAATGCGATGGCATCCAAATCATTCGCCTCAATCCACTGTTCTACGACGATAGCGAGTTTGGCAAGTTTTTCTAGACTGCCTGGTGGCGCTGCCTCGCCAATTTTCACGTACGATTTTATGAAATCAATCCTTTCCTTTACTCGATCATCCGTTTTAAGAGCTTTTACTTGACCGATTATTTCTGATAGATCGATGGTCTCAACGGAGATCCCTGCCGCTTCGAGGATCTTTTCGCTATATCGAACGGTATTGAAGGCGGCTGGGCGTGCTCCAATTGCTCCAATTCTAGCTCCCTGCAAGCCATTTACTACTCGGCAAACCGCCGCAAAGGTTTTAATATCTTCTTTAAAGTTATCTCCATCCACAGGACAGGTATGAGTACTCGTTAAACTGAAGGGGATACCGTATTGCGTTAAATTCGAGCAAACGGAAATTTTTCCACAATATGAGTCGCGCCGCTCCCCAACTCGCATGTGCTTCGGGTCGTCCGATTCGGCATGAATTAAGATCGGGACCTGCAGATCAGCCCATCGGATAGTATTTGCGATGCTCTTCTCATCCCCAAAATTAGGAAGGGTAATGATAATCCCATCAATTTTATGGGCATTGAGCTTAAAGAGATCAGCGCATTTTTTCGCGTCGTCATGAGTTTTTACTGTTCCAAATGGCGTGTCCCCCTCTGAAAGAATAATAACATCATGACCAAGATTCTTAATTACCTCAATAATGTCGTCATGCCCTTTTTTAGCAAGAGCATCAGGAAAAAACGGACGATTTCCAACGATTACCCCGAAGGTCATCGACTTTCGAATTTCCCGCACTATTCCTTTCTTTGAATCCTTTGATAAAATGAATGGACGTGGCATATTCTTCATCTTCTTCAATTTGATTTTTACTTTTCATCTTCGTGTTATGGTAAATGCTACTTTTTTTATTTTCGGATTATAAATTTCTATGAGCGGCTCCTCCGTTGAGGTACTCCACTCAGCCCCCACGCAAGTAATGGTATATCCATCAGGATATTGGATGGGTGGCACATAGATCTCCGTCGGAGCGGAGATTGTTTCATCCGGTTCAAATTCAAATTGAAAGATTCCTTTTTTCCGGTTAAATTGCATCTTGAGCGGGGCGCCGGCGATACGTCGTGCATACGGTCGGCAAAACCCACTGATTGCTCGTCCGCCCGAGTTGATATCATTCCGCCAGTCTAGTCCTTGTTGGTCCCGAGAGAAGATCGAAAGATCTTCTTGGTTCCAATTATCTCCGAATGCATTGGTGTTGTCTGCAGTATAGTTCCATATAGTGCTACCCAAGAGTAATTTGTCAAGTGCATTATACATTAAATCTAAGGCGATAATTTGCCATTTAAAGACTTTCTCTCCCTTTCTCCATCGTTGATAACTTCTCCCGTTATTCAAATCCATGTGGCAGCCGAATTCTCCAACGAGACAGGGGCAATTCCCCCCATTTATTTTCTTACTGAGTTCAGGCTGGATGCTGAGTTGACGAACATACATTTTCTGAATTCCGCTCAAACCAAAAACAAACCTGATTCGTGAGATATCTAGTGTAATAGGCCAAAGAAATCGTTTTAATTGGCTGAGAACGGGGTCATACCAATGGAAGCCATTGACCATATTTAAGGGCGGGTTTTCTGGCCACCCTCCTTCGGGGGGGATTAAGGTCGTTGCTGGCTCATCTTCAACCACAATAAACCAATTCGGGTTGATTTGGCGGATTGCTCCTGCCACACGATTTGCGAAGGGTAATAGATAGTCTCGAGTATAGTTCACTGATCGACCATTCACTTCTTTAAAGTAATTGTCGTTGGGAGCAACAGGTTGTCCATCCTCTCCTAATCTCCAAACGTTATGATCCATCCAGAAATCTTTCGCCCCCGCTTTCCAGATCGAGATTTTCTTTGGGTTCACGATTACCGTTTTCTTAACACCCAAACTCAATTTCAGGATCTTGATACCAATCTCTTCTAATTCGAACGAATTTCCAGCGGCTGCAAACATCCCATCCACAGGTGTCCATGCAAGCCCAGGCAAGGGCGGGTCATCCTTTTTATCTTTTTTCATTCTCAGATTGCGGGTGATTGCTTTAGAATTGATGAACCCATGGTGGGGCTCGTTGAGGGAATCAAAGCCGAAGACATGCGGCATGGTCTTAACGCGTTTTGCAATTTCTTCCAAACTCCCTATGTAATGCGCAAACATATAATCCTGAACATTAAGATTCTCTCCCGATTCTTCATCTACAATCATTAAATTGGGAGCAAAGTCACGGCCGGCAAAAAAGAGCGTCCACATTGTTCCATTGGTGAAATATTTATAGTTATTACCCCATACCATTGAAGGATAACGTTTCTTATTGGTGGCATCATAAAGATACTGCATGTTGATTGCCATTTCCGCTTCATCAAACTTGCTATAATCGAGACCCACTTTGTCAAATAGCCAGAGAGGTGCCCCATCCCCGCCGGTCACCCGGCTCCAGACATCTTGGTGCGGATCTACAAACACGTAGAAGCCGTAATCACCCGCTAACGCCACCATTTCAGCATAATAGTTAAGATACTCAGTATCATATTGATAGGGTCCAGCATGCTCAATGGCTTCCCAGGTCGTTAGAAAGCGCAAGCAATTGAACCCCCATGCCTTTAATCGGGAAAAATGTTCCTCGGCTTCCTCTGGTGGGAATGGGTGCCCTATCCAACTTACATTTGCCAGATCGGTTGGGGGCCAATTCTCTTTATTCTGGGTAGCGCCATTGGGTTTGAAAGGTACCTTGGTGCTTCCCCCGAGATTCACGCCCCGGAGAATCACCTTACGCCCTTCCCCATCTAGAAACCATCTTCCGGCAATTCTCAACGGACTTAATTTCGTCATGCTTCTCACGAAACAGAATTATAATTGAATGAAAATATTTTTTCGCAGACATTTAATACATTACCTTATCATGGAGAAATGCGCTATGATACGTTACAAAGAATTTGGATTGGTTAATACGAAAGAGATGTACCGCAAAGCGCTAGAAGGTGGCTACGCTATTGCTGGCTATAATTTCAATACGTTAGAGCAGCTCCAGGCAATTATTTTAGCGGGTGTGGAAACTAAAAGCCCGGTGCTTCTTCAATATTTTATGTTACCCCCCATCCAGCTCCATCTTAAAATATTAGTCCATATGGTGCACGGTGCTGTGAAGATGGCGGAAGACCTCTGCGCTGATACCGGCGCCAAAATTCCGATCGTCTTGCACTTGGACCACGGTCTCAATTTTGACATTTGTAAATCGTGCGTAGATTCCGGCTTCTCTTCGGTGATGATTGACGGGTCCCATCTCTCCTACGAGAAGAACGTGGCTCTGACTAAAAGTGTAGTTCAATATGCCCATCAGTATGATGTGACTGTTGAAGGCGAATTGGGCACCATTTCGGGGATTAAAAAGGATTCGAGTACTGATAAGGATTTCTACACCAAGCCAGAGGAAGCGGAGGATTTCGTTCGTAAAACGGGCATTGATTCACTCGCGATCGCCATCGGTACTGCGCATGGGGCGTATAAATTTCAAATTAAACCCGGCGACGCACTGCCTTCCCTCCGATTCGATATCCTAGAGAAAATTAAAGGACGTTTGCCACAATTCCCCTTTGTGCTCCACGGGGCATCATCGATCCCCAAGGTACCCCATGATTACGTGCAGATGATTAATCAATATGGGGGGACAATGAAGAATGCGGTAGGGATTCCCGAAGATCAAATACGCAAAGCTATCTCACTCCATGTATGCAAACTAAATATTCATTCGGATTCGCAAATAACAATGACTGGAACAATCCGCAAACATTTAGCCGAAAACCCAGCAGATTTCGATCCACGAACTTATCTCGAATCCGCCCGAAAAGCATTGGTTGAATTCTATGAATATAAAAACCGAGAAGTCCTCGGTTCGGCGGGTCACGCTTAATGCTCTAGATATTTGGTATAATCGATAAGGAACTGTCGGAGCTCCAAGGCAGTGGGACTTGTACCCATTCGGACAAAAAAACTGGCGGCGCAATTGCCGAATAATGGAATTACTTCGATGGGTGCCTTTGCAAGTAGTGCATAAGCGACACCAGCAGTGAAATGGTCGCCTGCAGAGGTTGTGAAACGTGGGGCAGAAGTGAACGCATTTAAAACCAAGTTTTCGATTTTTCTAGAAACGAGCGTTACTAACTTTGGTCCATGGGACATGACAAAGGACAGATTCAGTTTCTTTTGAATCAATTGCGTCAAGGCTAATGGCTTTTGGTCTGCCTTTCCATTTAATGCGGTCCCTAAGTCTTCGAGTTCTCGATCATTTAGGAGGAGGACAACCTGTACGTATTCTTCAAACTGAGGGAGCAGACTGTTTAACTCCGCTAATTGGTTTTGAGGTTTCTTTCGTAAATCCGATAAATCGAGAATAAAATATTTATTACGAGCGGAATGTGAAAGGCTGGGGAAAATCTCGGTTTGTAATGCTTTAAATATTTCTGACATATGCGGGCTCGATGACCAGTACCCTACACCCCATAGTTGGCTCTTATCAAATTCCTCGATCAAAAATTCCTGTCCCGTATTAGCCACAATCTGATTCCAATCCAATTGATTGATATTCTCAAATGATACCACCATAATTTTTCCATCAGTAAACTCATAGGCATCCGTATATCCCGGATTGCTGACCGAGAACGGAGTGCATTGGTAAAAATCTACTAACTGCTCTCGAAAAATTTGGTGTATAGTTGGCAAGCCGAATGCGCCAATGAGATGCACATTCTGCCCTTTCCCACATAAGGTCGAAAGGGCTTTGCCTACATTACAGGTGAATCCTCCAACGGAAACGTGTTTTACAATTCGTTCCATCGAGGCACTTGAACCAGCCGATTGGGCAATGCGTTCCGCCCATTCTGCGATTTTCTCCATGATTTCGTAATTTGAGGGCGAATGCCGGACTCGGACGATGGATAGTAAATTATCTAGATAACCATCAAAACCTAGGACAATTTGGTCGGTTATTTTCGTAGGAAGCGTAATGTTTCTCGCTTTCTTTAGAAGAATTTCCGTTTGCTCATAAGCTTGATCGAATGAAGACCCAAACCTTTGAATTCAAACCACCTTCTTTGTAAATTCAAGTCTCTGAAATCTTCTAAGAAATCCTTCCTCTTCAGTTTACCTTTTCCTATTCTTTTTAATTGCGGCTACCAAAGGATCATAGTAACTAGCCAAAAAGAAGGTATTACTTTTGCCATAATCTTAATATTAACAAGAGTTTTCTTAACAGTGTTATATACTTTAGAGTGGGATGATCAACCGTGAGTGGAAAAAAAGAAATTAAACCGAATAAAACGATAGACACCGTAGGACTGTATTGTCCAGTTCCACTATTCAGAACACGAGAAGCTCTCGAAGCCTTAAAAAAAGGAGAGGTTCTAGAGGTACTAGCAGATGATCCCGCCGCAGAATCTGATTTACAAGCATTTTCGAAGAGAACTGGACATAAATTGCTGAAATTAGAGAAAGATGATGAAGGTAATTTACGATTTCTTATTGAAAAATCGAAGTAGGTGATAGAATGAAAAGAGATGAAAAATTTATTTTGTATGTTCAGACGAGTGACGCTCCCGAACGTCAATATTCACCGCTTGTCCTAGCCCAAACGGCGAAAAGCATGAATCTCAAACCAAAAGTCTATTATCTAGGGATGGGACTAAAGATTTTACTACCAGGAGCCGCCGAAAAAATTAAGCTCGGGACTTTTCCCAGCGTGAAGGAAATGATCGACAACACACTCAAGATGGGTATTGAGATCCTAGTATGCGAGGCATCGAAACAGATGCTGGGATGGGACAAAGTGAATCTAATCCCCGGCGTAAAAATCGTTGGGGCAGCGACGTTAAATGATTTAGCGTTACAAGCCGGAGCAACGATGTGGTTTTAAGAAATTAAGGGAACGAATCCGAGGGAAGAACATGCCCAAGACGGTGTATTTGGATTATCAGGCGGCAAAGCCCGTGGATCTGGAAGTAATCGAAGAGATAACGCCCTATTTCTCAGATAAATTTGCCAATGCCGCTTCGCTTCATGCCGATGGCGATATTGCGACCGAAGCATTGGAGGAAAGTCGGAAAAGTATTGCCGCATTTATTAATGCAGGCGACCCCGCTGAAATAATCTTCACTTCAGGGGCGACGGAATCGAACAATTTGGCGATTATCGGGTATGCACTGCGAAACAAGAAGAAAGGGAAGCACATTCTCATTTCAGAAATCGAGCATATATCGATCCTGAACATCGCGAAGTATTTAGAGAAGAACGGGTTTGAGGTTACCCATGTTCCGGTGGATTTCTACGGCCGTATTCGCATGGATAAACTCAAGGAAAAAATTCGAGCTGATACTATTCTAATCTCTGTTCAATATGCAAATAATGAAATAGGGACGATTCAACCCGTCGCGGAAATCGGGGCTATTGCACGAGAAAAAGGGATAGTATTTCATTGCGATGCAGTAGCTGCAGAAGAGTTGGTGCCCATTGATGTGGTCCGCGATAAAATAGACTTATTAACGCTGGCCTCGAATGATTTATATGGGCCTCGAGGCGTGGGGGCACTGTATATCCGGACAGGAGTGTTGCTCAACCCGATTCTAATCGGTGGTGGGCAGGAGCGTGGGTTACGCTCCGGGACCGAAGATGTTGCCGGCATTGTTGGAATGGCGAAAGCTGCGAAGATCGTAAAGAGCAAGATGGAAGCGGAGAGCAAACGATTAGCCGAATTACGGGATTACCTAATAAAAGCCATATTAGAGAAAATTCCGCGTTCTCATTTGAATGGTCATCCGAAGAACCGGCTTCCGAGTAATGCGCATTTTCGCTTTGACTTTATTGAAGGCGAATCGCTGTTATTATCCTTAAAAGATGAAGGGGTTTCCATTGCAACTGGCTCAGCTTGCAGTTCAAAAACATTGGAACCCTCTCACACACTAATTTCTATTGGGTTATTGCATGAAGAGGCGCACGGATCGCTGGTCGTCACTTTAGGACGCTACACCACCCGCGCGGATATCGATAAATTAATTCAAGTTCTTCCCGCGATAGTTGAACGGTTAAGAAAGATGTCACCCTTAGCTAAGTAGGAGATGGATGAATGAAATCAACTAAATATTCAGAAAAAGTCTTGGACCATTTTAGAAGACCCCGTAACGTGGGTACGTTGGAAGGTGATGATGTAGCCATAGGTAGAGTGGGAAACCCGGTTTGTGGCGATTTAATGGAGATGTATATTCGAGTTCAGGACGATAAAATCAAGGATATCAAATTTAAGACCTTCGGTTGTGGGTCTGCAATTGCTACCAGCAGCATGATCACGGAGATGGCGGTAGGGAAAACATTAGATGAAGCGATGGAAATTACTAGGCAAAATGTGGCTGATGAGTTGCACGGATTACCGCCTATTAAGATGCACTGCTCCAATTTAGCGGCTGATGCACTCCATGACGCGATTAAAAATTATCGAGAAGGGATTAAATTAACCCCTGTGGTCGATGTGCCCACCCAAACCACCTGCGAAGTGCCAGTGAGCAAAGAAATCATTGGGGTTGATGCCCTTTTAAACAAGGGTGTTTATCGGGATTCTAGCAATCTAGAAGAATTTCGCGACAAACGGACTCTCGTGATAGAGAATGGAGAACCCAGCATCGAATTGGCTATCAAGCTAACGAAAGTCACACAACGGGTCATTTTCATGACACCCCTCAAAATGGTGCTCGCACGCCCTGAATTAAAAACAGAACTCAAAATGTCCGATGTGAAAGTCCTTCTGGAAGCCGAATTAGTTGAAGTCATCGGGACTGAATCGCTCGAAAAGGTAAAGGTCCATGATTTAAACGAAAATACCGAATATGAATTGTTTGTTGATGCTGTAATCATTCCCTAAGTTTAATCTCTCTTTTTTTAATTTATTAAGGATTTTTCATTTTTTGTAATTGTCTTATAACGAGAAGATCTTGTTTCAATTCCCTAAAATAATTTTGGTAATTGCCGTATTTCTCCCGTTTCATTTCGACTTGTAAATGATACTCTTTCGTAATATTTTCGATAACATTTATTATTTTTTTAACATTGTTCCCCCTTATTTTTAAACTAAACAATCTGATTTCTCTGCAAACTTCTGATGTAAAAAACCTTATTTTATAAAGATCTTTATCGCTACCAGGAATAGAATATACTTCTTGAATAATTTCAATCTTCTTAATATTTCCCCACGATTCTAATAGGTATACCTGATTTCGGATTCTAATTTCTACTCTTTCATTATTCATCAAAAATGTGAGAAGAAAGATGGGATATTCGTCTCTAAAGTGACCTCTTAGCTGAATAATCATCATAACTAAACATACACCTTGAACTGCGCCGTACGCAATTAATGAATAAATATTAGGATCGATTAGGTTAAATGCAGAAGCAACCAAGAAAACTTCCGAAGGTAGTAACCAAATGGCAATTAAAAAAACAATCCATAGTATAAAAGTAATGGTTTTATCTATAGTAAGATTAAGATAATTATTGTTATTCATCATTCTTATTCCTCAAACTAGAGGGGCTTTTTCTATAATTTTGGAAAGGGTGTCCGTGCCCGGGGATAATATAGTCTGCCACCTTAATTATTTTATGCATCGCTTGTTTTGATTCAGCCTCGCTTAATTGCCCGGCATTGTAAGGCCAGACTTTATCATGATCATAGTAGGACTGGGAAACGATCGCGTCACCAGCAATAACAACTTTAAAATTCCGAAGATTCGCCAATAAAGAACAGTGTAGTCTGGTATGACCTGGAGTAGGGAACAGCTGGCATCCTGCGAATTCATCCTGATCATTCAGCGAGATGATTGGTAGTAATTTCTCGAATTGGTATCTTTTCGCTAGAGAACTATACTCTTCATTATCAGGATTGAAACAGTAGATTTTCGCATTCGGAAAAAGGCGGAGATTCGCGAAATGGTCTGCGTGCCAATGGGTGATAAAAACTCCCATAATATCCTCAAAGCTCAACGATTGTAAGCTCAAGCGATATTGCAAGTCCCTTTCATTAAAGGCAAAGTTCTTTTGCGTCAGGATGGCCTCGTTAGCAAACCCCGTGTCCACTAAATAATGTTGTTCTTCAAATTTAATGTGAGTTACTGAGCTATCACCGAATTTGCCTAAGCTCTTTCCGACTTCATACAAGTCGTCTTGTGGCAACTCGCCAGATTCAATGGTTAGTGTCCCAAACTTGATTAAAGAAATATCGATCATCGAAAAGAATCAAGGTAATCCTAATTATAAAATCTTTTTGAATGCAGATGTAATTCCCCTGAAATTATGGTTGGGTAAAACAAATGAAATCTCCCGCGAAATTGAAGATTAGGCTTGCCGCCTCAAAAAGGTCTATTTCTCAAATCTAATTTTTTTGAAATTTTCCATGAGCGAAGAATATCGAAATATTTTGAAGCAGCATACCTCAAGATTATTCCTCTTCTTATTCTACTCAAAAATATCATCGTATTTCATCAATGTCACTCGATCCTAATAATTCCCCCGAAGTATTATTTTTTATGCAGAGTTGGATCTTATTTATACAATGACCCGCATCTGCTCTTCATAAGTGGTGAGTTACTGATGGATAGCGGCGATATAGAAATTCAAAAGTGGCAGGAAGATAATTATTTCTGTGCTCGAATCGTATTTCGGCTCGATAATCTCAATTTAACGGAAGAACGATTTATAAGTGCTAAAACGAAATCAGATTTCAATCATGAAATTGAGCGGGTGTTAAAGACCGGGTTCGACTTGGTTCTTCACTAATTTTTTTCCTTATTTTTAATTTTTACTATTGCAGCAAGTGAAACGGACTCTGTTTTAATAATATACCTATATCCATTTAATCACTGATAATTTCAAATATTGGGTTTTGTAATCAAAATTGAAGATAAAGTTCCGAAAGATCTTCCCCATAATGTAACTTGATCAGGTCCGAGATTCATGGCAGATTTGAAAAATTACGATTACTTCTTATCGAAAGATAGAATAGCGCAATACCCTGCAACGCAACGGGATCTTTCCAAACTAATGATAGTTAAGAAAGCTAGTATTCAACATCGAATCTTTCATCAAATAATTGAGGAAATCGAGGTAGGAGATCTATTTATTGTTAATAATTCGAAGGTTATAGCCTCTTCCTTAGATGGACAAAAGGAATCTGGTGGGCGGGTAGAATGTGTCTTTCTAAAAGAAGTTAATCCCGAAGGGACCATTTGGGAATGTATTCTGAAAGGACGTAGAGTGAAAAAGGACAGTAAAATACAATTTCTAGATGGTAAATTAAGGGGGCGCATCCTCAATTGGATTAAATTCGGGCAATTTTTAGTTGAATTCCAGTCAGAAGTTCCTGTCAAAAAACTGCTTCATGAATATGCCTCCATTACATTGCCCCCCTATATAAGAGCTCCTCAAAAGGATTTATCTCGCTATCAGACGACGTATGCTTCCGTTGAAGGCTCAATCGCAGCGCCGACAGCCGGATTTCATTTTTCACCTGAATTAATTCAAAAAATTGAAAAAAAAGGGGCCAAATTCGTTGCCATCACACTCCACGTGGGGTATTCCACCTTCATGCACTTGACTAACGAAATACTAACCACCAGAAAAATGGAGGAAAAGGAATATTTTTCGATAGCCCGCTCGAGTATTGAAATACTTGAGAAATGCCGGAGTGAAAATCGGCAGCTTATTGCGGTCGGAACCACGACTCTAAAAGCGTTGGAGAGCGCCACAAGCAATAACGGAAAAATAGCGCAATTAGAAGGATGGAGTGATTTATTTATTGCACCCGGTTATTCTTTCAAATCGGGTGTGACTCGCATGGTAACCAATTTTCATATGCCCCAATCGCCCCCTCTTTTAATGGTCTGCGCCTTTGCCGGCAAGGATCGAATCTTTCAAGCGTATCAAGAGGCCATCGCCCAGAATTATCGCTTCTACAGTTTCGGCGATGCTATGTTAGTGGATGGACAATGATCTTCTGGTTTCCCCATTGAAAACTTGCAGCCACAATAATTTTGGCGATAGAGCTTGTATTGTTTGCTAATTTCGAGACTTTTCTTAAAACCATCTTTCTTTTTGAAATTTTTCGCAAGAAATTGGATACCGTATTTTTCTGCAAGGCGGGCGCCTATTTCATTGATCATTGGTGTATTCTTATGAGGACTTATAGTGAGTGTAGTAGTAAACCCTTCAAAGCCGTGCGATTTTGCGAAACGCGCGGTTTCCTCCAATCGGAACTCGATGCAGATTTTACAGCGCTCGCCTCCTTCCAAGCATGATTCATAT
>Ga0315277_10007706_pt1 | contig 13933 bp, 15 predicted proteins | sample YL17G05_15_MG_FD_203695 | JGI IMG/M metagenome (GOLD analysis project Ga0315277, IMG submission 203695) | Sediment microbial communities from Yellowstone Lake, YNP, Wyoming, USA - YL17G05_15 | ecosystem: Environmental > Aquatic > Freshwater > Lake > Sediment | place: USA: Wyoming | collected... | reverse complement strand
CAACTGGAGGCTGATTGCCCTGAGCAAACGCAGCCATGCTCAAGCTCAACACGGCGACCAGCGCCACGACCAATCCTGTAGCAATTTGCCATTTCTTCATCTTGTCATCTCCTGTTAGTGTCCCAGTTCTCCTGGGCGATTTCTGAGCATAGTTTACCAAGTCAATGTGGAGAACTTGTGAAGACGGTATGGGAAAGCAATGGGGATTTTCCGGCGATTTGCAGAGGCTGACAGCGGTAGATTAGGGGGGCGCGGAATGACAATCGGCGTGACGATGGGTGACATACGGCAGTTGCCAACATATATGATATAGTATACTATATGTATAATACATATATTAGGATGGCGCGATGTGTAACGAAGGACAAGGACGCGGACAGGGCTGCCGTTGCGGCAGGCAAGTGCGGGGGTTCATTCAACCCAGCTTGTTGTTGCTGTTGGCTAAGAAAGCCGCCCACGGTTACGAACTCATGGATGCGCTGCGTTCTACAAAAGGTGATGAGAACCTGGCCGACCCTGGGATGCTCTACCGCACGCTGCGCCAGTTCGAAGAAGACGGGCTGGTGACTTCGTCATGGGACACCGAAGGGCGCGGCCCGGCGCGGCGGGTCTACCAGATCACCGATGCCGGTCGTGAGTACCTGGAATGGTGGGCCACAGACATCCGCAAGACTCGCACGCAACTGGATCAGTTCCTGGCCGAGTACGAGTCCGCCGTTGCTACTCGATCGCCATCCCCATCAAAGAGAAAGAGAGGCTAACTATGTGCTGCAATGAAGGACATCAACATCATCACGGACATGACCTCGGCTGTGACTGCGGAGGTGGCACTTGCTCATGTGGCTGCGGAGGCGGCTGTGAGTGCGAATGCGGCAACAACGGGTTCCAACGTCGCTTCCAAACCAAAGCTGAACAAATCGCGGAACTGGAAGGCTATCTCGGCGAATTGAAAGCCGAGGTGCAGGCTGTGGAAGAACGGCTGGCCGATTTGCGCAAGTAACCTGGCTCTGCCTGGCCTCTACAGCCAGGCAGTGTTGTGTTCGGACTTGTCTGCCGGAAGTTCCAACAGTTGCGGCGATGGAAACCGAAGGGTGTGCGCCACGTTGAATTCGCAAGTGGAATCCGCTAGATGTGATAGCGCGTCGGCCGAGTTTTCAAAAGCAATGTGGGTGCTCTCACAGTTGATGCAGGATAATTCATGCTCCCTGCCCACATCTGCACTTGTGGTACACCCTGCGGCTGTATCATCGCTCGCTTCGCGCAGCGCAGATGCAAATATGCACAGTTGACTTTGGCCCTTTCACACGCTGGTGGAAGAGAGGTCAATACCTGGTCCGGCTGATGTCGCGGTAGAGAGCGCGGGAACGAAAACACACAAGCCTACTGCGATTGCCCTTGCAGTAGGCTTGTCTTTTATCTGGTGCGGGGACGACGGGCGTCGCTCCCACATGTGACATCACGACATAACTAGCAAAAATCACCCACTTGTGCCAACTCAAGCTAGCGGGCCGGGGAGGAGCGTTCAGCCCGGACAGCAAACGGATGGCGTGGATTAGCAGGATGATGTGACGATTGAGATACTCAATGTCGCGGACTGGCATGTGCTGTTCACTGCGAAAAGTCACATCAAGTCGGACCAGGGAGGCGCTGCAGGCGTCGCTGATGTAGCATTCGGCCCGGACAGCACGCTCTTTGCGTCGGCCGGCTACGATGACAAGACCATGCGGCTGTGGGATGCCGCCAATGGCGAAGCGCTCTTTACCCTGCGAAGAAACGCAGCAGTCGAAGTAGTCGCGTTCAGCCCAAACGGCAAAGTGTTGGCGACGTTTGAAACGGCGGTAGACACGAATGGCGAGAACGTCACATCACCAGAAAATGGGTTTCACTTCTTGGGAGTCAAGTAAGGCCAGAAATATGCTGCACGGCGAATCACAGAGGTGAACTGAACAAACCGCTGAGGAGAAACCCAAGTTGCCGTGAGCAATGCTCACGGCTGTTGGTTTGCGCTGTTGACTTTGCCAGCACTGATCCCTTCCGAGTTTCCTTTGATGGTTGGCTCGGACATGATGATGTCGGCTGCGATTGGGAGGAATGTTCATCTGTCGGGCTTGCTAGTCGGCCCGACGCCACCGAACACTCTGTCCGCCGGTCTCAGATACCAGGTTCACTGGAAGAGTGTTATACTCTCCACCGATGGCCAAGACTCCTGGCGACTACCGCATCTTTGTCGGCGCTTTTCGAACGGGTGAGTTGGCCGAACGCATTCAGGCTGTGCGCTTGCGCCACGACGCCAAGACCGCGCGTACACTTGCACTTGCAGCGCAGGTGCAAGTGTCACCGCGCCACACGTGACGGTGGCCGGCACCTATTGGCGCAGCGGGCCGGACACACCCGAAAACGAGAGCGGCACCATCGCCCGCCTGCAAGCTGTGCAGGGCCGGCTTCAGCCTTTTGAACTGGCACTGGGCGGTGTCGAGTCTTTCTTACCGCACGTCCTGGTCATCTATTTGCGCGTCGAACCAACAGCTGGCCTGTTGGCCGCTCGACGAGTCTTGCTGGATACGCTGGGGCCGGACAAGGATCGCCACTATACACTGCACCTGACGTTGACCACACTTGCACCTGCGCTGCAAGTGTAGGTGTGCGCTTGGACAAGCAAAGGACACAGACGTTGCTCAACGAGTTGAGGCAGAGCGAGTGGCACACAGGCTGCGGGTCTGTGCCGATGGATCATCTTTGGCTGATGCAACGAGGGCCACATGATCCCGCGTGGCGTTATATATACCGGATTGACCTGACCGGTCAAGCCTAGTGACACCAGGATAGAACCGTGCCCAACACGATTGGCACCCTGAATGAAAAATCGCTTCATGCTGCCTTGAAGCAGTGGTATGCTCGACCGGACGACCTGATTGAAGTGTCCGTGGACGGATTCACAGTGGACATTGTCCGGGACGACCTGCTGATCGAGATCCAGACGCGCAATCTATCGGCCATCAAACGCAAGTTGACGACGCTTGTGGAGCAACATCCTGTACGGCTGGTTTATCCCGTCGCTCAAGACAAATGGATTGTCCGGCAGTCAGAGAACGGCAAGCGTGTGCTCGGACGGCGCAAGTCGCCCAAGCGCGGCACGGTTGAGCTCGTTTTCGAGGAACTGGTCAGCATCCCTCAATTACTCGCTCACTCCAACTTTGCGCTGGATGTGCTGTTGATCCAGGAAGAAGTTCGACGTTATGATGGCACTCGCAACTGGCGGCGCAGAGGCTGGGTCACCCACGAGCGTCGGCTTTTGCAGGTTGTGGGTCAACGGCTGTTTGAAACGCCAAAAGCTATGCTGGCGCTGATTCCGACAACCTTGCCCGAGCCCTTCACGACGACAGATCTCGCCGAAGCGACCGGTCAGCCTCTCTGGCTAGCGCAAAAGATGACGTACTGCTTGCGCGAAATGGGCGCTATCACAGTCGTGGGCAAGCGTGGCCGAGGGATACTGTATGTTCGGGCAACTGCCTGAGGATGGCAGGTCGCGCCGCGCGCCACGGGAGTAGACGAGCGAGAACGCAACGAACACCAGGTGCACACATTCCAAGTTGCACCTCACCGGCATGTCTATCTCTGGTAATGTCCGACAAGACAGCCCCGACTATTGTTGCACCATAACCGCAACGTCCTCATTGCTTGTTGCATCCCGATCTTGTCAAAGTGGTCGGTCGCGCAACATGGCCGCTTTCGCCGCCGCAAAATCCAGCCGTGATAAACGGCAGTTATGCTCAATCGCCTGGTCTACCAAAGCCGATAGTTCATGCCGGTTTCGCGTTGGATACGAGATGCTCTTGGTGAGAGCATGGTGATTGTCAACATTCAAGAAATGAATCTCGATGGTCTCCTGGTCTTTCAGCAGCCTGAGCAGGGACAGGTGCATCGGTTGCATCACGTTGAGAAACACATCAAGCACATACGGAGTGGAGGGTTGGTCATGGAAAGACAGCTCCAAGCGGATCACGGCCGAGTCGGGGTAGAAACCGCATTCGGCGCGCAAGCCGATCGGCAGAGCGCCACGGAAGCCATCGATGGTTTGCCGATCCAGCTTGACGACAAAGGCCGCGCGCTCATTGACGTTCCAGATGATACAAGCTGGACCGGCTAGGGTAGCCAATTCGTCTGGCAGATCAATCACTTGAGCCACATTCAGTTTCCTTTGCAGCCTGACTTCCCGTCATGCGCCATCGGCTCGCGATTCGAGCGTTTCCAGAATAAGAATCACCCCTACCGCAGTGAGCGCCCGGTGCCAGCGAAGCTTCGACTGCAACCGGCCACAGGTCAAAGCGGTCATCACGCGTCCCCTGCCAATCGTCAATAGCGGGAACTAGCTTCGCCGGGCTATCGCCACGAGTCCCGCCATCGCACCAGTTTTTCGACTGCGCCAAACTTCCATGGGGCTCTCAAGTTCACGATGACGTGGCTCGCGCCCACCTCGACTAACGGATCGAGCGTGCGCGCGGTATGCGTCGGCGTCATCACCGAGCGTTCAATCTCGGCGGGGTTTCGCCCCACCTCGGCGCACCACCGGTCAAGCACCGCACACTTGTGGCGGTAGTGCTGCGTCGGGCCAAAACCGTTCCAGATGTCTGCGGGTTGCGCCATGAGCCTGAGCATCACTTGCTCTCCTTCGCCGCCAATGAGAATGGGAATCGGATTCCGCACCGGCCTGGGCAATTCCACCTGCCAGCGGCGCTTGATTTGCGGCAACGCCTTGCTGAGTGCCCTCAGCCGCTCGCGCGCCGTGCCAAATGTGTAGCCGTACTCGCGGCACTCTCGCTCGAACCAGCCGGCCCCGATGCCCAGGATCAAACGCCCGCGGCTGATGTGGTCCACCGTTTTCGCCATCGTCGCCAGCAGGTTGGGATTGCGATAGCTGTTGCAGGTGACCAGGCAGCCAACCTCGACGCGGCTGGTCAGCGTCGCTATGGCGGAGAGCAACGTCCAGGCTTCAAAGCGGTTCCCTTTGCGGTTGCCGTAGGGAGGAACAAAATAATCATAGTTCCAGACATCCGTCACAACTTAAGGCTTATGACAACTCTTCAAGGCCAAAATGCGGTGTTTTCTCGCTGGACTCAAGCATAGGTGCTGGCGTACCATTGCCTAAAATGAGCAAATGTCTGCATTATGTCATGCCAAATTGCTTAAGTTGTGACGAATGGTTCCAGAGTGTATCCACGCCAAGCGACTCGACCTGGCGCACGGCTTCCGCATACGAACTGAACGTGGTGTACTGTGGCTCGATCAACACGCCGACACGCAGCGCCTTCATGGGTTAGTCTCCTCCCGAACCAAGTCATACACCGCGACTGCTGCGCGCGATACAGGTCGCGCAGGCAACCGATCTCGCCACCGTGATGTAGGTCGTGCGCAGCCATCACCCAAAAGATGCGCCAGGTCGGCCACGGCTCTCCCCAGTTTGTCAGCCGCATCTCATCCAGGTCGCCGTCGCTCAAGTGCTCCAGCGCTGCACACAGTCGAGCGTGGTGTTCCTCAAGCCAGGCGATGGCAGCGGCGACGGTGTGCGGCAAAACCAACTCGTCCCACGTCAACTGGCCTGGGCCAAAGGCGTACTCGTAGTACATGAGCTTGCACGCCGCCACATGGATCACTCGCCAGGCAATCGTGGTGAACGGCGGCGGGTCCGGCGCAGGGTCGGCATAGTCCTCAACCCAGCGACCGTCTTCCGTAAGGCGCAATGTCCAACAGCCGGAGACCGGCTCCCAGAAGAACTCGTCATCGGTCAAGCCGGCGAGCCGGGGGCGTAGTGTCGTCCAGCCCTCTTCCATGGCTGCCTTCAGTAACTCGACCGTTTGCCGCGCGGGTCGAAGGGCATACCCTTCCGGCAATGGGATCGGTTTGGCTTCGGGCGCCTCCCAATCGCCGATCTCGCCGCTGGCGAGCGCCTGCGCCACTGCCTCTTCTGGCGTCGCCCCAAAGGCGACTGTCTGGTGACGAATACCGTCAACGCGGTAGATGTTCATCTTTTACCTCCGCGTGCTGCGTATGTTGCTTCACTGTGAGATATCCGAGGGGATGGCCCAGCTTCTGTTATCATTATACTGATCCTTGTGATCGCAGGCAATAGTGCCACGGCACTGGAGTCGAGCAGGCTTGTGCTTTTGGCTCGTGGGTGTAAACTCATCACAGGCTCCATGCCGGAGACGCAGCAAGCCATGCCGCCTATACCCGGCTCTCATTGAACACCAGGAACAATGCCGATGAAAAGACGAGCTCTGAAAGTCAAGCAGACCCTCGAATTGGTTCCAACCGCGCCGTTCAACTTTGACGCCACGCTGCACAAGCCCGATCACTTTCCCGCTGCCGATACCAGGTGGGAGCCAGGGACGCGCTGGCAGACGATGCTCTGGCAAGGCAAGCCGCTGGGTTTGAGATTTGAAAACCAGGGCACAGTCGTTCAGCCAAGAATCGCCTTGTCCATCTGGTCAGCCAGGCAACTCGGCCCGGATTTCCTCAGCCGGCTTACGGGCGAAATCATCTACCGATACAATCTACAGCTTGACCTGACCGAGTTCTATAGCGGGTTCAAGTCGCATCCGGCGCTCGGCCCCGTTCTCCGCAAGTGGCGCGGGATGCGTCCCCTGAACTATAGCTCACTCTACGAATACGCGTTGGGTACAACGGCCTCATCATCGCGATTGTCCTGCAAAATGCCACGGTTCGCCGTTCGGTGAGCATGATGCAGGCTCTGCTCGAACAGTATGGCACGCCGCTTTCCTACGATGGGCAAAAGCTCTACTGCTTCTGGGAGCCGCAAGTCGTTGACGTCGTGACCGAGCAAGAGTTGCGCGCCTTGAAGGTCGGCTATCGCGCCAAATCCATCAAGCGAGTGACGGCCGCCTTTGTGGGCAAAGACAGTGACGAGTTCGGATTGAGAAGCCAGTCGAGAGAGGAACAACGGCAAGCCTTGCTTGGCCTGTATGGGATCGGCCCAGCCTCAGTCGGATACATTCTCTCGGATGTCTTTCACCACATGAACGAATTGGAGTACATCTCGCCGTGGGAGCAGAAAATCTATTCCAAGCTGTTCTTTGACACCGATCCCGATACGCCTGTCCCCGTCGAGCAGCTTCTGGCTTACTTCAACGAGCAGTTTGGCGAGTACCGGATGCTGGCTGTCCACTACTTTTGGGAAGACTTGTTCTGGAAGTGGAAGAACGAACACATCGAGTGGCTGGAAAAGCTGATCCGGCTGTAAAGAGAGTGTCTCTATAAAGGAAGTGACGTTGCCTCTGCCCTCTGACTTTCCTCCGCGCATCACATTGTGTGTGGGTGCAGTTGTACTGCACGAGCAGCGAGTTCTGTTTGTCCGCCAGGCCTACGGCAGTCTGAATGGTAAATGGAGCCTACCGTGGGGATTCGTCGAAGGCAAAACGCCTGACGGCGCATTGGAGCCGCCGGATGTCGCCGCCATTCGTGAGACCCGGGAGGAAGCCGGCGTGATCGCCCGAGTGGAAGGGCTGTTGGGCATTCAGAATCACGCGACCGGCGACGGCGAGCCACGACTCTACCTGCTCTTCCTGTGTCGCCACGTTAGCGGCGAACCAACGCCCGACAACCACGAGACAGATCGAGCTGCCTACTTTTCGCTGTCCGAGATGGAGCGATTTGACGAACCTTTCGACGAGTTCTGTGAATGGGTCGCGCGCCGTGTGCTTGTGGGCCAGTATCATCTCATTCCCGTGCAACCGAGCAATCCCTACCGCCCTCATCTTGCCTACCTGTGAAGCAGTCGGCGAACAAGAAGAACTTGACCACACATGTACCTGTTCAGACCTCGCGCACTTGTGCCGCCAGCACATTGATGGCTCCGTGATCCTTCTGCACTACTCCCTCGACGATCACGAATGCGCTGTGAATCGCCTGGCGGCACTGCTCATACACAGCAGGTGGGACGACGACGTTCACCATTCCGTCGGGATCCTCCACCGCGAGAAAACAAAAACCCTTCGCCGTCGGCGGATGCTGGCGCGCGACGATCAAGCCGCCGATCTTGACCTTTTGACCGTGCTTCAAGTGCGGCAGCTCGCGGATCGATTGTGCGCCCGCGCGGGTGAACGCATCCCGTCGCGTCGTAGTCAGATGCCCTTCCAGGCTGACACCCGTGAAGGCAAAGGACGTTGCCAGCCTTGTCCTGGCGTCCATCGGCGGCAGCTTGACTCGCTCGTCCTTGCTTTTCATAGGCAACTCTTTTGGTCGCCGCGCCAGGCGATACGCTTCGGCGATGTCCCACAACAACTGGCGTCGTTCACCCATGTAATCCAATGCACCGGCCAGCACCAGCGCCTCGACGTGAGGGCGATCCAACCCCGTTCGCTTGACCAGATCATTCAACGACTTGTACGGCCCGCGCCAGCGTTCCTGTTCCAGTACTTCAATTTGTTCCGGCCCAAAGCCGTGTATCGAACTCAGTCCCAACCGAATGGCGTCACCCTCGACGACCGCTTGGGTCACCGAGTGCCTCAAGTCCACCGGCAGAAACTTGACGCCGACTCGCTGCGCGTCCGAGACTACCACGTGCTCGGGATAAAACCCCATCGGCTGATGCCGCAAGAGTCCCGCGAAAAAGAACAGCGGGTGATGGCAGCGCAGCCAGGCCGACCAGTAAGTGATGACAGCAAATGCAGCGGCGTGAGCTTTCGAGAAGGAATAGCTACCAAAGGCCCTGAGCTGATCAAAGATTTGCTCTGCAACCTTCGATGGGACGCCCTTCGATTGTGCGCCCATCAGGAATTTCTCTCGGAACGCCTCGATGTGTTCGTCGGCGCGTTTGTGGCCCAGGGCGCGCCGCAAGAGTTCGCCTTCCCCTGGTGTAAAGCCAGCGACACTGGTAGCGATTTTCAAGACTTGTTCCTGGAAGAGGATCACACCCAGCGTCTCGGCCAGCGCTGGTTTCAACAGCGGGTGCGGGTACTCGACCTTCTCTATGCCGTCGCGCCGTCGGAGATAAGGATGTACCATGTTCGCCTGCACGGGGCCCGGTCGAATAAGGGCAATCTGTACAGTCAGATCAGCCAAGTGACGCGGCTTGAAGCGCGGGATAAGCGAAGCCTGTGCACGCGACTCGACCTGGAACACGCCCACCGTCTCGCCGCGACGGATCATGGCATAGACCTTCGGGTCATCGAAGCGCAAGGCCGGTAGGTCAGGCCGCTGTCCGGTACGCAGCCGAATCATCTCGCACGCATCCGAGATGGCTGAGAGCGCCCGCAGCCCCAACACGTCGAGCTTGACCCATCCGCATGACTCAAGCGCATCTTTGTTCCACTGGACAACTGTGCGCTCCTCAAGCGCCGCTGGTTCAATGGGAATTTTTGCCGCGAGTTGCGGGCCGGAAAGTATCATGCCGCCGTTGTGGATTCCAAGATGCCGCGGGTAACTATCCAGGGCCGCTGCCAGTTTCAAGAACTGCTGCCAGCGCGGCGAGTCAAGCTGGCTGCCGAAAACTGATCGCAAGGTTGATGAGTTGAGCAGTCCACTTGCGCTGTGTGCGTCAATGCTCTCGCTCATGCGGTCAAGTGTCTCGTCGGGAAAACCCAGCACCATCCCCACATCGCGGATCGCTTGCCGCGCGCCGAACGTAGAAACTGTGCACGCCATCGCAACGTGGTCATGGCCGTACTGGCGATACAGATATTGGATGGCCTCTTCGCGCCGGTCGGCGGCAAAGTCCAGGTCAATGTCGGGCGCGGTCGCCCGCTCGCGCGAGAGGAATCGCTCGAACACCAGGCCGGCCGAGAGCGGGTCAATCGGCGTAATGTCGAGCAGGTAGGCAACCAATGAGTTAGCGGCGCTGCCTCGCCCCTGGCACAGGATGCCCTGCGAACGTGAATACCGCACCAGATCCCAGACGATGAGAAAGTATTCATCCAGATGCTGCTCGGCGATAATGGTCAGTTCGCGGTCAAGTGTTGCGTGGTATTCGTGCAGCTTGCCAGGCGGGATGCCCTTTCGCGCAATGCCTTCTTCGCACAGATGGTGCAGGTATGTGATGGAAGAAACCTCGGCAGGAATCGGCGGGTGCGGCAAAGACTGCGGGCCAGCGGGCAAATGTGCGTTACAACGCTGCGCAATGTCCAACGTCGCGCGCAAGGCGTCCGGCCACTCGGCAAACAGCGCGGACATTTCGGCGGGGGAACGGAAATAGTATTCGGCGTTGTTGCGCAAAAGACCATTGGCGCGATCCAGCGGCGTTCGATGGCGGATACAGGTCAGGACATCGTGAAGCGGCGCGTCATCACGGAAGAGATAGTGTGTATTCCCTGTCGCGACCAACCGGAGCCCCAGGCTTGTGGCGAGATTGGCCAGTCCGGTGTTCAACCGCCGGTCGCTGCGCTCGTGATGGCGTTGTAATTCCAATAGAAACGATTGGCGGCCAAAGAGCGACGCAAAGCGTTCAGCAGTGTGTTTGGCTTTGTCCGTCTCGCCCGCCATGAGTGCGCGAGCGATCTCACTACGCCGGCTGCCTGATAGCGCGATCAGCCCTTGGGTGTGGTCAGCCAGCCAGCGCCAGGGCAAGGCGGCGAAACCTTTCTGCTGGTCACGGCGAGCCAGTGTGATCAGCCGACACAAATTGGCATAGCCCACATCACTCTCGGCCAGCAGCGTCAAGCAGCCGCCGCCATTGGTCAAGGTCAACTCGGCTCCGAGGATAGGCTTGATGCCCGCTTGCTGTGTAGCCTGGACGAAGCGAGGCGCACCATACAACGCGTCGTGATCGGTGAGCGCCAGAGCGGGCATGTTCAGGTCTGCCGCGCGCTGCACTAACTCTTCCGGCGACGGCACGCCGTCCAGGAGCGAATAGTACGAGTGAGTGTGGAGTTCGACGTACACTCTACTCCCGCCTCCGGTCGAGGAACCAGCGCCCCTTGCCATCGCGAAACACGGTGAACACCACTTCGCCGTTGAGCTCGACCTGGTAGTAGTCACGCACCACGGGTTGATCCCACCAGTGGTGCTGCTCCCGCCAGAACTCGTACACCTGGTCAACGAGGCGCGCCCAGCCGCCCCAACGCAGCCACATCGGCGTGCCGTCGGGTCGGAGGCCTACATCAATCACCAGCGGCAGCGGCGGCCCAATCACGCTCGCCAAGCGGATGATGGTTTCACCGAAACGCTGCTGAAGGTTTCGCAGCACCTCGCGCAGTCGAGCCAGCTTGGGTTGGGCGGGTTCTTCGAATAACGCCATCTGCCGCACACCCACATGCCATTCGCGCAGGGGGTAGGCCGACAACGTCAGGCCCGTCACACTAGACGCAAGCTTCAGGTTGCCCAGCAACCTTCCCGCCGTGCGGCGCAGCAACTGAGCGTCGCAGGAGGGCGGCTTGACCGGTGCTCCCGTAATCTGCGTTGGGTACAACGCCTCATGCCCAGACACAGTTCCCTGCGGGCCGGCGGTCGAGACTGTGAGCGAGAGGGCCATTGCGTGATGGCCTGACTTGTCGAGCTCGCGGGCCAGCCGGCCAGCCAGGTGTTCCAGCACCACTAACACCTGTCGACGATCTACCAACGGTTCTGCCAGTGACAGGCCGCGGCTGAGCATGGGCGGCGGTGACTCAGGCGACAGCGGGCGCGGGTCAATGCCCCGCGCCAGGTCATGGAAGAAACCGCACTCGGCTCCGAACTGCATGACCACAGCGGCACGCGGCAGGTCGGCGAAACCGCCCAGCGTCGTGATGCCGAACAGGTGCAGGCGGCGCAGCAGTTCTATTGGGGGTTCGGGCAGAATCGTCAAGGGGAGTGACGCCAGGAAGCGTCGCTCGTCGCCTTTCGGCACCACCCACACATGGCCTGATTCCAACGCTGCCTGGCGGGCGGCTTGCAGGGCTGTGAACTTGTTAGTCGCAATGCCAACAGATGGTATCAGGTGCACCGTTTGATGCGCCTGCGCCACGATTTGTTCGGCGAGCGCCTGCTCAGAAGAAAAAGTGCGCGACAGCGCGCCAATGTCGATAAAGAACTCGCCCAACGGGCCCGTCTCAGTTTTGCCAGCGAAATTCGCCAGGACAGATTTGAGCGTATCATGGTGCGACTGGTAGAGTGTCTCGCGAGCAGGGAGCACAACTGCCTGCGGGCAAAGCTGTTCGATGCGGCGGCGTGAATCGCCGGGGCGAACGCCCGAGGCCTCCACATCAGGCGACGCATCCAGGGCATGATCATCCCAAACGCGGAGCACGACGAGAGGCTGATTAGAGAGTTCAGGTTGCAGTGCGGCTTCGAGGCGCGTTGGGAGATGCTCGATTCGCACGCAGGCAAAGCGCATGAACGACTATATCGCCTTTGCAAGGTCTCTAGGCGGCAGAGACGGTCCGCGGGCAGGCACATCCGAACAATGCTTTTCATCAGACGCGGGGGGCGCATCTAGGCTTTTCTGCGATCACTTGCATCCTATGCTCGAAAGCCTTTGGGTATTATAGCACATTTGTTCTATTGCGTATTGGCTTTAGCTCAAGGCCAAAGAACGGGGCAATGACATCCCCTATGGGCAAGCCCGATGTGATTATGGGGCAACGACCAGACAAAGAAGACTTGGCGCATTTTCAGCGCGTGGTTGATGTCGGGATGTAGATTGCGGGGACGAACAACACACAAGCCTGCTGCGAAAACCCTTGCAGCAGGCAGGGCTGTTCAGTTCTACGGAGGGTCATTCAGTTTTCCGCCCTTATGTCATTCTGAGAGCCCGAAGGGCGCGAAGAATCTCATCCATACACGATGGAGACCCTTCGCCGCTTCGCGGCACAGGGTGACAATAATCGAGAACTGAACAGCCCTGCCGCCAGCTTGTCAGTTTGACAGGCTGCCCAGCCTCCGTGCAATCTGCGGCTGCCTCAGAAATACCAGCGCTTCGTCCTCGATCTGCCGCACCCGCTCGCGGCTGATGCCAAAGGCCATCGAGATTTCCTCAAGGTTCTTGCCGCCCCCGCCGTCCAGCCCATAGCGCATCTTCAGAATAGTCCTCATGCGCTCGTTGGGTAGATAATCCAAGACAGCCGCGATTGCCACTCGCAAGGCCGAGGCGTCCGCTTCCTGCTCCGGCTGTGCTGCTGTCCTGTCCTTCACCCAGTCGCCTAGCGTGGCCTCGCCGTCTTCACCCATTGGCTCGTCGAGACTGGCAGTGGATTGCATTGCCTCAGCTACCCGCTGGACTTTACGGGGCGCAAGTTTGGTCGCTTCCGCGATCTCGGCCGCGGTCGGCTCTCGCCCGTTCTCAACGGCAAGCCGTTGGGAAGCGTGGTACACCTTCCTTGCATCCTCGTGGACATAGAGGGGGACGCGGACTGTGCATCCCTGGTCTGCCACGGCGCGCTGAATCATCTGGCGCACCCACCAGGTCGCGTAGGTGCTGAACCGCCAGCCGCGCGTATAATCGAATTTCTCCACCGCTTTCATCAGGCCCAGGTTGCCTTCTTGAACCAGGTCGGGCATCGGCACACCTTGACCCAGGTAGTGTTTTGCGACCGAGACAACCAGCCGCGCATTAGCCGTGATGAGGCGTTCCCGTGCCTTGTCGCCCTCGTGGATGACGCGCTCAAGTTTGGCGCGTTTCACGGCGTTGTGGCCGTTCTTGGACAGGCGCAAAGCAGCTTTGCGGCCCGCCTCGAATTGCTTTGCCAGCCGAGTTTCGTCGGCGGCAGTCAGCAGGCCGAGGCCCCCTGGGCTCCGGCTGATGTCTTGAAGGTAGAGCGTCACGGCGTCATCGCTGAATGGTTTGCCTGCCCGACGGGTCATCGGTGTACTACGTTGCTTGGGCATCGTGTTATTTCCTTCCGCTCACGCGCCGCACATCGCCTGTTTTCAGCGCGATCATTCCGGCGATCCGGCGGTGGGGCAGGCCGCTGCGATGAACGGCGCTGCGGAGCATATTGGCTTTGAT
>Ga0315277_10007704_pt1 | contig 13937 bp, 9 predicted proteins | sample YL17G05_15_MG_FD_203695 | JGI IMG/M metagenome (GOLD analysis project Ga0315277, IMG submission 203695) | Sediment microbial communities from Yellowstone Lake, YNP, Wyoming, USA - YL17G05_15 | ecosystem: Environmental > Aquatic > Freshwater > Lake > Sediment | place: USA: Wyoming | collected... | reverse complement strand
TCCGCTATCCTGTCCACGCGGAGTACCGGGGAGTCCATAATAAGTACGAGGGGCATTTCCCGAACATCACTGCGCCCAAGCCATTCTTGCTCTTGACGGGCTCATTCTTCGAGCTGGATCCCCCCGAGCTCGTGCTTTCGTGCGTGAAGAAAGCGGAACGGTCGGATGACATCATCGTGCGGCTGTTCAACGCGTCCAAGAGTAAGGAAATCCAGGGGACGCTTAAGATTGGCTTGAAAATCAAGAACGTTGATATCGTGAACTTGGAAGAGGATGTCATGTCGAGCTTGCAAATCAAGGAAAAAGAAATCGCCAGCTCGATTGTATTAAAAGTTCCTCCCGCGAAAATCATAACGCTCAAGCTCGCCGTGGATTGATGGTCTCACGGCGTTGCTTTTTTCAACCTTGTTTTAAAAATCTCCCTAGCAGCTTCCAGGTCCCGTTCCGTGTTGATGTTGACCACGCAAGAAAGGTTAGGATCCACCTCCTTGATCGATTCGATGGGCACATGCACGATATTCTTCAAGTCCTTGAAAATCCCGATGAGCTGGTATTGCCGCTGTAATATGTGTTTTTCGATGATCGATCTTGCAGCCGCTGCCTGGTAAATTGCAAGCATAGGTTCCAAGTATCCGTTCTCCCATCGCGGCACGATGGCATCGGGGTGGGTTGAAACGTGCTGCGCCAGCAGCGAAACGATGTCTCGGGTCACGAAAGGCATGTCGCAAGAGATGACGAATGCGTATGGCTCGGAAACTTCCGAGAGCGAGGAGTAGATGCCGAATATCGCTGCGTCGTCGCGCATTCCGCCGGGGAATTGAGCGAGATCCTTCAAGTACGATATCTTTTCGTTGAATGAGGTTTTGATTGCCCTTAAAGCGCGCTCCTGCTCGTCATTTTTCACGCTGATATATATATGCTTGAAACTGTTACCCAGCTCGTTAAGGATCGATTCGATGACTGTTGTGCCGCCGAGATCGATGAGCGCTTTTTGCTTTCCTTGGAATCGTCGCGAAGCGCCACCGGCCAGGATGACCAGGGTAATGTCATCCCATACCTGCGTTGAAGATTTATCACCCGTTTTCTTTCTGGCAGTCTTCGACACCACGTCACTTCACTTCTTTGGAAAACTCCAATGCTGCGGTTGGTGCCACGATATCGAACTCGCCCTTCAAGATCTTCGTCTTGAGCTCGTTGGCCAGCTTGATTGCACCAAGACGGTCCGATTGTCGTAAAACGACGGGCACTCTCTTCCCGTGAACGTCGACACCCTTCAAATCGACGTCGAACGCTTGCGGGCAGCACTTGCACATGACGGCGCATAAACCACAGTTATAACATCGGGTCCGGTCGATTCCTTTTTTCTTGTGGAATGCATCGGTCGGGCAATATTTTTCCCCGGTGCAATCTTCGCAAGCATCGCATTTTTTCGGGTCGAACTTCACCACAAAATTGTTATCCCACACATCTCCATAGCTCGCATCGGCCAGTTTTTCCCTTCCGACGACGTTCATGATCGTGAGCGGCACGTCTTTATCCGACCGCACGAGATTCTTGAAAACTTTTTCGTTCAAAATCGGTATAGCTGTTGCCATCGAGCAGATGGGTTCCACGCCGAAGGATGTTTTGAATCCACCCATGTATTCGGGCTTCATACCCTTGAAATCGGCGATCGCCATCATATTAGGCTTGAGGATATAGTTGCGCGTCCCGGGCCCGACGAGGTATCCTTTCCCGCCATTAACGAGCATGGGCGTGCCCACACCGAGGGTCAGGAACTCGGGGTCATTCTGGAACATGTTGATCGCGCCGCAGCCCGAAAAGGTGAGCTCGGACAGGTCTGGTTGCATAGGCAAGGTCGAGAAGATCGTGTCCACGGGATCGGTGGTTGGGTTTACCATGGCATTGTAATTCTTGAACCCTTGCCTGGTACCAAGGAGCCGCGCGAACTGCATGTCATCGAGCGTGATATCCTTTTCAACAACGCTACCCATGTTTGATTTTGCCACGACATGCACGGGCTTGCCTTCGACGAGATCCCGGTACAAAATTCCTCCGGAATAACGGTCCTTGGTCGTGCTCTGCGCGGTCGCATAGAGGAGCACGTCGACGACACCGAGGAACTCGTTGGGACAAGGCCCGGGATACCCGGGAATTCCATTCATCGAGACCTCGGTGAACTTGCGGTGCAGCTTCGGGGGCGACACGCGAAACGTAAAAATACCTAAAATACCAGACATAAGCCCTTTCGTGGCGGTCGTGATCACGTCGACATCATCGAAGGTAAGTGTTTTTCCTCCAGCGATATTTTCGATAAACTCTTGTGCGGTCATGACCACGGCTGTACCATTCTTGATTTTCTTGTTGATGTCGGCGTGCGTTCTTTGCTTGGCCATAGCGGTGACCTCGACTGCCATCGTGCGATGTGTATCATAGGCGATTGGCTTAATTGAATCTTGTGCTCGGTTACACCCGGCGCGGAACCGATAGTTTTATCTGAATTCATTCCCGATAGATTAACGAGAATGCACATGGAAAGCATTATATCCACGCCGAAGGACGAGCCGTTCCCGTACAAAGCTTATTTCCTTGAAAAAAAGGAAGACGGGAAAAAATTCGTTGGTTTGTTCGCGCACGAAATGGTTCCCGTCGAGTTGATTCGGGCGTCCGGCGTGCATGTCGTGCCACTCGTCTTCGTTGGGCCGGAGGAATATTCCTCGACGGGCGGCTCATTCATAACCCACAGCGCGTGTAGTTTCGCGAGAAACATTGTTGGAGGATTCATTCACGGGGATATTAGCTTTTACAAGTACATCGAGAGTATAATACGCACGAATTATTGCAACGGGGATTTCATCGGGATGGAATATTTGTGCCGGGAATATAATATGCCATGCATCGATCTATCCATTCCCATGAAGACCCAAGGCTACTCGCTTGCTTTTTTCCACGAGCAGCTCAAGCGCTTCAAGCAGAAACTTGAAGATGTTCTGGCCGCTCCGATCGACGAGGCTGAAATCCGGCGGCAGATCTCTATCCACAATAATTTGCGCCAGGTTCTTCGCCGCTTGCTTGATCTTGGCATCCGGGGCGCGGAGCTCTTGCATCGGTATCAAGAAGCCGCCGTGCTCGAGCCTGCCGAGATGATCGCGCGCCTCGATTGCTTATATTTCCAGGAGGCTGCGCAGCATTCACCACCTTCATCAAGTTCAAGCTCGAACCCTCGGATCATGCTCTCAGGTGATCCGATTTTCATCAACGACTTCTTCGGTGATTGGCTGGAAGAGTTCGGAGCGACCATCGTGTATTATGACACGTGGATCGGTGGCCGGATGGCCGAGTTTTCGATCGACGAGGTGGATCCCGACGTGTATCATGCCCTGGCAAAAGGCTACCTGATGGAACAAGGGCTGGAGCGATCGGTGCCTGCTGCGATGGAGAAAAGGATAAAACGAGTGTCTAGCAAGGTGGGTACCCAAAAAATCGATGGGATCATCAACCACACGCTGAAGTTTTGCGATTTTCAGGCCATCGGGAGAACCGAGTTCAAGGATCGACTTGGCCAGCACGTTCCGGTTCTCGATATAGAACGGGATTATGCACAATCGAACCTAGGCAATATCAAGACCCGCGTGGAAGCGTTCATTGAGCTCGTAAAAGGAGGAGCATGAATATGTTCGTGAGCCCGAAAAGATACGACTTAATAAATTCTGTTGAAACGATCAAGCTCGCGCACGCCTTCTTTTCTGGCCGCGAGCTCGTTAACATGTACAAGCAGAAGAACCCCGGCAAGAAAGTGGTTTCTGTGACACTCCCGTACTCGGAGATCATAGTCGCAATGGATGCTATACCGCTGAACCTCCTTCGTTACGAGGAATTCACTTATAAAAACACGCACGCTCTGCTCAGGAATATGACGAACCTCACGAAGACTTTCGGATGGACGGCGATGGACAATCTCATGAAAGTCGCGTATTTCACCCGGGCCGGCGCGGATATCGTCGACATTATCGTCGAAAACCTGATAGGAGCATTGACTGAACGCAATGCTTACGTTACCAAGCAAGCCGAGCAGCACGGATTTCCCGTGGACTCGTGTTTCGGCTCCCGCATGCTCTATGGAATAAACTTAACCGTCGGTAAAATCGCCGATGCATGTTTCGACGTCGTGTATCGATGCCCGTTCTTTTACAAGTATTATGATTCACTCACCCCGTTTATGAAAAACAATTACATTCTCGATGTTCCCGTCGATAATGGCGATACAGCCGAGAAAACGCTGGAATCCGATCTGATGGAATTTATCTCCATGATGGAAAAATTGACTGGCAACAGGTTCTCCGAGGAACGTCTCGCCGAGGCATTGAACATCACGAACGAGCTCAAGGCCTTGTACAAGGAAATCCTCTTCGTCATTGCCAAGAATAACGTGATCCCGTACAATCCCCTCACGTTTAGCAACGTCCAGGCCGTCATGATGTACTCGTTCATCGATTTCAACTCGAACCTCAAGGCCTACAAGACCAACCTCAAGAATCTCTACGCGGAAATGCTCAAGAAGGTGGAATCGGGAAACGGCTTCGACGCGTCGAAGACCCCCAAGGTTCTGTACACGCCTATGTTCACGGGCCTGGAAGAGGAGAACGTGAAAATCTTGTCACGCCTCGGGGCTCGCGTGATCCTTGCAGACTGGGAGATTTTCGGGTACCTGGAACCGGTGAACACCTCGAATAACGTGCTGCGGAATTTCGTGCGCCACATGCTCAAGATGGGCCAGTTCCTCGGCCCGAACAGCGAGACGCTCGCGAGCACCATGATCCGCGTCGCCAAGGATCTCAACGCGGACGGGGTCTTGTTCCAGAGTTCCTTCGCGTGCAAGAACATCGCGCCGGTACTCAAGATTTTCAAGGAAAAAGCACGGCTGAGTGGTATTCCGGTCGTGGAAACCAGCTTCAACAATATGGGCGAGAATATCGAGCAAAATAAGACCCGGCTCGAAGCCTTCATGGAAATGATTAAAGAATGAGACGGCGGATGATGAAAAATGCTTTTTCCGAGTGGAAGAGGCTCCACGGTGAAGAGGCTGTTACTTCTGACGCTTTAATTTGACGATCACGATTATATGGCATATGATGAAACCAGCTATCACTGAGTGGAAGAGGCTCCACGATGAAGATGCTGTTACCTCTGATGCTAATCATTCACGCGATTGATCCGCTATGGAAAAAAAACAACCGACCTGTTTTATGAAATACAAGAGATTGCCGTGCATCAAGGCAACGAGCCCGAACCCGCGGGATATCGAGTGCGAAAGATGCTTGTGGAATTATACGCGGGGCGGGTCAATTTCAGCTATGGAAAAACTTTTCGCTCGTTACCGGGGAAACAAGGCATGATCTAAAAACCAAAATTGTTTTATATGATTCTGACTGAATAACTGTCTAGAACGGCACTTTCAAAATGGATGCGTGGGAAGGACCCGTTTTTTCATCCAAAAAAAAGTATAGAATACCACTTTCAAACTGGATGCGTGGAAAGACAATGGCTCAACCACCACCTGATGATGTCGCAGCAAAAATAATACATACCTCTCCGGATATCACGTTAGATAATGCACCTCAAGCGTTATTCGCAAGCGGCAGCGAGAGCCACGTGGATTTGTTCGGTGAATTATCCGTCGTGGCATTGGAAAGCCCGACCCACATGGTGGTGTTCGATCCGCTGGAGGAAAGAATGTCCCAAGGGATCTTCGACAAAGCAACAAATGTCGACAGCCAGATCGAGGATATCCGGTTTCTTGTCGGAAAGATGGATACCGAAGATCCGCAGATAATGAAGAAGCGCCTCATCCAGATGTTCCGGTTCATAGAACGAAAGAAGTTATTCTTGCACGGCATGCTCGAATTGGATGCCAACGCGTTCGGGTCGTCCTTGTTCGTGGACGTGGAACCGGATATCATCAACAAGCTCGAAGCTATGCACAAGCACTTCCGTGATGGGAAGACCTTCCCGAAATTCGAGTCCACGGGGGAGGAGCAAGATAAGAAGACAGTCACGATCCGCTTCATCGGCCGGTACTCGACGCTCGGAAAGCTCTGGCCAAAGCAGGAATCCGCGTCCGGAAAAGATTTCATGGTCAATTTAAATGATATCAAGGGCCACGTGGCCGGCATCGTCGTGGCAAACAAAGGTGTTGCAGAATTCATCATCCTCGCCGACACGCTCACGAAGCAAGAATTCAAGATCGACTGGCTGGTCATGAGAGGCCTCATAGAGGATTTCAAAGCGAAGAACAAGGTCCCGATTTGCTGGTTCAAGTGGGAGCTGGGTTTGCGAGCGATCGCGAACATGCGAACCTACATCATCATCAAGGATGACAAGGATATCAAGAAGGTTGTCGATGATTACAACAAGCGCATTGCCAAGATCGTGATGGAATATTACAAGGACGCTGGTGTCGTCGGTACAGAACCGCAAGTCGACCTGGTGAAGCTTTCCGAAGCCGATAAGAAGGTCGCTATGGATGATATGCAAGGAGCCATAGAAGCACTCAACAAGCTGTATCGAGACACGGACAAGAAAACGTGAACGTGCCGTCTATCGCGACCGCGATGCAACCTTTTTTTACCATCATCTATAGATATGAGTTAGTGAAGCTATTCAATCACATCAAGGAAGGTGCGTGGAGAAAATGCCATCACTCGATCTAGAACTGTATCCCGCCGTTCCCATCCAGGAGAACGTGGATGTCGACTTCGAGCTCAGGAAAAACATGAAAAACTGGGATAAACCCTTTTTCTTCGAGCCGAGAAAATGCTTTGACATAAAAGAGATAAAAACTTTTTGCGATCCCATCATAGAAAAGGGCTTGGAGCACGTGATCGTGATCGGCACGGGAGGGAGCATCCAGACCATGCTCGCCCTGATGCCATTCTGCGAGCGGCATGTCCATCCCATCACGAGCTCCCGTCCAACGGAACTCAAGGAATTATTTAAAATCCCGGGCATCAAGGAAAAATCCGTCGTGGTGCCCATCTCGCGCGGCGGTGAAACGCTCGATATCAACTCGGTCTTGTTTTTATTTACCCGGTACAAGATGCTAGGGCTCAATTCCAAGGGCGCGATGAACGGTATTTTGAAAACCCTCAGCGCCCCGGTCATGGATGTGCCCGATCTCAGCGGCCGGTTCGCGGGATCGTGCACGAACGTGGGGCTCGTTCCTGCCTATCTATCCGGCATCAATATCGACGTGTTCATAGGTGGCCTCGAAGAAGGTTACGAGCTCTATGGCATGAAAATGCCCTATTCGGCAAACATCGCGAAGAAATTGGCATTTTATTTATTCAGGAGTTACAAGAACGGCATCCGCAATGTGTTCAACATGCCATATTTCTCGTGGCTCGAAGGGGCTGTTGGCCTCTGGGTGCAAGAACTATCGGAAAGCACCGGGAAAAACAACGTCGGCCTGTTGGGCACGAGCCAACCGGCGCCGGTTTGCCAGCATTCCGTGCTCGAGCTCTTGTTGAACAAGCAATTCCACACCCTGCCCCTGCTCTGGACCGTCGACAAGGATCCGAATGATATGCCGCTCAATTCAACGATACCTCACGTGCAAGACAAAACCGCTGCGCAAACGGTCCTGTACCAGGCAAACGCGACGTTTGAGGCCTTGCTTACGAAGGGGAACCCGGCTGGCATGATCGCCCTCGATGTCCCGACCGTGAAAAACATGGGCCATCTCATCTCGTTCATCCAATCGACCGTGTATTACACGTGCATGCTCTTCAACGTGAACTGGTCGGATAATCCAAATGTTTTGCTGGGAAAAGAAATATGCAACAAGGCAATGGCTGACAAGAAATCCTGGGGCGAATTACGGGAGGCTCGGAAGCAAGCCGCGGGCGATCACTTCAAGGATTTTTGGGTCCTATGAATTCTTGAAATTCAAATGTTCCTCATTTTTTAATTACACGATGTACTACGAGCTGAAGTTAGTTATGGAAAGCGAGCAACACCGACAGAAGTTAATCGTTCACAAGTTTGGCGGGAGCTGTTTAGCCGACAAGGAAGCATTCGCGAAAACCTTGTCGATCATGAAAAAGTTTCAAGACAAGCCAACCATCGCCGTGTTGTCAGCTTTCAAGGGCGTGACCGACCAGTTGCTCAAGTTGATAGAGCTCGCGATCGAGGATATCGGGGCTGCGGAAGCATTTTGTGCCAAGCTCGAAGCGTTCCACGTCGATATGGCCAAGCAGATGATCTCGAACGAGGAAGCATCGAGAGATGCCTTGGATTTCGTCAACGCGAGGTTTAACAAGCTCTACACCGCGATACGGGACATTTTCAAAGGTGGTATGCCCCCGCACATGCAAGATTACGTGGTTTCCTTCGGTGAACGATTGTCAACGTATTTATTCGCTTGTTTCTTGAAAGGGGAAGGGATGAATGCCGAGTTCTTTTCCGGCGATTCCTTGATCACCACCACGGCGGATTTTGGCAATGCCATGCCGATCATGGATAAGACCCGCGTGAAGGTCATGCTGGAGCTGGTGCCGGCATTGCAGGAAGGCAAGCTCGCGATCGTCACGGGGTATTACGCCGAATGCGACGATCATCTCGTCACGACGCTCGGTCGCGGCGGTTCAGATTTCACGGCGACCATTCTTGCAAATGCGCTAGTCGAGTATTATGATCCCGAAGTGCTGTTCTGGAAAGATGTCGACGGACTACTCACGGCAAACCCGAAAGTCGAGCCTGCCGCCACGCTCATCCAGGAAATATCATACGACGAGGCCAAGGAGCTCGCGTATTTCGGGAGCAAGGTTCTCCACCCGATATGCTTGCGCATGGCCATGGAACGCGACATTCCCGTGCAGATACGGAACTTCAACAAGGATCTCGACGCGCGATTCACGGCAATCTCCAAGTACAAGAAAAAAACCGGGGAGATCGTGAAGTCCATATCATCCGTGGATACATGCACGATGATCACGCTCCAGGGCGCAGCCATGGTCTCCCTCCCCGGCATTGCAGCGCGCCTCTTTGCCATCATGGCGCGCGAAAAGATCAACATCATATTCATCAGCCAGGCATCGTCAGAGAACAACATCACGTTCGTCGTGAACGCGCAAGAAGGAATGGCCGCTGTCAAATCACTCAAGGAATCGAAATTCTTCGGCAAGCAGTGGTTCGACATCCTCCACGAGGATATGAGCTTGATCGCCGTCGTCGGCCATGGCATGGCATATCACACCGGCGTCAGCGGGAAGATCTTCACCGCCCTTGGCGATGCCGGCGTGAATGTCCGGGCAATCGCCCAAGGTAGTTCCGAGCTCAACATCTCGATCCTGGTCGAGCCCAAGGATCTCAAGCAAGCGATCCACGCGATCCACGAGAAGTTCATCACGAAACTCATCTAGTGAATCCTCATGGCAAAGATCGATCGAAAAACAGGCGAACAAGACAACGGCGAGTTTGAACACAAGAAGCGGTTAGGCAAGGACGAATACTTCATGGAAATCGCCAAGATCGTCGCCAAGCGTTCGACATGCCTCCGGCGTGATGTCGGAGCTGTTCTCGTGAAAGATTCGCACATCATCAGCACGGGATACAATGGAACCCCTGCCGGGCTCCCGCATTGCACGCCTGAAACTTGTGTCAGAAAGAGATTGAATATACCGTCGGGAAAAGATCCGCAGCTCTGTCGTGCTGTCCACGCCGAGTTAAATTGCATAATCCAAGCCGCGAGGCACGGGACATCCATCGAAGGCAATACTACGATTTACGTGACTGCATTCCCGTGTATCGATTGTACGAAGGTTCTCATCAATGCCGGCATAAAACGTATCGTATACCTCGGCGAATATGATTCGTCGAACGAAGTGCGCAATGCACTCATCAAGGAATCCGACATTCGACTCGAAAAATACACGCCTAATGGCGAGTCCTAGATTCCCGGATCATGCTTTTTTATACCAGGCGTTTATAACCGCTCCCGTGCAATCACTATCCATGCAAGCACAAGTACAAGATGGAAACAAACCACTGGGCTTAGCACGGAAGCTATATGATTTCAAGCCCGCGTTGCTCATGGCATCCGGGGCATTGCTCGGGTCTTTACTCATCGTGTTTTTTAGCGTCGTGTACTCCCACGAGATCTTCTTTTCCGACCGGTGGGATCCATACAAGATAAAGTATATTGAAATATGGTTCTTCACCTTGAGCATCGCCGTGCTCACACCAACCGTTTTAAGAATTTTCAAGAAAGATATCCTCGCCTGGTACACGCGTGCAGGAATGGTTGCTTTGACCATCGCTCTCGTCATCTGGGTGACTGGTATCTGGCCCGCGTCTACCACGGAGGCCGGTTACACGGCGATCGGGTATGCTTTCGTGGAAAACATGATCCCTTTTCAGGTTTCATTGCATCTCGCGGCGTCCACGCTGGCAAGCCTATTCTTGCACCAAATTTCGGTTAAACGAAGCGAAAAGGCCAGCGCGTTCAAGAACGTGGCAATCCAGCTATTGGGCACGTTATTATTAGGTTCTGGTTTGTTGCTCGTGATGCAATCTTTCCAATACATTGGATTGTATACGATTTTTGTTATCGCACCCGTTTCGATAGCATTGCTTGCGGTCTTGGATATCGTGCCCTCTCTAATGGCCGGTCGACACACCTCGAGCAAAATTCCTGCGGAACAAATCGATCCAATGGTGGAGGGCACCCCCGCGAAGATCCGGGCCTTGCTCTTTGCAGGAAGCCCGATAATCGTGTATTTGCTCATCCTTTTTTGCGTAGGAGAAAAAACTTGGGAATCAGCGGCATCATTGATACCACTCGCGCTCCCGTTAGTCGAACTGATCACCATTTCTATCTATTACAACATGGCTCAAAAAAAGAATAACGTGATTGCACCGCGCGCTTATGGTGATGTCGTTCGGGCTACACTTTCCTTCATTGCTTGTTTGCTCGGTCTCTTGATAGCATTGACCATCGCCGGTTATTATCGATATTTAGTCGGAACTATGATCGTGCTCATGACAACCATCGCCGTGGGCTTTGTTGTAGCTATGGTCTTGCGAGCATTCAAGCAAGAAAGCATGAGCGAAACGGCCATTGCAAAACGATATCTCCGCATCATGGAGGCTGGATTAGTGATACTTACACTAGTAATGGCTTACAGCGTGATCTTCTGGGAAGACTTCTTGAGCCATAACCCTTTACCAGACCCACGAATCGTTCCATTTCCTGGTGTAGCGGCCGTGGGACTTGCCGGTCTTGGCATCGGCATGCTGAGCTACTGCGGGATCGGCAGCATCGGGGAATACCACCGCAAGACCGTTCTAAGCCGCGATCATGAACCTGCGTGGAATGCAAATGCGACGATTTACCTTGTCCTACTTATACCATCCTTGTTCTACATGGGACAGGTGTTTTTCGAGTCTCGCGTCTTTGAATGGGTAGCCCATATCGTGGAAAACCTAGAAGAGGTCGTGGTGTCGATCTTGGTATATGGCATGGTTATCGTACTTATCGGGATAGGGGTCGTTATTGCCATGCTTCGTGCCGGCATCCGATCAATGAAGGCTCCATTACCACGTGCTATTTTAAACGAAGATTCTTTCCCGCGGCGAGCGCGTCTAATGAGCATCGCTGTCGTGGGGCTGGTATTCCTTTCATTTATCGGCACTGCTTCGATTATGACGATGATTCCGCGCGTGGAACCGGCACACCGTGCATTGATCGCCAATAACGATGCGTTTTTGCTGTGGAGTACCTATCCTGGCGAAAAAGTGACCGGGTCATACGTTCCCGGGGCGTTCGCCACGACGGCGATCGAGCTGAACGTTACTATGGCCGCCGGTGAGACCGAGAGGCTGCATCTCGTCATCACGCCGAAGACAAGCATCGGTGATTTGCAAGTAAACCTGACTGATTTCAGGTACGCTGTTTCGAGCGCATTATTCCCTGCGGATGGTCTTAATTGGTATTATGTAACATACAATTTCGATGGCCAGGAAGAACGTTTGGTTCCCGGTAACCCGTACCAATACAGGGGGCGGGAAAATCGATCCGCAGCATATTTTGACCAGATCAACAACTGGACAGTTCCAAAAGGTCAAAATCAGCCTATTTGGTTGAGCTTCACGTCGCTTTATAACACGACCGCCGGCGCCTACTTGGGTAACATCACGGTTTCGTGGAGCGATGCCAGTGGCGCTCGATCCTTCCAGATCCCAGCAAGAGTTACCGTTCTCGATTACCAGAAACCGATCAAGTATCGCTTCGGGACAATGCTCGGTAACGACCAAATCCCCATGCTGCAGCAATCCGTCTGGCGGCACGGGCGAATGGGCTATCGTCCGTTGTATCCCGCGATGGTACCACCCGCACTCATCTCGTCTGTTAACTATTCTACAGGTGTGTACTCCTTGAATTTAACCGGCTTCAACGAAGCATTGAATGTTTGCGCGAGGGCGGGGTACACGCACCAGATCTACAATCAAATTTCGGGGAATGCACTCGGAGACCCCGGAAAATTCACCTCGGCGTGGAATGCCACGGTTCTCAACATCCTCTCCGATGTCCAGGCTAACCTGTCGAACACGTACTTTGACTTGCCATATGGACAAGGCCAAATCCGTGCCATCGATATGATTTTCGAGGATCTCGCCGACGAGCCGGGGAAAGATGACGCGTATCGCTTCCGTTTTGGACAATTGCTCGACCAGGCGGCGCCAGATCTTCGTCTCCTTTGCACGTGTGGCATATCCCGGGAAGCAGCATCGTGGCCCGGGTGGAGTGGCCCCGGTGGTGTCTTCGACGTGGTGGATGTTCGGGTGACCGGCCCGCTTTCATTCCAGCAATACAAGGATGACCCGTACGTTCGGGATCTCTACGTCCAGTATCCTGCCGAAAATTGGATCTACTGGATAAATGCCCCGTGGCCTCCTTATCCCAACAGCGCGCAGGCGTACAACCCCGGTTCCGGAATCTTCTCCCAAGTCATTCAATACTACGTGATTTCGAATGTATCCGGATTTCTATTCTGGACGGCGGGGGACATGGCGTGGGCGGATGGTGGCGATGGATACGCGGGCTGGGGCTGCGGGCGATACTTTTATTATCTCGAAGACGGGTCCAATGATTATGACGTGGGATACCGGTTCGAGCTCTTGGATGACGGTATGGAAGTAGCCGAGCTCGTGCGGCACCTCGATGCAATGATTGCCGGAACAGCGGGATCTTTGAACGCAACAGCGATGCAACATGCCCATGACATCCGTGCGGCATTCGATGCCATGTTCCCGGATTTCTATGCATATCCGAGCCCTCAAAAGTTGGGGGCACTCTACGCGCTTCGCATGGAGTTGTTGCAGTTCCTGGCCACCAACACGTGAAACGTTTCTTTTTTCGAATCAAGACTTTTTTTCCCTTTTTTGAGCATAAAGCGCCTTTTTTTTCCATCCATGAACCTTCAATTGCCATTATCACGCAAATCTTGATTCAGGTCAAGCAAAAAAGTCTTTTTTTTTGATCAAAACCGGAAAAAAAGTCGGGTGGCGATCATTCTGGTAATAGAATTCGTGCACGGATTCCATTTTCTTTTTCGACAAAGGAAAAATTCTTTTATCACGAAATCCTACAAAGACCACGGCCTTCAGGCCGTGGATACGACGGGAAGACATGTCGCGCCAAGTTGATCTCCAGAAATTCAGCACACCCCCGTCATCTATAAATCCTTGCACGATGGAAACAAGCAATGGAGATCGACCGGGCGTTCAAGATCCGCCTTTACCCGACCGCGGATCAGGCTGCATTGCTCGTCAAGACGTTTGGTTGCAAGCGGTTCATCTGGAACGCGATGCTGGCCGAACGAATGGCATGGTACCGGGATCACGGCAAGAGCATCGGGAACCAGCGAAAAACCGAGAAG